>Ga0206859_1053_pt1 | contig 25231 bp, 17 predicted proteins | sample Alteio_BWOrgCont_47_FD_152882 | JGI IMG/M metagenome (GOLD analysis project Ga0206859, IMG submission 152882) | Enriched cells from forest soil in Barre Woods Harvard Forest LTER site, Petersham, Massachusetts, United States -... | ecosystem: Environmental > Terrestrial > Soil > Temperate forest >... | reverse complement strand
AGGTTTCCCAGCAGGGGTCGCCTGCTATGCCTTGCTCATCACCTATCCAACGGACATCCGGCCCAACATCGCCGAATATTACCGCGCCGGGTTGCAGTTTGCGTACTATGGCCCAGGTTTCAGGCCAGCCATAATATGCGGATTTGTCTATCATCCGTTTTTCTTTGGCGCCACCGTAATAACCATCGCCCCCGTTCGCTCCATCGAACCAGGTAATAAACAATGGCCCGTAATTGGTATAAAGTTCCTGTAATTGCTTGCGGAAAACACCAGTTACATAGGCAGGTGTGCCGTATAACGCGCTGTTCCTGTCCCACGGGGAGCAATAGATCCCCATTTTTAGGTGCAGTTTATCACAGGCTTCGCGGTATTCCCTCACAATATCTCCCTTGCCATTTTTGTAGGGACTTTTGCTGATATTATGTTCCGTAGTTTTAGTTGGCCACATGCAAAAGCCATCGTGGTGCTTGGCTACGACAACGATCCCTTTGAACCCTGCGGCTTTAACGGTGGATACGATCTGCATCGCATCAAACTGTTTCAGGTTGATCAGATCGGGACTTTCGTCGCCATAACCCCACTCCTTATCGGTATAAGTATCCGGCCCGTAATGAATGATACAATACATTTCTGTTTCCTGCCAGTTTAGTTGCGCAGCGGTTGGAATTGGGCCATAAGGCTTCGGCGGGGCCTGGCAAAATGCGGTTGACGAAACAAGAATCAGGAAAACTGTTAATAAATGATTTTTCATGATAATGCTAATGTATCGGTTTTTAATACTAAAATATATACCTGTGTTAAATAATTTCTGCTAAGTTTATTGCCACAATTTCAACCCATGAATTTTAAAAACGTACTCTTCAACAGCATTTTTTTTACCGCTGTGATTTTTACATCTACAACACAGGCACAGGATAAATTGCTCTACAAAGATGCTTCGCAACCGCTGGATATCCGTGTACATGACCTGGTATCAAGATTAACGCTGCAAGAAAAAGCCGGGCTTTTAGGCTATCAAAGCGTTGCTGTGCCACGTTTAGGCATACCGGCATACAATTGGTGGAACGAGGCACTGCATGGCGTTGCACGTGCCGGGGATGCTACTATTTTCCCACAGGCCATAGGCATGTCGGCAACATTTAACCCTGAACTGCTGAAACAGGTCGCTACCGTGATCTCAACTGAGGCGCGTGCGAAATATAATCTCGCGATAGCGCAGGACAGGCATATACAATATATGGGGCTTACCTTCTGGACGCCTAATATCAATATCTTCCGCGACCCGCGCTGGGGCCGCGGACAGGAAACGTATGGCGAAGATCCGTTCCTTACCGCGCGCATGGGCACAGCTTTTGTTAAAGGGATGCAAGGCGATGATCGCAAATACCTGAAAGTATCGGCCACAGCCAAACATTTCGCGGTGCACAGTGGCCCCGAGGCACTACGTGATTCATTTAATGCTGTGGTTGATGAAAAAGACCTGCGTGAGACTTACCTCTATGCCTTCCATGCGCTGGTTACTGACGGTAAGGTTGAATCGGTAATGGCGGCTTATAACAGCATCAACGGGGTGCCAAATTCCATTAATAAAATGTTGCTGACCGATATTTTGCGCAAGGAATGGGGCTTCACAGGCCATGTGGTTACGGATTGCGGTGCGCTGGACGATGTTTTCCAAACCCATAAAGCATTGCCGGGCGCTGTTGAAGCCGCTGCTGCAGCTATCAAAGCGGGTATCAATTTAGATTGTTCCACCGTTTTGCAGGATGATGTTATTGCCGCCATCAACAAAAATTTAATAACCGAAAAAGAGGTCGACCAGCGTTTATTTGAATTGCTGCGCACCGAGTTTAAGCTTGGATTTTATGATGACCCTAATTCAATCTCTTATCACAGTTATGGCGTGGATAGTGTACATAATGCTGCTCATATCGCCTTGGCACGTAAAGTCGCACAACAGGGAATGGTATTGCTGAAAAATGATAAAAATATCCTCCCATTAAAGAAAAGTGATTGCTCCTCCGGCATCATGGTCGTAGGGCCAAATGCCGCGACTATAGACCCATTGATAGCTAATTACAGCGGCGTAAGTGATAGAATAGTGAATTTTGTCGAGGGCATTACAGGCGCTGTAGGCCCGGGAACAAGGGTTGAATATGACCTGGGCTGCAACTATACCGATACCACCCACTTTGGTGGTATATGGGCAGCAAGTAATTCCAGTGTCACCGTTGCAGTGATGGGTTTATCACCTGTTTTGGAGGGTGAGGCCGGAGACGCGTTTCTGTCCAACAATGGTGGCGATAAAAAAGATCTTAGCCTGCCTGCAAGCGAGATAGCTTATATGAAAGCTTTAAGAGCAGATGTAAAAACACCTATCATAGCGGTGATCACTACCGGGAGCGATGTGGACATAGATGCCATCGCGCCATATGCTGATGCCATTATTATGGCCTGGTATCCCGGCGAACAGGGCGGCAACGCACTGGCGGATATTTTGTTCGGCAATGTTTCGCCATCGGGGCATTTGCCGGTTACGTTTTATAAATCTATCAGCAACGTGCCTGCTTATACCGATTACAATATGAAAGGCCACACCTACCGTTATTATAATGGCCCGGTACAATATCCTTTCGGGTTTGGGTTGAGTTATACCACATTTAATTATGAACTGGCTGACGGGCTAAAAAAGTCGTACAAAACAGCCGATACCCTATCAGCATCTATCAAAATACATAATACCGGGGCGGTAGATGGCGACGAGGTATTGCAGGCTTATATCGAATATCCTGCATTTGACCGCATGCCTTACAAGGAGTTGAAGTTTTTTAAACGGGTAAGCATCGCCAAAGGTGATATGAAAAATGCAGATGTGCATATCCCCGTTAAAGAGCTGCAAAAATGGGACATGGTAACGCACAAATGGAAAGTTTATTCGGGAAAGTATAAATTGATCGTTGGCAGTAATTCACAAGATGAAAAGATAATTATGGATTTTGAGGTAAAGTGATCCATGTATTCAAAAGATGAAGCTTCTCAAATAAAACAGGCATTCTGGACAACATTCGGGCAATATATCGCCCCTCAATTATCTGCCGACGGGCTGAAAGTTAACTGGGTGAATTATAAAACCGGCATTAAACACCTGTATTTTAAAATGGACGCCGATAACAAGTCTGCCTCTATCGGCATTACCATCACCCACCCAGACACAGGCATACAGGAATTATTTTTTGAGCAGTTTCTCGAAATAAAAACCCTTTTAGAACGTTATTTGAACGAAGAATGGATATGGGCACTGCATCAGCAGGATATGAACGGCAAAATTGTTAGTCGTATTTATACTGAATTGAAAGACGCGAGCATATATAATCGCGAACATTGGCCGAGACTTATCTCTTTCTTTAAACCGCGAATTATAGCTCTGGATGAATTCTGGAGTGTTGGGCAATATAGTTTTGAGGGGTTGAAGTGACACCTTAGATCTATCATATTATACATAAACCTTTTTGAAGTGTAAAAGAAAATCTTGCGAACTAATTTTCACTCTAAAGTAAATCTCGTTGAATATACTTAATTTAAAATAGAGAATTAAGACCTCTATTCACTTTAAATGATTAGGTAGCGCTAAAAATATATAATATTTCTCTTGTGTAAATTGTAAACGCATTTGGTATATTTTCATTAGGAGATGTGTATTGACAAAATCCCCAAATAATATATCCTTTATTCATCAACGTGTCAGTAATTTGATTTATACAATTTCTCATATTAATCTGGTCATTAACGGCAAGGAGTATTTTTCGGTTGTTGCTTAGCCTGTGTAAGCTATCTATTTTGAATAATATCATTTTTAAAATAGCGGCACTTAAAACTTTATAACTTTTTGCAGTATCTCCTGAATTAATATTTTGCTCTAATGTCATACCTTCTAAGTGTATGTCCTTAGCATTATTAAATTCAATCATCGGCATTACATTTATATTTTTTATAGTTTTAGTGTGAGGATCATAAGTTAATTTCACCGCATTCATAGCAGAATCTATTGACATCAATCTGTCATGGTCATTTTTAGATCCTAAATAGGAGTTTACGATAATATATATATTACCGATCATGATAGGAATTATAATAAAAGTATAAAACCGCTTCTTATAGTTTTTATATTTTTTTTTATTATCAATTATATCAAAAATCAAATCGTAGTTCGCTAAAAATAAAATACTCAGAGTTGAAATTATACATTGAATTATTGGAGCATTCATATATTAAGAAGTTTCACGTAAGGTAGTTTATTTTTTAGTATAAACAGAATAATTTGCTAACTTTGTTAGCATGAAGCGTTCCGGAAGTGCCGATCTGCCCTTGCATTATGGCTATGTGCCTGTTTGGCTTGCCGAACGCATGGCAAAGCTGGGCTTGGCTGTGGTCGAGAATATTTTAATAGATTACGGTAAAGACAACCTGCTGTGCCGTTTAAGTGATCCATTCTGGTTCCAGAGCTTGGGCGCAGTGATGGGTATGGACTGGCATTCATCGGGTATTACCACCTCAGTGATGGGCGCTTTAAAGCGCGCGGTTAACCCGCACAGCAAAGAGTTAGGCATCTATATTTGCGGCGGCAAAGGCAAATATTCCAAACAAACACCGGATGAACTGCTTAAAATAAGTGAACGCACCGGGCTTGACGGCGACTATCTCGTAAAATGCAGTAAATTAAGCGCCAAGGTTGACAATACCGCCATACAGGATGGTTTCCAGCTTTATACCCATAATTTTATTTTGAGCGACACCGGCAAATGGGCAGTGATACAGCAAGGCATGAGCGATGCCAGCAGCACGGCGAGGCGTTATCATTGGTTGTCGGATTCGCTCACCTCATTTGTAAATGACCCACATACTTCTATCTACGGGAAAAATACCGGGTATATTTTGAATATGGCTGATAGTGAAGCACAAGGTTCGCGTAATGGTGTGATGCAAATTGCTTCTGAACACCCGGACAGAATGATAAATGAGATCAACAAACTTATTCTACCTTCTCACCACGACGTTAAAGCGAAAGATGTCGACCTGAAAAGGTTGGGTGCAGTGTTATGGCTGGCGCATGAAAAACAGCCTTCGGATTTTGAGGATTTGCTGCTGTTACAAGGTTTGGGGCCGCGTACATTGCAATCGCTGGCTTTGGTGAGTGAAGTTATCCACGGCACGCCTTCAAGATTTAAAGACCCCGCCCGGTTCTCTTTTGCGCATGGCGGTAAGGATGGACATCCTTTTCCGGTGCCTATAAAGGTTTATGACGAAACTATCAGCACTCTGCAAAACGCGGTTTATAAAGCCAAACTTGGACAATCGGAGAAAAGCGACGCGATAATGCGTCTATCAAAGATCGCGGAGAATGCCGAAAAGGATTTTATACCCAACGCGAATTTTGATAAAGTGATCGAAGAAGAACGTGCCAACTCATGGAAACATGGAGGAAGGACAGTAATGGGAAAGGTGAAACCTGCGGTGGAAATGCAGTTGAAATTGTTTTGATCCTACCTCAAAACAAAAAAACTTAGTTTTTAAACGGCGAAGCCCTCAATGAGGCTTTTAAAAAACAAATTAAATTCGAATTAAACCTCGTGAATTTTTGTCCTAAAAAAAGGCATTGGTTACTTTGTCAGCTTAAAATCCGCTTCCTTCACATCCCTCGAGTTTGTTCCTACAAACACCTTAAAATCTCCCGGCTCATAGGTGTATTTCATATTGATGTCGTAAAACCTCAGGTCATTGGAACTGATAATAAAGGTTACATCCTGGCTCTCCCCTGCTTTCAGGAATATCTTTTTAAAGTTCTTCAGTTCTTCAACCGGGCGTGTTACCGAGCCCACCATCTGGCGGGTATATAACTGCACCACCTCTTCGCCATCGTATTTACCGGTATTGGTTATTTTGGTAGTAATATGCAGTAACTGGCCGGGTTTAATAGTACTGCTGCTCAACATCACATCGCCATAGTTAAATGTGGTATAGCTTAATCCGTAACCAAATGGGTAAAGCGGATCATTCGACACATCCAAATAGCGTGATTTATAGCGCTCAAGGAAATCGCCGACATAAGGGCGGCCTGTATTTTTATGACTGTAATATAATGGCAACTGCCCAACATTTTGCGGAAAGGTGGCTGTAATTTTCGCTGATGGGTTATACGCGCCGAATAAAATATCGGCAATAGCGTTGCCTGCTTCCGTTCCTGCGAACCATGTTTCCAGTATGCCGTTGGCATTATCATTTTCCCAGGTAAGCGTTAACGGCCTGCCGTTCATCAGCACTACTACCATTGGTTTGCCAGTGGCTTTTAATGCCTTAAGCAAATCTTCCTGGTCACCGGGTAAACCAATGTTTGAGCGGCTGGCCGCTTCACCGGTCATTCCAGCCGATTCACCAACCACTGCAACAATCACATCAGAATTTTTCGCGGCCCTTACCGCTTCATCTATCATTTCTGCTGACGGCCGTTTATCGATGGTTAAAGTACCCTGCGGCTGATCTAAACGGCCTATCATACCTGTATCAGTTAAAATATTCGCCCCGCGTGCATAGTTTATCTTTACCTGGTTACCTGCCAATTGTTTAATACCTTGTATTACTGAAACAGATTTTTCCCAGTCGCCTGCACCGCTCCAGGGGCCTATCATATCGCGACTATCATCTGCCAGTGGGCCTATTAAGGCTATAGAACCGCTCATTTTTAGCGGCAACACGTTGTTACTGTTTTTTAACAACACGATGCTTCTTTTAGCTGCTTCAAGTGCCGCCTCCAAATAAGCAGGTTTCATAATAGTTTTTTCCGCACGCTGATCGTTGCAATAGCGATAAGGGTCGGCAAACAAGCCTAATTTATATTTAGCCTCTAACACCCTTCTGCATGAGGCATCCACCTCGGCCATTGGTACTTTTCCATCCTTTACCAGCTTCTTAAGATTATTCAAATATGCCTCGCTCACCATATCCATATCTGTGCCCGCGTCAATAGCTACCTTTGCCACATCAGCTTGTGTTTTACCCATACCGTGCGGTATCATTTCGTCAATGGCGGTATAATCCGTAGCCACAAAACCTGTGAAACCCCACTGTTTGCGCAGCAGGTCTGTCATCAGCCATTTATTGCCAGTTGACGGCACGCCATTGATCTCGTTAAATGACGACATTACGCTGCCTGCTCCAGCATCAATAGCAGCTTTATACGGCGGTAAGTACTCCCCCATCATGCGGCGGTCGCTCATGTCAACCGTATTATAATCACGGCCTGCTTCCACGGCGCCATAAAGTGCGAAGTGTTTTACGCAGGTCATTACCTTGTTGGTGTCATAACTGGTTCCCTGGTAACCCTCAACCATTGCCTTAGCAATTTGTGAGCCTAACCAGGTATCTTCACCCGCGCCTTCGGCAATGCGCCCCCAGCGTGGGTCACGGGCAATATCCACCATAGGCGAAAACACCCAGTTCAACCCGTCGGCGCTGGCCTCCGCAGCAGCTATCGAAGCGCTGTTTTTTATCATCCCCAAATCCCAGCTTGATGCCAAAGCTAATGGTATAGGGAAAATTGTTTTATGCCCGTGTATCACATCATAACCAAATATTAGCGGTATTTTTAAGCGGCTGTGTTTTACAGCTATGTCTTGTAGTTTGCGCACAGCATCGGGCGTATAGGTATTGAATACACCACCAACATTGCCTTTCTCAATATTTTCATTTACATTTTTACTCACGATCGGCCCCGTAACATCGAAACCTACAGAAACAAGGTTCAACTGCCCGATTTTTTCATCAAGGGTCATTTTCGACATCAGGTTGGTGACGAACGTGTCCATCTTTTTTTGCTGCTCAGGGGTTACCTTTGTATTGGTTTGCGCAAACGTGTTAACAGATAATGTGATTAATAAGAAGCAAAAAAGCCTGCGTATCATTGTATTAGATTGATAAATGTATAAAGTAAATTAATTTATATAGGGGCTTTGAAAGTACAGCTTTTTCAGGCCGCCTTTAATTTCAGGGCAGCTCATGAATAATTTCCAGAGTAGCCCTGTGCGGTAATTTTCTATCATCGCCACGATTGGCCCTTCGTCAATAGCGAGGTATGATTTCGCATACCAGTTGTGTGATTCGCTAAAGGCATCGGTAAAACCGTATTCACCCCATATCTTATCGCCAAGATCATAATAAAAATGCCTTAATGCCTGCATTGAATATTGAGGCGTATAAGGAAATGCCGACAAAGCCGCCGATGGCGTAATTATACCGGGGTCATTTCCATCGCGGGGATCATTGGCGCTATAACCATCATAGCTGTCGCTGGCGCTCAGTCCCCAACAATTTTCACCATATCCTTTGTATTTTTTAGGATTATCTATGCAATAAGCGCGATTAATGAGCGTGTGATTGGTGTTTTGTTCCCAGTAGTCAGCAAACTGATCCTTTAAACCCTTTGGATCAAGCCCCATAAACGAGTATTGCGAAAAGAATAACGGTCCGCCATAATCAAAGCCTAAAGGCAATTTATAGCCGTAAAAAGTTTTCCCGTTTTTAAAGAAATCGCTTTGCGCCCATCCGCGAAAATATAAACTTGCAGGTACAGAATAACGTGTTGCTGATTCGGCAAGTATATAAACGATCATACATTCGTTAAATCCGCGAATAGGGAAATTCATGGCCCAGCCATTATTCGGCGACCAGTGCCAATACAGGTTATCCCTGCCATCGCGGGTGAACCAATCCCATTCTACATCATTCCATAGCCCTTCTATCCTGCTGCGGATCTCATCTTCTTTATCGTTGTTGGCGTTATAATACTGTCGCGCACAAAGCAATCCCTCCATCAAATACGAAGTTTCAACCAGGTCGGCACCATCATCCTTACGGCCAAATGGGATCACTTTCCCCGTCTCGCCATTCATCCAGTGCGGGAACACGCCATGGAATGAATCGGCTTTATATAAAAACCGGAGTATTTTGATCATACGATCATCGGCCTGGTCGCGGGTTATCCATTTTCTTTCGGTGGCTACTATCATAGCCATTATGCCAAATCCTGAGCCGCCCGTAGTTACTACTTCACTTCCATAATTAAATGAGGCATTACTGCGTTCACGGGCAAGGCCGCTAACGGGGTGGCCAAAATCCCAGAAATAACGGAAAGTTTGACGCTGAACCACATCGAGCAGGGCGCTATCGGTTAAATTTTTTATGATACCTACCGGTTTTATACCATCTACCGCAGAAGTTTGGGCACGACACGTTAATGCCAGTAAAATTATAAGTGATGATAAAAGTAATTTCTTCATTAAAAAGGTATAATAAGCTATAAATTCGGGCTTGTAAAGCCCAGGTTGGTCATCCCGGTTTTAACTTCTGGACAACTCATGAATAAGCTCCATAATAAGCCGGAGCGGTAATTTTCAATCATATCAATAATCGGGCCCTCATCAATGGCAAGATCAGATGTCGCGAACCAGGGGGTGTTCAAATCAAATGAATCATAGAAGCCATACTGGCCCCACATTTTATCGCCTAATTTATAGTAAAAAAAATGTAATGCCTGCAACGATTGTGTCGGAGTATATACAATTGATGATATAGCCGCGGTTGGGGCGATAGTTCCCATGTCGCTTGTAGGTGAATTCGCATTGTAGCCGCTTTGAATATCACACGCGGTAAGGCCCCAGCAATTGGCGCTGTAGCCCATGTTATTTAACGGGTTGGCTATGCAATAATTATAGTTAATAGTGGTGTGCGCCAAATTTTGCACATCATAACTTGCATACTGGTCTGATAAACCATTAGGGTTAATGCCCAGGAACGAGTAATGTGCAAAGAACAAAGAGCCACCATCGGCAGGCCCCAAAGGTAATACTACTCCATAATAAGTACCACCATTCTTCTCTGCTCCGTTTTGGGCCCAGCCGTTGGTGTAAACAGCCTGCGTTATTGGGTGTGTTGGTGATGAAGCTGCCATAACGTAAGTTATTAACGCTTCGTCCCAGCCATTTACCTGTTGTTCGGTTGACCATGCATAATCAGGGCTCCAGTGCCAGTACAGGGTATTTTGACCCTGTGTAAAGAAATTCCAGTCTACCCCATCATAAATGGTATTAATATCCGCACGCAACTGTGTTTCAGCGGCACTTGTACCGTTAAAATACTGGCGGGCAGTTAATAAACCTTCCATCAGGTAGGCTGTCTCAACAATATCGGCACCATCATCTTCTGTACTAAACGGAACAACTACACCTGTAGCACCGTTCATCCAGTGCGGATATGCCCCATGAAAAGTTTGCGCCGTGTCCTTCAAAAATGCCACAATGGTTTGCATGCGGGCAAGCCCCTGTGCCCGGGTAACAAATGAACGGTTTATACCGGCAACAATGGCCATAATACCAAAACCTGATCCGCCAGCGGTTACCACATCGCCCGAAGTATTCCGCTCACGGGCAAGGCCGCTTATCGGGTGGCCAAAATCCCAGAAATATTTAAAGGTTTGCTGTTGCACAAGGGTAAGTAACTGATCATCGGTTATGGTTGGGAATTTATTGGTTGAATCTATCGAGGTTGACAGGTTAACATTCAACTGCGACTCAAGAACAGCATTTTTTGTAGACTTAAGCCCTGTATTGATTGTAATCGTATACTTTGAAAGATAAGCTAAAGCGGCTGAAGGGGTAATGGTTATGGTACTATCATTATTTTGATAGGTTGCCGTATAATTTACTGTTGTACCTGTGTTGCTTTTAAAGATAATGTTACTGTTTACCGAGGCTGAATTTATACCTGCTGAAAATGTTAACTTAATAACCGGTGTGGCATTAACGTTTACGTAATTATACCCGCTGCTTATCCCGTTTACCGAGGCTGATTTAAAATTAAAAGTTCCTGTTGTGGGTGGCGGCGTTGGATTTGAACCCTTACTCCCACTTGAACATGAATAAAGTCCCGCCAATACCATCAACCCAAAATAAATCCAAATACTTCTCATGCCCTGTAGTGTAAAATAAAGAATTGCAGAAATGAAATCCGAAAAAAAAGGCTGCCCATTTAACGGGCAGCCTTCAGTAATAATTAAAATTTATCGTCCTAACTTTTCAAGATTATATAAAGCTGAGATTTCTGTAGATGACAGCACTACATCATATATCCTTACCTGGTCCATTTTTCCGGTTAAGTAATTTGCCCAACTCTGCGAGGTGGTAGCTGATGTAAGAGAAGGGTTTGTTTGAAACTGTAATGTTCCAAAAACCATTTGTGTGGAATTGGTCCAGTTAAGCGGGGCAAAACCTGCCTGTGTGTTTGTACCAACAGATGCTCCATTATAATATACAGTAACCGTTCCTGCCGAGTCGTCATAAGTTACAGTTACCTGGTTCCAAACATTAAATGCATTTGTAACAAGGTAGTCGCCCTCCCATGCGTCTACGCCCGTAGCGCTTCCTGCATTATTCCATACATGTACCTTAAGGTTTACTGATGTTGCATTCGGAGGGTTTTCCATAAACAAATCAAAATCTCCCCAAAAGTTCTGGCTATTAACAATATCTATCAGCGCGACAACACCATTAGTATTTTCAGCCATGTTATACCAGGTAGTTATGGTAAAGCTATGTAAGGCTTTTACTGCGGCAGGTACATCAGATATTACATATCCGTTACTTGCACCCTGCAAACCCTGGCCAAAAACCCCGGCCGCGAAACTTGTTCCTGTAGCTACGCCGGTTGTTGACGACAAGCTGTCTTTAAGGCTACCGCTAAAGGGCCAGTAGGCTACTAAATTCGCTGTTTCAATTTGAGACGAAGCGCTGTACCCGCTAAATGTAGGCGCAGGTTTATTCGGCGCATATGATTTAGGGTCAAATTTCTTTTGACACGCTGATAGCGTGAAAAGTACAGCCATTCCCACTATAAGCCCGGCTGTAAATTTATTTTTAATGTTTTTCATCATTATTTAATTATAAGTGATTAATATCCTGGGTTTTGCGTCAGTGTACCGGCGCTTAAATCAATTTCATTTTGCGGGATAGGCCATACTTCGCTTTTACCTGCAACATATTTACTGCCCGGGATAGCGCCAAATACTGCTGCACCTCTTCCCTGGCGGATCACATCATAATGACGGTCAAATTCCATAGCCAGTTCAACCCTTCTTTCATGCCAAATATCATTAATTAAAGTAGTTTGGTCCGTGGTGGTTACCGGTGGCAGGATAGCTGAGTTTCCGTTTCTCGCACGTGCCCTAACGGCTTCCAATGATGCTAATGCAGCACTGGAATTACCCAAATTTGCATTTGCTTCGGCATTCATTAATAATACATCAGCATAACGCAAAACAATAAAGTCCTGCTGGCAACCCTGGTTGTAACCTGATACATACTCGGCAAAAGGAACATAGGATTTATAATTGTAATACGGATCAGGGGCCGATGCATCTATCACATCTCCTTCAGCGGTAGTTCCTCCGGTATAAATAACGGTTGCAGCCAAGCGAGGGTCACCGCTTTCAAATTCAGCAATAAGGTTCGGGCTTGGATCGTTAAAACCCCAGCCGCCCGCAGGTTCGGTAACCCTTGGCATTTGCACCTGTGAATATTGTGAGTTTGATTCACTTGGCTCGTTTGGTATCAGCGCATTTTGAATTTCGAAAATGGATTCAACATTGTTTTTGTTTTGTGTCCTGAACATTTTTTCATAACCCCCTGGAAACAAAGAATAAACACCCAATGCAGTTACCGCATTAGTATAGGTCAATACATCGCTCCATTTTTTCTCATACATTGCTACTTTTGCATGTAGCGCTAATGCCGCGCCTTTGGTAGCATGGCCTATCTCGGTTGAACTGTATGTAGCAGGCAGGCCTGCCGCAGCTGCGGTAAGGTCAGCTTCAATTTGGGCATAAACCTGTGCAACAGGTGTACGGGCCAGGTTATAATCCGCAGCAGTTGCAGGCGGATGTAAGCGTAAAGGCACCGCGCCAAAAGCACGCACCAGCCTGAAGTAGTCATAAGCGCGAATAAATTGTGCTTCTGCCAAATACTGCGCTTTTAATGATGCGTCCATGCTGATACCGGGAACATTGGTAAGTATCTGGTTGGCAAAGTTGATGTTATTGTAAACACCAGTCCAAAAACCTTCTAATTGGCCTTCGCCAGGAGTAACGGTAAAGGTAATATATTCGTTCATAAAGGTCGCATCTGTTGGAACAGACCCTTTAGTAACATCATCAGATCCCATACTTTCAATGGCGATTGCCGGGAAAGCAAGTTCATCATAGCTATGCAAATCAGCATACATTATAGCATTGGCAGCAGTAGCATCAGCCTGGGTTTTCCAAAACTGTGTAGCATTAACTGTGCCTGCACCTTCCCTGTTTAAGAAACTCTTTGAACATCCTGCGAAAAGGATCATCGTGGTAACCAGGCCCAGCCCGGTTACTTTTTGTAAGTTATATTTTTTGTTTTTCATCGTCATCCGAATTAAAATGATACATTCACACCAATATTATAAGTGGCATATAAAGGATATACGTTAGCATCAATATTTTGGCTTGTAGGTCCGTCACTAGTTATTTCAGGACTGAAACCCTTGTAACCAAATACGTTTATAGCATTTTGAGCATTTGCAAATATCCTAAGGCCCTGTATTCCCCATTTTTTGGTCATATCTGTTGGCAGGGAATATCCTAATTGCAGGTTACGCACCCTGAAATAAGCGCCACTGCTTACGTAAAAAGAATTTGGCGCTGAATCATAGGTTGAGCCCAAATTTACTGAAGGGAAGGTATTTGATGTACCGGCTCCATGCCACCTGTTATCAAAAAAATTCTGCGTAAAGTTTTCATTACCAAAACGGTAAGCTAAGTTCGCATTATAAATGCTAACGTCAGCAACACCCTGCAAATCAATGGTTAAATCAAAGTTCTTAACTTTTAAATAAGTATTAACCCCATAACTGTATTTAGGGTTAGGATTACCTAAGTCAACACGGTCGGTACTGGTGATCTGCCCGTCGCCATTGGTGTCCTGGTAAATAAAGTCACCCGGTTTAGCGGTGCCTGCTTCGTTAGAAGCTGCTACCTGTGCGGCAGTTTGGAAAATGCCGATCACCTTGTAACCATAAAATTCACCAATGGGCTGGCCTAATACAGTACGGGTTGCCAAAGCGCCATTGGTGATGCCATTACCACCGCCGTATAAAGGGTTGTTACCGGTTATTACTTTTGTAACTTCATTTTCGTTTATACCCAAATTAGGGCTGATCGAATAAAATACACTGCTGTTAACCTGTTGTTTCCAGGTTACTGTAAATTCGAAACCCCTGTTCCTTATGTTAGCCTGGTTAGCAACTAAACCGCCGTTAGGGCCGTTTTCACCTGTTGATGCAGGGATAGGTACAGGGAATACAGCGCCTATTGTAAGCCTGTCATAATATTCAGCCTCGAAAGATAGGTGATTATTGAGTAACGCACCTTCGATACCGATATCTGTTGAACGTGCTTTTTCCCATGAAGTCGGCTGGGTCACTGTATTAATACCTTCACCATTTACTGTATAAAATGGATTGCCAAATATGGCAGTATATTGTGTTGGATCATTGGTAACAGTTAAAGTACCCACCTGGCGTGTAACTTCATCATTGCCTACAGTTCCATAACTTCCACGAACTTTTAAAGTATTGAAAACGTGCTGATCTTTCATAAATGCTTCGTTGGTAATAACCCAACCTGCACCTACTGAACCAAAAGACCCAAAAGTATCATAAGGATAAAACTCCGAAGCGCCGTCATGTCTAAAGGTCGCATTTAACAGGTAGCGTTCATCATAATTATAGTTGATACGTGCTATTTCACCTATTGCTGCCGTTGTTGATTGATTTGCCTGGGGGTACATTACTAATGTTCCATCAGGGAATGAACCACGTAGACTACCAGAAGTTACATTAGAAACACTATCTGCAGAGGCGGTAGAATAAGTTGATTTGTCCAAATGCAGGGTATAACCTGCTAAAGCAGTTAAATTATTTTTACCGAAAGATTTATTGTAAGTCAATGTATTTTCCCATTGCCAGTTGCGGGTTTCGGTGTGATTAATATCTAACGATGTAGTGGTACTTTGCTGGCCACCGGTAGCAAAATATATCGGTGTATAATTCCTTACTTCAGCCTGTCCCAATTCGCCGCCAAAAGATGATTTAAAGTTTAAACCGGGAATAATAGTCCATTGCCCATACACTTCGCCGGACAGGTCTTTGTTTTTAGAACGCTGATCGAAAAAGTCGATAGTTGCTTCCGGGTTATAGTTTGCACCGCCACCTATATTGTAATCAGCCGGATCACCATATTTACCATCCGCATAATATACAGGTACTATAGGTGCCGCGGTATATAATTGATGGAAAATGCTACCATTCACATCTTTTGAATTGCTCGATAAAACACTCGCACTAAAACCAAATTTTAAATCTTTGATGGGGGTGTAGTCATTCGTAACGTGAAAGGTGTATTTTTGATAATTATTGGTTTTTACGATACCATCCTGGTTAAGATAGCCAACCGACACATTATATTTATACACGTCAGAACCTCCTGATATACCGATTACGTTGTTACTTACAGGCGCGTTACGCAATATCTGATCGTACCAGTTAGTGCCGGTTCCGTACGCAGCAGGATTACTGGAAAAAGCAGGGGTAACGCCATTTTCTGCATATAATTCATTTATTGCGGTGGCATATTCTGTTCCATTGGCCATTTGAACCTGGTTGGTTACCGCTTGCCAGCCAAAATAGTCACTGTAAGTTACAACCGGTTTTCCTTTTTTACCATGTTTGGTAGTAATCAGGATCACGCCATTAGCTCCCCTGATACCAAATATTGCGGTACTTGAGGCGTCTTTTAAAACGGTTAATGTTTCTATATCGTCATTGTTTAAAAAACTGATATCACTATACCATACGTCATCAACAACATACAAAGGATTTGTTGCACCGCTAACGGTACCTAAACCGCGGATGTTAATGTCAGGAACAGAGCCCGGCTGGCCGTTGTTAATGATCTGAACACCTGCTACCTGGCCCTGTAGGGCACTTAAAGCATTGTCCGAAGATTGTTTAGCTAGGTCAGATCCTTTAACAGTTGCAACTGCGCCGGTATTATCAATTTTTCGCTGGGTACCATAGCCTATAACCACTACCTGGTTTAGGTTATTGGCAGTTTCAATAAGTTTAATGCTCATTACACCGCCGGTAGCAGCAATTTGCTGTGTTGCAAAGCCTACGTAGGTAAATTGCAACACCGCGTTTGGAGCTACACTTAGCGTGAATAAACCGCTTGCATCAGTTTGGGTTCCGTTTGTGGTACCCTTTACTGCAACACTTACACCAAATAAGCTTTCGCCGGTGCCCGCGTCTGTAACCTTACCTTTTACGGTAATGTTTTGCGCGAATACAGTGTTAACAAAAAGAATACAAAACAAGAATAACCCCGAGATTGTAAAATTTCTCTTCATGTGGGTAATAATTAGGTTAAGTAAAAATAATTGGTTTTTGAATATTCGAAATTGGAGAGATATTGTAATTATAACAAATAATGCACCTCTACATTATTACACTTGCAGGAAAACACTTGCTCAAACCCATATTCGCTATTTTATAAATAGTTAATAATCAATTATTTAAAATAAATAATATGTAACTTTTTTAATACATAAGTGTATTGCGGACAGCCATTTAAAAATGGCGCTGTGAGTGGTAATGATGTAGTATTATAACTCCATGAGAAACTCGACGAGGTTCTTGTCGTGTTCCAGGTTTAGCTTTTTACGCAGGCGGTAGCGTCTTATTTCAACACCACGTAAAGAAATGTTTAAAAGAGAAGCCATTTCTTTACTGTTCATGTTCATCCTTAGGTAGGCGCAAAGTTTCAAGTCATTGGGTACCAGGTCGGGATGAGTGGTTTTTAATTTTTTGAAAAAGCTTTCATGTGCCTCGTTAAAGCTGCTTTCAAATAAATTCCAGTCGCGCTCATCCGTCATACCTTCATTTATTACCTTTTGTATCTTACGCAACTGGTCATCAGGCAGTTTTTTACCTGAGGCATCTTTTAGATGGCCTATCTCGTCGCTTATTTTTTGTAACAGCTCATTCTTATAAACAATATTCATTGCAGAGTTGGCCAGTTCCCTGCTCTTTCCCGCAAGGTCAGCCTGTAGTTGCTCATTCTTAATTTTCACTATTTGCTGTTCGCTCGCGATAGTTTCCTGCTTTAAAAATTCCTCTTTTTCTTTCTGCAATTTTAATTGAAGTTCATGTTGGTGCCGTTTTAATTTCAGGCGATAAAAATGCCTGACCACATAATAACCAAGTATTAATAGTAACAAATAAAACACCATAGCAATTTTGCTGCTATACCATGGTGGCAGAATAATGAACGTAAACGTGGTTACAGGTGTTATATCCTCATCGTTTGTTTTAGCCCTAACCTTGAAGTGGTATGTCCCTTGCCCCAGATTGGTGAAGTCCTTTTGGCTTTGCAAGCTCCAGTCCGACCATTGCTTTGAATAGCCATCTAAATAATACTGATATTTTACCTTAGGCTGCCTGTAATAAGGTAATGAGAAAGATATACGGAGGTTATTTTGTGCAAAGGGTATCTCCACATTATCATAAAGCCCATTATCACTTATCACCGATACTTTGTCGGTTATATTTTCCACGCGCCTTATTAAAACCAGCGGTAACTGAATTTTACCGCCTGGTTTAGCCTGGCTGTCATTATAGATCACGAAGCCATAATCAACACTGATAAGATAAATGAGATTGTTTATACGGCTGATATTCTCATAATATTGAACCATTTGGCCGTTAAGTACTGTAAAGCTGTTTGAATCGATACTTAGCTGCCCCGGTACTGAAAAATCAACCAGCGAAACACGGCCATGATTGATGAACCAATATTTTTTCCCGTCAGCAGGTATTATTTTATTAGATGAAGCGAATGAACCCAGGTTTTTATCCAATTGCTGGTATTTATAAAAGCGGTCGGTTATATCATCATAACTATAAAAACCCGAATCGGATGAGAACACGATCTTATTATCAAGATTAAATACATTTATGTTGTAACCTTCGGGCAAACCGGAATGTTCATCATAAAACTTTTTCGATACTGCACGCTGCATATCGGGGCTGAGAATTACTTTATAGATACCCTTATAAGCATGGCTAACCCAAATCTGTCCGCGGTTATCCTGCTCAACATAGCGCGATGGTTCAAAAAAGTCCTGTATGCTGTGGTCGAAAACCCAGTTGCCTGACGCATCTTTTTTAAATAATGTAAGGCCCGTATAATTACCCTGTATAAGGCGGTCGTTGTCGTATTTTTTTATCGTCCAACCGCCGCTTACATTTGATATTTTATGTATGGTTGCGCCATCAACCTGGAAAGTACCATCATTATGGCCGCAAAGCAGTTTGCCATCCTGAAGTGACAGATCCCAAACCTGGCCCTGGGAGCCCGGAATGAGCTTAAAATCAAATTGCTGAAACAGGCTGTTATTGGCATCGGTGATCCAATCACTGTAATAAAGCCCCTGGTTTGTTCCGAGATATATTTTTTTGTTATAGATGATACTCGAATATACCGTACCGAAATTGCCTGTTTTATCAAAGTAAAAATATAACGGCGAATTGATCTCAATACGGTCGATACCATTGTCAAGGCCGGCCCATAAGTTTTCCTCATCATCGGTATATAAACTGAGAACGGTATTGTTTTGCAGGCCACTGGATTTGTTGATGTGCTGTACCACGTTGCCCGCAGTATCAATTATAACAATGCCGTTCAATATGGTGCCATAAGCAAAGTATTTACCGCCGATAAGCGCGCCATTATTTAGCTGGTAGGTTTCCAAAAAACTGTTGGCCTGGCTGTTCCAGGGTTTTATTTGTTTGCCATCGAACATAAAAAGGCCGCTTTTTGAAGTGCCGATAACAAAGCCTCTGTTGCGGAAGGGCAAAATAGAAAGGACACCATTGCTGCCTAATATTTTACTGCCTTGAATATACTCGAGATGGTCACCTTTCAGTTCGAAAAGACCCGTATCTACCTGCTCCACAAAAAACCGGTGGCCAAGTTTAAACAGGAACAAAAACGGTTGGGTCGAGGTGATCCTGATTACGTTGATGTGGTTGTTTTCATAGATATATATTGCTCCAAACGATTGGAAAATCACCCGATTATCATCAACGTAAATTTTCCATATTTCCTCATTCGGAATAAACTTTTTGGGCACCTTCGAGATAAGCGAGTGATAAGTTAAAGAACCTTTTTTATTATCGTCCCAATAACCGAACTCGCCGTAACCGCCGGCATAAATTTTACCCCTGCCATCCGCAGCAACCGAGCGTACAATTAGGCCGTGCGGCATTTGATGAAGTTGCCAGTATTTACCATCGTATGATAGCAGCCCGTCGGCATTGCCGAAATACATAATACCGTGTTCGTCCTTTGTTATCGACCAGTTTTGATTACCGGATTGGTATAGCGCCTTGGTATAATTTTGCACATAGGGCACGCCAATGCTTTTTATATCAGTAGCGTTTACTTTACAAAAAGTTAGCGATAATAGTAAAATACAGAAAACGCGTTTGGCGTTGTTACTATTCATTAAGGGGTGTTAAATTGAGTTATTCCGGGCGATAAAATTAACAAATTATGTGTAATAAATGCTGCGGCTATTTGCACAGGCAGTTAACTATTAAACCCGACCAGCCTGTTTGGTGCGATGCGCCCACTCCCCTGCCATTATCGCCATCAAAATATTCATAAAACAGCACATGGTCTTTAAATTCAGGGTCGGATTGTAATTTATCATAGCTCCCGAAAACAGCACGTTTACCGTCTTTATCACGCAAAAATATTCCTGAAAGCCTGCGGTATAACTCGTTGGCTACCTCCTGCAACGTCATAAATACGCCTGAACCTGTAGGGCACTCCACCTTATAATCATCGCCATAATACTGGTAAAACCGTTGCAGGCTTTCGATGATCAGGTAATTTACGGGTATCCAAACAGGCCCGCGCCAGTTGCTGTTGCCCCCAAATAAACCGCTATCGCTTTCAGCCGGGGTATATTTTACACTGAATTCCATGCCGTTAATATTGGCTATATATGGATTATTTAAGTGGTATTTTGAAACTGAACGGATGCCATAATCACTTAAAAACTCGTTCTCATCCAGCATATATTTTAGCAAACATTTCATACGATAACCACGCAGCAAACTAATCAAATGATTACCGTTTGTACGTGGTTCATTAAAACGGGACACGAGCCCGGCCAGGTCGGGCCGGTTTTCCGAAAACCATATCATGCGGTTTTTAAATATCGGGTTATTATTGATCATCCCGTCACTCAAAATCTCGGTGGCAAACAGCGGGACAAGGCCAACGAGACTTCGCACCTTCATTTTTTCAGTGCTATTATCAGGCAAACGCAATTGATCATAAAAAAAACCGTCATCCTCATCCCATAAACCTTTATTATTCTCACCGAGGTTATCCATGGCCCCGGCTATGTATATAAAATGTTCAAAGAATTTTGAGGCGATATCGGCATAAGCTTTATCAAAACTTGCCAGTTCGGCCGCTATGCGCAAAAGGTTCAAAGAGTAAGTTGCCATCCAACTGGTGCCATCGGCCTGTTCAAGGTATTCACCTGCGGGTAATACCGCACTCCTGTCAAATACACCTATATTATCCAGTCCTAAAAATCCCCCCTCGAAAATATTGTTACCTGCGGCATCCTTACGGTTCACCCACCAGGTAAAATTGATCATCAGCTTATGAAAAACGCGCTCGAGAAAATAAGTATCCCCTTTACATCATTAGCTGCCTTATCCATATTATATATTTCGAAAGCCATTTTAGCGTGAACAGGCGGATTAGCATCATTAAAATCCCATTCATAGGCAGGCATAGCGCCGTTAGGGTGCATATACCAAACCCTTAACAGCAGCAGCATCTGGTTTTTTGCCAGTTCCATGTCGATATTGGCGAGGGTAAGCGCATGGAAAGCGAGGTCCCAGGAAGCAAACCACGGGTACTCCCATTTATCGGGCATGGAAATAATATCCTTAGCGTTAAAATGCTGCCATTTGCTGTCTCGTCCCGTTAACCTTTGTGGCGGTGGTACAGGTTCGGCAGGGTCGCCCTTTAACCAGTGATTGACATCAAAATAATAGAATTGCTTGCTCCACAACATGCCTGCGTAAGCCTGTCTTTGAATCATTGCGCTGTCGGGCGTTGAATTAGCGGGCTGTATATCTTTATAAAACTCATCCGCCTCTGATTGTCTTGCATTGAAGATAGTATCAAAATCCTCAAAACCATTCTTGGCATCTTTTGATAACCTTAAACGAATGGTATAGCTTTCCTTTGCCTTGATTGTGATATCATAGTTGATCGCGGCCTTAGTGCCTGTTTGTTTTGGATTGACCGTTTCGGCCCCATTGATAATATGATCGTTTATTCCATCTTTATAATATAATTTACCATCATCATAATTATAAAGGCGATTTACATTGGTTTCATTATTACAAAACAGTAATTCCGGCGAACCTTCGCCATTGAGCCACATCTGCCCAATATCCCGGTGAAAAACCTCTATCACCCCATGAGAATCTGCAGTAAGTTCGGGCATATAATTATCATAGCCCCAGGCCCAGGTATTGCGGAACCAGATAGTTGGCATAACGTTTAACGCGCAGTCATTCATACCACGATTATAAACCGTGATCTTTACCAGGATATCTTCCTGCGCGTTTTTGGCGTATTCGGTATAAACATCAAAGTAGTCGTTATTATTAAGGATACCGGTATCAATCAGTTCAAATTCAGGATCATTACGGCCACGGCGTTTATTTTCATCAACCAGCCATGAATAAGGATATGGCTGTTGCGGGTATTTGTACAGCATTTTCATGTAAGAATGCGTGGGCGTGTTATCCAGGTAATAATATAGCTCCTTTACATCTTCGCCATGATTACCTTCAGGATTGGTAAGCCCGAAATATCGCTCTTTAAGTATTGGATCTTTTTTGTTCCATAAAGCTATGCCGAAACAAAGCAGCTGATTATCATCGCATATCCCGGCAATACCTTCCTCGCCCCAGCGATAAGTTTTGCTACGCGCCATATCATGTGTAATGCTGTTCCATGCATTACCATTGGCACTATAATCCTCGCGCACAGTGCCCCATTGTCGGTCGCTTATATACGGGCCCCAACTTTTCCATGTAGGGTCGGTTAATCTTGTTTGTTCCTGGTTCATTTGGTTGGATACTGTTTGGCTAAGATAAAGGTTATGTGTCCGAAATAGTTTTAAATGTAAAATGAATATTGCTTTTGAGAAACAAATATTTTACGAACAATCCTTTAACCCCAAACGTAGAAGTGGTTTGGGACAGGCTGAATTTAAAACATTTAAGCCTGCAATTGTATTAAATATAGGTATCTGGATTGCTGAAATAATATTTGCAGTTTTTATAATTATTAAAAGACTACTTTTAATAACCTTTACAACTTGCTGATACACAAAATGAAGCCATTACTGCATGACTGATAAGGAGAAAAAAGAACAGCTTGAAGAAAGGGCGCAGGAAATAAAATGGGCAATAATATTGGTTTTAATGCTGATAGCACTTGTTTTGCTATTACGCTGATTTTTAAAAAATCATCCCCAGGCTTTCCGCAAAAATCTCAGCCAGTTACCATGCATTATGTTTTCAATATCTGCTTCGCTATAACCCCTGTTTTTTAATAATGCAGGTATTTTTTTTTCACCGGCAATAGTTTCGAGATCATAGGGGCATTGCTCGCGTCCAAAGCCTCCATCCAGGTCGGAACCTATCCCAATATGTAACGCATTCCCCGCTACCTGGCAGATATGATCCATATGGTCTATCATCACATTCAAATTGCAATTCATACCCTGTGGGGTCGATTGTCCCCTTACCCATCCCGGCACCATCATCCAGGCATCCATTGGCGCCCCTATCACCGCGCCACGATCTATCAGCTCTTTTATTTGCTCATCGCTAAACTGGCGGTTATGGTCAACCAGCGCCCGGCAATTGTTATGACTGGCCCAAACATGCCCGTTAAAATTATCCATCGCCTCCCAAAAACTGCCGTCGCTTAAATGAGTGGCATCGAGGATAATGTTCAGCCTCTCCATTTCCTTTAGCAATTCGCGCCCCTTAGCGCCCATAAACCCAACAGAATCGGTGCCGTGTGCATATCTTCCCGGGCCGTAATGTGCAGGGCCTACCGCACGCAAGCCATAACTATAGGCGCGTTCGAGGTATTTAAGATCGACAATGGAATCAGCGCCTTCCAAACTAAGGATATACCCTATAGGTTTATGCACTAATACATCATTACTATTCCATAAGGTTAAATGCTTTTCCAACGCACCGAGATCAATTACCTGCACCATTTCCCCGGCTTCTTCCATCGCTTTGTACCATGCCAGTTGTGCCTGTGTATGCGCCCAGGCCTGTTCGGGAGAGTTCCATCCCGGCAGTGGATTATCCGGCGCTACATAACGTGCGATTTGCGTAGCCACCACCAAACCTATATTACCTTTGCGTAATTCTCCGAAGGAAACAGTAGCATTCCCCCGATCCGGTTTGTCGGTCATTCCCTTTTCTCGCTCACTGATGCTTTGGACAGGTTGCCGCAGGTCACGGTTCCATTCCATGGCATTCATGCTAAGGTCGAGATGGGCGTCAATAATGAACATATTTTTTGGGTGAGTCGTTGATTTACGGTCAAATATTAATTTTTCTGTCCCTTGCTATATTTTTCCATTCGCCGGTTATTTCAAAATTTTCAATAGTGATGGCACGCTCATACAGGGCAACAGTCGGGCAGATGTGATACGGCGCACAATAAAGCACATCGCCTATCTTATAATGATGCCCTTCGGCTGCTTCCACCACCAAATGCTCCTCGCTCTGACTCAGCATTTTCAAATCAGGCGCATTGAGGAAATGTATTCTTTTCTCCAGCACATTTTCTGATGCCACGGATTTATGCCCGAGGTCGATACAAAGTACGTTTTCGGAAATAACCGATATTATCCTCGCGATAACCAAGGCAGCGATCAGGAAATTTTGTTCAGGGCAGGTCAAAGCATAACCCCTATCCCAATAAATAAAGGTGCCGGGGCTGCATTGTATATTTTTACGCCGGGCATGAATAGGAAATGACGGCGAACCTCCGGCGATAATGATCGGTTCCGGGTAACCTGCCTCTATCAAATGTTGCTTTAATTTCAATACCCTGTCATAAGCGGCGTTACATTTTTCGGTGCGAATGTTAATATCAAGGTCGCTGATATGCCCGTCATAGGCATGCAGGCCCAATACATTGATCCCCGGCAGGTCATTGGCAAAACGATAAAGCGGCAAAGCATCTTCGGGCTTTATACCCGTCCGGTCCATGCCTACATTCAAGTCGATATATATATCAACAATGATATTATTTGCTTTAGCTGATTCCGATATTTTACTGGCAGACAGCTCGTTATCAATCAGGCATGAAAATTTAGTACCCGGATAAGTTAAGATCAGTTTAATGAACCTGTTAAGCTTTGGCTCGTTAGGCTGGTAGGCGAACAGTACATCAGGAGCTTTGCACATCCCCAGCATTTCAGCCTCGGCAATGGTGGCACATTTGAATTTGGTAATACCCGCATCCATCTCCAATTGTGCCGCGGCCCCGCTTTTAAAGGTTTTCACATGCGGCCGCAACCGGTAAACATCTCCCACGGTATAAACCGCCATATCAATGTTCTGCTTTATTCTGTGGGGATAAACTACCAAAGCCGGTGTATCCAGCTCATCGGTATTATTAATTGTGTACCAGTGTGGGTTGGCCATATATATTAAAACAATTCAAACAAAGCCTCAATTTCAACAGGGATATTATCCGGCAGTGACCCCATACCCACCGCGCTGCGAACACCAATGCCATTATCCTCTCCCCAAACCTTGGCGAATAACTCGCTACAGCCATTAATGATGTAGGGATGCTTTTCAAAATCGGCTGTGCAGTTCACCATGCCTAACACTTTTATTACCCGTTTTACCTTGCTTAAAGTTCCGAGGTTGACTTTTATTGTCGCCAGTATAGCCAAAC
>Ga0206859_1026_pt3 | contig 25571 bp, 26 predicted proteins | sample Alteio_BWOrgCont_47_FD_152882 | JGI IMG/M metagenome (GOLD analysis project Ga0206859, IMG submission 152882) | Enriched cells from forest soil in Barre Woods Harvard Forest LTER site, Petersham, Massachusetts, United States -... | ecosystem: Environmental > Terrestrial > Soil > Temperate forest >... | reverse complement strand
TTTTTCTCTTTTTTACTCATAGTTATCAATTCGTTTGGTTTGGCATCTACTGATACGTCTCTAGGATGGGCTGAGACCGATTTAGAATATATTCATTCAGTGGTGATTGATAACCATCCTGGGGTGTATAACGAAGTTGATCCAGACTTTTGTACGAACCTTGAGCGCAATCATCAGCAAGCAAAGCAACAACTATCGCTAGCTGTTCATGATGCCGACAAAGTAGCCATTATTAAAGAATTCGTTGAATCATTCCATGATGCACACGTTTATATTCGTTATACCGAATTGCAAAGTGCTGGTGGAAGTAATAAGACAACACGAACACCAAAAATATTCAGCACTGGGTCAGTTGATACTGGTGTGCACTGGGTACGATTACCAACTTTTGCTCCAAACGATACAGAGGAACAGGACCTTCTTCACATTATTGATCTGTTACCTGCGATGCGTTCTGATAAACTCATCATGTTTGATATCCGTGGCAATGGTGGTGGCAACTCAGAATGGGGCAAAAAGGTTGTTGCTGCGCTATTTGGGCAAGATTATGCGAATCATTATATTGCTAAGATCCATGCTAATGTCTATGTTGACTGGCGAGCAAGCTGCGGCAACATTCTGCATATGCAAAGCCTGAAGCAAAAAAATCAGGACAAGTTTGGCCCTGAATCCGATTTTATGAAATGGATTGAGTCAGCAATTAAAGGCATGCAATCAGCATATGCATCAGGGTTATATTATTATACAGCAAAAAATAAGCCCGTATTACCAAGCGATCATGACAATAAGATGTTTCATGATCCTGTTCATGCCAAAATTGCTGTTATCATGGACCATGGATGTGTTAGTGCTGCATTAGATTTTATCGATTACTTAAAAGCAATGAACCACACTATTCTGCTTGTTGGACAAATAACACGAGCCGACTCGGTATACATGGAATGTCGTGCTATAGACTTACCCAGTAAAAAAGGAACTTTTTGTTTTCCCATAAAGGTATATCGCAATAGAGTTCGTAAGCACAATGAGCCGTACGTGCCAGATATTGTATGGCAGAATAATGGGAGAGATCTGAAGGATATACAACAGCTTGATAAGTCTATCTTCTCCTTATTGCCATAATCGTCTCATTGCTTGACAGCAATACAAGAAAATGAAAGTCTTGCTCCGATAAAGATTTTATAAGCCGCTCGCCTACCTTATAAAAAAGGAGCTATAATGAAGCAAACAGCAACCCAATACATGAAATACGCCTCTGTATGTTTGATCAGTTTATCTTTCTCAATCGCACATGGTATGAGTAAAGACGAATTGATCCGCGCTGTCCAAGCCATGAGCAAAGAAGATATCAATCGCGAATTGGTACTCGCTGCCCAAGGTGGTGATGCAGCTGTTGCGCGTATTCTTTTAGATCAGCGCGCAGATGTTGATGCAATCTTTTCTGAGCAGGACAACGCATCAACATCACTCATACAAGCATCAAAGAATAATCATCTTCCAGTAGTAAAACTACTTTTAGAACGTAATGCTAACCCAGACTTAGGAGTGCCACCACGTAATGTAACTCCATTATTGACGGCAACCCTACTCGGACATGCAGCAGTAGTAGATAAATTATTAGAACAAGCAAACCCAAATCAAGCGGACGTAGACGGTTTCACCCCATTAATGTTGGCTTCTAAAGCGGGTAATACACCTGTAGTGCAAAAACTGCTCGATGCAAAGGCAAGCATTGATACTCAGAGTAAACCGAGCAAAACGTATGGGGTTATTACTGCACAAAAAATAGCAGCAAGTAATGGGCATTCTTCAGTAGTTGCCTTGCTTGAGCAAGCTCGTACACATGTACCATCTGCTCATGGCTCAGCTGATAAAAAAGATAGTACAACTGAGAAAAACACATAAAGAAACCTGTACGCTATCGATTTCTTATTGCCATAAACGCCTAATGCTTCCCATAATACGACCAAAAAATGGCGCGCAAATCTGTTTGGCGCAACCACGGTAACAAACGCCTTTAACACAGGTGCGTGGACACTGGATCAAGCAGGATGCTCCGTTACAGCAACATGCTGCAGATACCCTTCCAGCTTGCGTACATAATGAACAACATGTTTTGCCGAGCTCGCAACAGGTAAAGCAATTTTGATAACACAAAAAGTCTGCTACTTTGTGTTGATATTCATTATCTTGCACGATGCTGATAGCATCATCTGACATGTGTGCAGGTAGAGGTGCATCAGACGCATCAGCTGATATTTGTATTGCTGGAGACACCGTAGGCGGAGGTAAAAGATCTCCTTTCCAAACAGCTATGCTACCATCTTGTAAGCCCGCATAGATTGTATTGCCATCGTCTGATTTTGCAAGAGCGGTTACAGCTGGAGCCACGCAGCCCGGCATAGCCGAAGGCGACGCGGGGTGATTAAACATATACACCGATTCGCCGGTGGTTGCATCTACTTGATGCATGGTGCCATCAATGCCACCGGCAAAAACATAGTTACTGCATGGTGAGAATGTTACCGACATAAATGGATTATCAGCAGCCTGTTCATCACCTTTTTTAGAACGTATATTTAAAGTTTTTTTCGTAGCTATTGCTTGTGCAAGTGGCAACTCACTTGGCCAAATATATAGATTATTCCCAGCAACAGTTGTTGCTGCTAGCTTTTGCCCATCATACGAACAATGAGAATCAGTATAACCATCATTAATATAGCCCGAAAATCCTGCAAGTGGTTTAATGTGCTGTTTATAAAAAACATGACCCAAGTCAGAAGTAATAATAGTTCCTGTATCCGGATCCCATACCGCAACTTCACTTTTAATTCTACTGCAAGATCTTGCTCGTAGTTGCATAGATTTTATCTCAAGAGCCGATACTCTGCCCTCATGAACTTTAAATCGATTAGCTAGAAACCATTCTGGCCTTGCATAATCGACAATGAGTTGTTTAACCGATTCTGGAAGTGGAGCAGTTGCTGTTCGCAGCTCTTGAATATACGCTCTATTTCTCTCGCGCTGTTGCGCGCCAGCACAGGCAAGAGGGGCTAGCGGCAGGTGATCGGCATTCTCTTTCCGCTCACATTCTGCATTTTCAATATCTAATAGTTTCTGGCCAGGATCTTCTGGCTTTGTCTGCTTACTGGTTTGATAAGAGGTTAAAAGGGCTGTGATTCGTGCTTGCCTTCTTCTCTCTTTCTTGCTCTCTGCACAATGTAGTTCATTGTTAATTAACAGTATTACAATAATCAGAAAGTGAGTACAATTTTTGACGCTACGATGGTATATGCTTGTCATTATAACATCCTTTAAAAAATACCTGTTATGACAACATTGTTAAAAACTATATGGCTTTCTTATTGCCATAGACGTCTCATAGCTCCAACAAGACGTCCACACAATACACGACAGGTTTTTTGTGCCATCAACGAACTCTTATAACAACAGAATGCAGCAACTGCAGGACAATGCTTTGCGCATGATACCCCCGTACGGCAACATGCTGCAGATACTTTGCCAAGTTCTGCGCATATTGTACAACATTGCATGCCATGCTTGACACAGCGAATACAGTCTTCTGACAATAACATAGCATGCATACCCATTCTATCCGTTCCACTAGCAGGAGGTAGCTGACAAGTCTGTAGAGCTTCATCTTCCATAGACGCTGTCTGAGATCCATCAGATGCATTATTTAGTTGAGAAGTCGTAGACGGTGGTACAAACTCTCCATGCCAAATAGCTATCTGCCCATTGTTTAAACCCGCGTAGATAGTTCCATCGGGCACTGTTGTAATGGCCGTTACCGCTGCATTATGATCAAATGAGTAAATAGATGTACCCGTGTTAGCATCTATCTGGTGCATGGTACCGTCAGCTCCACCAGCAAAAATATAATTGCTGCATGGCGAAAATGCTACTGACATAAATGGATTCTGTTGAAGCTGTTCATCAGAAATGACTTCATTGGCTTTGTGATTTTTTATGAATCGCAATCTCCCTTCAGTCATTGTTTGTCCAAACGATAGGCCACTTGGCAAGACATAGAGGGATCCGCCATTAAAAGTAGTAAGCGCAACCATCTGCCCATTTGGGGAGTTAGCAAAATCAGTAAAACCATCTCCCATTCGTTCTAAAAGGTCTAATTCCTGTTTGGGTTGATCCTTATAGCGAGTCGCATTAGGTATTACGTTATCAAGAGTCCCCGTATTTCTATACCATACGGCACCTTCTTTTTTCGTTGCGCTATCACTGTAAGATATTGCCATAGTATCGATACTCCAAACATTATATATTCTATCGCTATGGTGGTGCAGTTTGTTTCTTAAAACCCATTCTGGTCGTGCATAATCTTTAACAATATCAATTTGAGCTTGTGGTATTTGAGCTGCGTGCAAAACTCTTTGCAACTCACGAGTGTACGCTTTATTGTTTCTACGTTGTTGCTCACTTGCACGAGCAAGAGACCCAATAGGTAGAGGAATAACATCACCTTTTTGTTCAGCTTCTTCTGCGTAGACATCTAGAGCTTGCCTACGAATATAACCTTTGTTTCGCTTACGTTGTCGTGTCCCGGTACGCTCTGCGAGTGAATCTTCTAAAAGTGGGTGCTCAGACTCTTCTCTTGTTTTCTGTTTTGGCTTATTTTGGTGAGCAGTCAAAAAAGCTGTAATCTTTGCTTGTCGTGCTATTTCTTTTTGTAGATCTGCGCAATGTAATGTTTTGCCGGACATCAGCATCACAATGATCACAACAACGTATGCTGTACAATTTTTGGTGCTAAAAGAAGATATGTCTTTCATGATAACCTCACGTTTTATTTATGTTAATTCATTGTATTGCGATGCAGTAGTGCAGTATACACAAGCCGTATAAAAAAAGCGCGCAGAAAAGATCATACGTGGTATTGTTTTGTACATCACGATTCGTTATATTTTAGCGAGCTAGCCATCAAAGTATTTCTTAACCGCAGCGATATAGGATATTGTGTCATGACAAAATTAATGTTTTTCAGCTGTCTCTCTCTGGTAGTAATGACGTATTTCTGTATTGAATCACGCCAACAGGACCCCGCGTCGCCTACGGCTATGCCGGGCCTGGGCATATCGACAAAGTCATCATGCACTCTCAAAATGCACCAAGCTTACAAAAGCAGTAGTGACAAAACATGTCCAAACTGCGGTCAGCGTGGATCAGCTTTTCACAAATGTCCTGCAACGCCACAGCCGTCGCGCCATTCTGCTCTGGTGGCAAAAAAGGCGATAGTAGAAGACCTCCTCAAAGCTCTTGGCACATGTGCTACGAATGTATAACGTACGATGATAGCCTGATAGCATGAAAAGGTGATATTATGAAGCAAAATGTTCTTATATTAACACTCTGTGGCCTGAGCACGCATGGTTTATTTTCTGCACAAGATGATACGAATAAAGCCAAAGTGACGCACCAGTACAATGCGGCACTCACCGATCAATTGCAGGCAGTTTTCAACACTACCAATGATCAAAATTACCCACAACGCAGTACGCAGATGGAAGATCTGGTGGTCAATGGTGCAGATCCAAATGTAGAAAAAGAAAAATCACCGTTATTGGCAGAAGTAGTTCGGCGTGGTGATCTTAGGTTCGCTCGATGCTTGATTGATCACAAAGCTAATGCCAACCATCTAACGAACGAAGGTCTTAACCTATTGCATAAATCTATAAATTGCTGCGCAGAGCCCAGAATATTCGCTTTCTTGTGCAATGCTGGCGTAAATCCTAACCAAAAACTCTTTAGTAATCAGTATACACCATTGCATTACCTGTTTCTCTTGTCTAAATTCCAAAAAACAGAACCTATAGACAATGTAAAGCACAAAGCAGCTATTTTAATCTGGTCCGGCGCAGACGACCAGAGCGAAAATGCTCAAGGTGAAACGCCACTTATTATTCCAGACAACCTTGATTTCATTTCTCAGATGATGGCCATTGGCACAGTCATCCCACAGGTACAGGCAGCAGTAATAGAAGAAGAAGCTCAACGCAGACAGACTCTCACACAAATGCTAACTCAACATGTACAACCAGGACCTGCTAATATTGTGATAGATTATACGCGCAAGCATGCGCAAGCTTGGAGAAAACGCTATTGGCCCCGCATTAAGACTGCATCACTTACATTAGCAACTACGCCGCCACCAGCACCAGTTCCCGCGCAAACATCAAGCGACTGCAGCTTGCAGTAAAAAGATCATAATCAAGGCTTTGGGATAAGTTTGCGCTCTATCATATCAATAAGTTGAATTTTATTCTTAAGCCCGAGGATAAATGTTTCATAATGGGCGATTGCAAGCTCGTGATTTTGACACTCTTGCGTTTTACTACCGAAGACTTTTGCGAAAAGAGTATTAGGGCAAAGCTTGGTTCGCTCATCACGTAATATTGCAAGAGCTGTGCTCTCTTTCTCTATAAGCTCATGGAGATATCGACTATCAATTGAACCGCCATTAGCTGCCTCGAGGATAGATTTGACTGTCTCAGGGCTAGCTGATCCCGCAAGTATCGACGAGACCCTGTCCTTGTCAATTACTGGTTCAAGGATCGATTTGACCGTATCAGTACGATCCTTTTTCTGGAGAATCGGGTAATAGGTCGTGCGAGTGTCGGCTGATTCTTTATCCTTGTCAATTGTAGCCCCACTCATGCACATCAAGGCAATAAGAGAAAATAACGTAACATTTTTCATAGAAAATCTCTGTTTAAGAAATAATTATTAGATTGTTTTGCGTACTGGCCTACGGTTATACCGGTATCTATTTTTAATAGTATACGAGTCTCATGCTATTACAAATGCTTAGGAATACCCGTAGGGGGTATCGTTAGGACCCTTCCCCCCTGAAACATACCTGATAATTTCAATATGTCAATAAAGCCATTTGACGTTTTTGGCGCTTTATCTATCCTTATAACTATATATCTATACAAATCGAATAGTCTTTGTTTTTATAATCAAAAGGATGGTTTTATGAAAAACTTCAAAATCTTAGCCTTAGCCCTGTCATTGTATGCAGGTCATGCTGTTTGCTCAGATGCGGCTTCAAACGAAAAACAATCAAGTTCCGTGTTACAAAAAGTTGATGTTGTTGCCCAAAAAACCTTCGGCGCTACGCAAGTTGCTGTCGGCACAGGTGCGGGTCTAGTGGCATTAGGTATGGGCCTTAGTAACGGACTAGACGGCTGGCAGGGCTATAGAAGCGAATTGGGATCTTATAAAGGCAAACAAAAGTTTTACGAAAAAGAACTATCAGCATTGCGCAGAAGTAAAGGTGGCGTTCGGATGGCATTAATGAAATTCGGGCTCACAGGAGCGCTCTTTGCTGGCATGCTTAGTGGCTGCGCATACGTAGTACATAATGGCATCTCAAGATTCAGAAACAATACATTCGATACTGCCAAGGAAGCTTGCGCATAAAAAAACGCAACAACAACACTTTTAAAGTGATCTAAATTTATGGTTAATCTAACCTCAGGAGCATAGTTTATGTTACTAAAATATAATATCAATACAATGGCATTTCTGTCGCTATCATTTTTTGTGATTGCCACATCTTGCGTTTCAGATTCATATATACGTTTTAACGATCAAGCCAGCGAAGCTTATAAAGAAGCCAGAGATCAACTTGAGATGAATCTTTATAGTAATCTCATGTCTCGCTCCCAGGAGTCAAAATGGCTAGAGCAGAATCAATGTATAAAGCAGCATCTTAACAAAGCAGAAAGAGACTTAGTCATACCAAAACATCTACAGGCAAAATCAAGGCTCAGTGATACAGATAAGAAATACATGAAGCAATGGGCACAATGTCATGTAGATATCTATAACTCTCTTATTTCTACTCTTTCTAAAAAATCATTCATAAAGGAAGCCCTAAGACCTAAAATGTCGGAATTTTATTATTCTAAGTGCCAGGTACCTCTAAAAGATGCCATACAAGCTATTAAGGATGAGGACCATTTAACAGTTGATGCTACCGCTGAAGCTGCGCAAACGATAAAAATACTCGAAGCTGCCACTAAAGAATTTAGTAAAGATTAAAAAGGAAATCCAAATGAAAAACATGTGTAAAAAAGGCTTTGTAATCCTTAGTTTACTATCAATAATCAGCTTATCCGCAGACTTCACACCACCTCAGGGAGCGTGCCCTGCACCTGCTGGTTATAAAGAACCACGTGAAGAATCAACGCTCTTAAATACGTATGAAGATGGTTATAAGCTGTATCTCAATCTGTCGAGAGATAAAACAATCTATAACGCAATAGCTAACGGATTAGATGCCTATAATGCAGAAAAAACAGGCCAAACTTCTTACAATCACTGTACAATAAGCATTACATCTACAACGGGTGAAGTCATTGCGGGTGTCACCAGTGACATATATAGATCTAGAATCCTTGGAGACATTTGTCTTGTACATAGTCTTTGGGTTGATGAAGGACATAGACGGCATGGGCTAGGCACGCTCATTATGCGTAAGCTTATAGCATACGTACATAGCAAAAATTGTTCTTTAATCCAGTTGGAAGAGCTAACTGAATATCAGGATGAGGTGAAAGATCAAGCGAAAGCGTTTTTAGAAACCTTAGGCTTTGTAACTGTTACAACAATACCAAGCCCTAATATAACCTCTGGCCGCCCAATATATATTATGCGCAAAACAATAGACCAAGAAGAGCTTTACTACGATTTTTCGCAGCAATATGCATATATGATGCAAAATAATTTTACATGCAAGCTCGAAGAAGATTGGAACAACAAGGTAAGCCTAACCATTCTAGACAACTTAGAATTTTATTACTCATCACGAGATGTATACACATATTTTATATCTTGTACTGGCCGACTTTCTACTCTTTTTATAACATCTGATTCAGGTGAAATCATCGCTGGTACTGTTTTTCGTATCTTTTCCACTAATGAGTCATCCTATTGTGTTATTAATAAACTCTGGGTGAACGACAAATATAGAAAACATAATTTCGGTAGAAAATTGATGCATGCGCTCGAACAGTATGCAAAAAGCGAACAATGCTTATGCATTCAATTGGATACCTGGCAATGGCAAGCAAAGGGATTTTACGAAAAACTAGGTTATACTATAATTGCTACCGTTCCTAACCCAAAAAACTGTACTGGTGGCGAACAGTATTATATGAGAAAAATGTTATAATTTATGAATGCTAAGATATTGCTGGCAAACCTGCTATCGCTTTCTATGGTGTTCATATTCCCTGCCATTCCTGAAGTGGAAGTCTGGAGTGATGGCACCAACTACCGTTATTTACTCAAAGACTGGCATCGTGATTACCTTGATGGCCGTGTCAGCATCAAACAGCAAGCTGATATCCTCTGGGCAGCAGAACAGCAAGATGCCAATGACGTTTTTGTTCTTGCTGAAGACGCCAATAACTATCCTGGAAAAAACGTTAAAGTACAGGAAGTATATAAGTCTTTTCCGCTCACCATTGAAAAAGAGATTGAACTCGCACAGGATCTAGGTTGTGTAAATCCGAAAAAAGCAGCAGGTTCTTTAGAGATTATTAATCAATCTGCTACTCCGTTGGCTTGCTTAATTGCCGCATGTCAAACCCAGAAGATACGTAATTACAACACCGAATGCGTTCAGGCGGTTGCATTACATCCATTGTTTGGAAAGAAACAGCTTACCAAACAGGAAGTTGTTGATGATTTAGCAGAAAATATTGCTGAACTAAGGCGCCATCCTTCGCTGGGTGACCATGAGCGCTTTGTACAAGAACTTGAAGAGTTGAAAACTATAGATTTGCAGAAAGTAGGCCGCTCCTCAGTACAAGCTATGGTTCTCCGGTTTCTCGGGATCCCCATTCCCACTGATGCTGAAATAGCATTTTACAACAAAGCTCTGGATTTGCGATTACGACTAGTAGATGTCAAAACAGTACACAAGCTCACAGAGTGGAATAACATCAAACATGGCTTTGTATGCGAAGGAAAACTTCATATTGAAGGCATCAAGCCTGGCTTGACAGCGCTTGGCTATCGGCAGGTGCAAAGGGTGGGCAATGCAGATGCTTGGACGCCTTCTGAACATGATAGCGAAGAAGCAAAAGCTGCAAAAGCTAAAGAAGCTGTCAATCATGCGCTTGATCTACGCACAACATTCAAGCAGCTATTTGAAAAACAGGCCGATCTTTAATTATTAATGTTTGATATAGTGTAAACAGGTAAACAGAGATTCCATCTGTTCTTTAAACAAAATAAATCCAATGCTATGTAAAATAGCGCTTATAAGCGCTATAACTAATGATAATACGCCAAGATCTTGTATAGTAAATGTTACCTGATATCGAACACATTGTAATATCAAACGCGCTAAGCAAGACACTGAGAAAAATAACAACCAATGCATAAAAAAGCTGATAACAATATGCACTATCATAATTTTCCCCTTATATATCGAGAATGCTTTGATCTTACCAACGCACAATTTGAGCATATTGAGCACAATGACACTATGATTGCTGCTGTGTATAGAGTAACACAAACTGACGGTACACAGTATATTTTAAAAATATGCCCCAAAACTGACCATTATAAACATGAACTCTTTTTCCTGACCTATTTTGCCAATACATTACCAGTGCCACGCATAATAAGTGTCATGGAGCCAACGGCAGAGTATCATGGTGCTCTTTTGATGGAATGCTTGCCTGGATCTCCGGTGACCATATATGAAGTTACTGATGCATTGGCATATGACATGGGAAAATTGCTGGCTAAAATTCATATGCATAGAACCAATGGATATGGGGATCTATTGTATCCAGAAGAACTCTGTTCTGATGCTCGTCAGTCATTTGCGTTCAAATTCGAAGAGCAGCTTGCCGAGTGTCAGCATCATCTCCCAAAACCGTTGCTCGATAAACATTGGACCTATTATACAGAGCATCTCGATCTACTCAAAGCAGTTGATGGTCCATGTATTATTCATCGTGATTTTCGACCTGGCAACATCATTGCGCACAACGGACAATTGCAAGGGATTATTGATTGGTCGACAGGTAAGGCAGGTTTCGCTCAAGAAGATTTTAGCTCAATGGAGCAAGGTGAATGGTCAAAAGATGCTGCCACAAAAGAATCATTTTTATCTGGGTATGCAAGCATACGACCAGTACCTGACTATGCAAAGATTATGCCGTTGTTGCGTATCGGCAGAGCATTTGCTGTTGTTGGTTATTTTTTGAAAAACAAACAACAAGACGATTACAGAAACAATCAGTGGTATATATTTAATCTTCGCTTTCTTGAAACCTATTTTCCGACCTAAAAGCTATGTCCACAACTCCATTTGGTTCAAACATGTCCATAAAGTGTGCATACATCACTTCTCTGTCCTTGCCACCATCTGCTGTTAACAGTAACTGCTGACAATAAACAGCAATGTCTTCTACTATTCGTTCATGCCGGCAATAGGCAAGAATGTCCTGATTAATCTCAGCCTTTCCATATCCTTTATAAAACAATTCTTGCTCGTGTGGGTTGTTCCAAACATTGGCAACACCGCCGCCAATAAACATGAGATCCCGTTCTTTGGGAGCCATAATAGGTTGATCCCAATCTACTATGTACAGAGTCCCATCACTGGTTATGAACACATTGCCACCATGAACATCGGAATGGCACAATACAAACTCAGGAGACTGCGTCTGAATCTTTTGAGCTAATTGCTCAGCGCGATCTACCAAGCGTTGAATGGTGTCTCGATGCTCTTTCATAAACGTTAATAACTGCAAAGCTGTATCATCAGCTGCTTTGAGTCCAGCATCAATTTGAGTATAGATTTCTCGAACGGCTTGCCGCCATTGTGGCGAATAGGATTCTCGCTTAATTTCGTCTTTGATGACTGCCGGTACCTGAAATTCATGTACCTGTCTGAGCGCTTTGCCAAGGGTGATCCATTGATCATCGGTTAGGTTCTGGCTAAAACCATCTTGCCCTTCAATAAATGGGTACACAATAAGTGTACAATCATCGATAGCTTGAGTTGCTTGATCATCATTGGTTTTGACTGGAGCTATAATCTGTTGAATTCCAGCATCATATAGTAGTCGTTGTATGATAGTACCGATATCATGATGATGCCCCCGTCTTAGCTTCACAAAATATGATGCCTGATCATGTGTCTGGGCTTTGTATACTGATGCGTCTATATCTGCACCCAAAGATATGCGCGTCAGTTTAGTAACCTTAATTCCATACTTGGCATTGAGGCAATCAATAATGCGTTGGTCTGAAACGGATTGTTTTGCTATCATGGTGAAATATACCAGTAAAAAGATGAATAATAAGCAATTATGCTTTACCAGAAAGTCCATAGCAAGTAATCGTTTCCTTTTATGGGGCCTGAATATGTATGATAATAACCAAGAATTGCTTGATATTGTAGACCACAATGATCAAGTGATCGGACAAAAATATCGTACCGAAATATATGCTGAAAAATCGACACAGTTTCGAGTAATCAATGCCTTTTTAATCAACAGTAAAAAACAGCTATGGATTCCACGACGCTCTGAACATAAAAAATTATTCCCCCTATGTTTAGATATGAGCGTAGGTGGCCATGTTGCATCGGGTGAAAGTTATGAACAAGCATTTATACGTGAGTTGAAAGAAGAGCTTAACATTGATGCCTGTCAAATCAATTATACATTAGTAGCAAAATTGACCCCGCAGCAGCATAAAGTGTCAGCATATATGCATTTGTATGCCATTGTGACCGATGAAACTCCAGCTTATAACATTGATGATTTTGTCAGCGCCAGCTGGGTTACTATCCCTGAATTGGAGGCATTACTATTAAAAGGCGAACCAACTAAAAGTGATTTGCCCATTTTGCTTAATCATTTACAAACTTTGCATGTTTCACAAGCTAATCTTTTGTAGCAGCGTTAAAAAGGCAACATGCTCGGATACATCAAGCCCATCTTCAATAGACCAATAAGTAGAAGTCACCGCTTGGAGATAGACCCAATCATAAATACGTTGCGCATCATAACCAAGTAGCTGAGCAAAGCTGTTGATACGATTTTTTACGATAACATGAGCCTGCGGATTCGCAATAAGCTCTGTCCTTGGATTACGAATATACACAGCAAGGTCGTAGAGCGGATCTCCAAGTATGCCTTCAGGATCAATTACAACCAATGTGTCATTATTGGATGACAGAAGTATGTTGCCAGCATGAAAATCGCCGTGCAAGAGAAATTTGATCTCTCCGGCAGGAGAGCTCTGTTTTTGTTTTGGTTGTGTTGAGAGCAACCGACTGCGCAATGTGCGTGCATGAGCAATGAATGGAGCAAGTGGGTGAGGATCTTTGGCAAAGTCTGGAATCACCTGTTCTAACGAAGGGAATGAGTGTGTTTCAGGTATTGGGGCTTGGTGTAACATCTTCACGAGTTTTGCTGCAATACGTGTTGCGCAGGCATCCTCGTCAGGAAACAGATCACTGAGTGGTGTACCAGGTACTACGCGTTCTAGCAGCAAAGCATTCAACGGTGCGTTATGTGCTAATAATTTTACACCACCAAAGCTTTCAAATGCTTTCAGCGCTGCTGCTTCTTGGAGCGCTTGAGCAGTATCACAGCGCAACTTGAGCACAATCGGCATATCATTCATCATGCCAAAAAGCACATAGTTATAGGTCAGCGTTGGATATGTCTGCAATGCAGACAATTGCCATTCAACGGCACACTGGGTAACCAACTGTGGCAGCTGTTCAAGCCATTGAGCTCCTTTAGAGCCGTATACGCTTGTGATGGTATGTGCAAAGCTATTGCTATAGGAGTAGTGCATTATTTACCTTATTGCATGGGATAAGCATCGCTTTTTTAAGTCATTATGCAAGATACCATGCCTGACCTTCTTCTATCAAATCGACCATCCTCAACATGGATAGAATAACGTTGGCGTAAAGTTAAGCAAAAAGTGAAGACAATGTGGACTGTAAAATAGGGAAGTCTTCACAGGCATTAGTTCTAAAATAGTCCCATGTGGGACGCCAGCCTTCTCTCTTACGAGCTTCGGCTGGCACGGCCAGCAAATTAGGTATTAACAATAAAGTAATATTAAGAGCAAACAGCGAAGGCTGCCCGCCGTAGTAAGCTGGCGTTAGCCAGACACGTAGGCTGGGTAAATAAACAATTTTATCGCTCTTTCAAAATACAATTATTTACATATGTTTTACGTCTACCTAATTGCATCAATTAACTTTCCAGATCAAACCTATATTGGGCATACCGATAACTTAAATGAGCGGCTCGAAACGCACAATTCTGGCGGCTCACTATATACAAAACAGCATAGACCTTGGAAATTGATAGCCATTGTTGGATTTGAAGATAAATTGAAAGCGACTGCTTTTGAAAAATATCTCAAATCTGGTTCCGGCCGCGCATTTGCTGCTAAAAGATTCTGGTAAAAACTCTTCCCGAAGTTATCCTTATGATATAGATTTGAACATCCAAGAATAGTTCATATCATCCAGGAATAACGCCATGAAGTATTTATCATTCCTCTTCGCCATAGCAGCAGCAACAAATCTCGCACTCTGTTCTGATAACGATAATTCACACACTAGCTATATCTATGACTCGGAATATCAAGATCATTTCACATCAACCAATCCCTATCTACCACCTTCAACATATTTCGTCCCTATCGATACACAGCAAGAGATTGCACGACAACGTATTCATCAACAATGCGATCAACTAGCTCATCAACAACAGAGACTTTCTTCCCCCGCTTATTCTGCGCGTGAAATGAGCGCAATAATGTGTTCTGGAAAGACTTTAGATCATATGCTGGCAGCATACCCAGATAATGATGACTTCACTGCTACCGATTTAATTCCTGATTACCAAAAACTTGTAGCAAAAATCATTACTAGGCAGCAAGATACGGTTGACTTGGAGCTCGTAGTTGTATGAATGGTTTCAGACCAACAACCGAGCGAGGTCAGTGGTTTACTTTTGAAAATGGCAATGCTAACCCCGATTTTTTTAAGCACATATTTACTGCTGAACTGATAGAAAAAACATTCCTCACCGGAACAATAAAGAAGAATCTTGCGGGATTTCACCATTATATTGCTGAGCATTTAAATGAGATGGGGATCACATTGCTTAATCCGAGAACCTGTAATAAAACTGGTCTTATCACCGCGGATGTTTTGTGTGATGGTCACTTGGAAAAAAGAAAGACATTTTTCCCAATATTATGGAGTCGTGAAGAAGTAATATCAAAACTGGTAGAGGCAGCTCAAAATCCAACTCAAGCTCACTCGATACAAGGTTCAAAAGGTGTATTTTTTGGTCAAACATCAGAAGGAATAATCATTAAAGTTGTAGTTGATATTCCTTCTGGAAACTATATTACTGCTTACCCTGATGCGGTTGCAAATGGATTGTAAAAAAGGATATAAGTAAATGGCTTATGTAAAAATAAAGTTTGATAAAGCACTATACGTGACTGAAGCTGATATTCTAGGAATGTATAGTATAGGAAATTGTTTAGCGGATGATGTTGGCTACTGCGAAGGGCATGATCGCATAGGTTGGATCTTGGATGATCGCTATGACATTACTTCTAGTAATCGTACTTTCATGGAAAAATTCGACGGTATGGTTGCTGTAGGAGATCTTTTTACTGAAGATCCCCGGGAAGCAGCATTGGCAGTACCCATTCCTGTAATGATTGACCTCCTACAACAATGGGATGAAGCATGCAAAACTAATCCTGAAGAATTTATCATCCATTATGAAGATGAGAAGTTTAGAATAGAAGTAAAGCCTCGAGCTGATAAATAATATGGGAAGATATGTTGAGATAAGCAAACAATCTCAAGTTCTTAAAGAGGTTAAAAGATCTTGTAAAAGGAACATCTCGTAATTATAGGGGGATTAAACTATACAGAGTAACTACAGATGTCAAAGAACTTGGAATTAAACAGGATGATTGGTTGTATCTTGATAAGTTACATCAAGATCATATTGAGGTATTCACTCCAAATGGAAAAAGTGTACGCACCATTCTCAATATGGATGGGACACAAAATTTAGAAAAAATAGAGCAAGCCGGAATAAGGGATATTTGGGAATGGATACGATGAATAAAGATTTTTGCTGTAAAAGAATGAAGCTTGCAACAGAAGATATAGCTTGTCCTTTGGGTTATTCTCCTGAAGCGCGTTATTTGGAATGTCTGCACCTAAGTCTCTTCTTAAAAAAATGAGGTATGGCCTGGTTATAGAATTGATTTTTGTCCTTATTGCGCTACAAAGTTACCAAAAGAGCTTATTGATGAGCGTTCCGAAGTACTTGAAAAAGAATATGGCATTACTGACCCATACGATACACAAAAGAAGCGAATACCGGCTGAGTTTATGACCGATGAATGGTGGAAGAAACGTGGATTATAAAATCAATAGTTGTGCATGTTGTATCTCATCATCCGCTTATTTGATGTTGGTAATAAAATGGTATGGCGTTGAACCATCGGTGAAAACAATATTTTTTGCATAGTGCACCCTATACACCGGCGCTTGTGCTAACGCAGATTCAGCGAGGCTCACACTCATCCCGTTTAAGGTATCGGCCAACTTACTCACCAAGAGTGCAAAGTCTTTGTATTGCAGTTCTTGAAAGTTGTTGCCAAAAAATAGCTTTGGCAGAGACACTTCCATTTTCAATACAATACCACGCATGGCCTGCGAATTCCTTGGCTGCGCAAGCGTCAGCCGCGGCTTTTAAATGCCTGCTTTAAGTTCTTTTACTATTGGATTTTGCTTTGCTTGTAATGATCCACTATGCAGATTAATCAAATGAGCAGAAGGGGTAAAACGATCAGGTTCAATAATAGTATACGATGTACTATCAAGCGCGAGAACAATTGTGTCAATCATTGGTTGTACAGCCTATTATGAGGTTCGAAAGTCACTCAAAGATAAAGCTGTTCGAAGAGAAAGACAATGATTGACTGAGATAGTTCGACAGGTCTGACTAGGAGAAAAAACTATTGTTTAGGAGTTTTTTGGCTTAAAAAAGGGTATTTACCCCTGAAAGCATTGAAAATTGTTTGGGCTCTTCCGACTTCTCGGCTTAATTGACAATAAAAATTGTTAGTATATAAATTACATTCAAGGCTCGGCTTAATTTGGGAACTGCTTATGAAAATATTGAACTTAAATTTTAAATATATTTTTTTTCTGTTTTTTCTTGCGCCTATATACAATATTCATTCCATAAGCCCTAGAATAGCTGCTGCTTTAAAAGCTGTTGTTGCAGTAAAAGGGACTGCTTTTGTAAGTATTTGGCCGCGTGCCAATGGTACAAAAGCAGAAGAGAAATCCCAATTAAAAAACGTGAAATCTGGAGATGTGAGAGTTTATCATACAGTAGAGAAAGATGTAGTTCCTGGGGCTGGCTTGCAAGATATTAGAAAACATGGTCTCATGACTCGTAATGAACTACTCAGGAGGGGGCTTACTGAACAAACTCCCTCAGGCCCGCTTTCAGATCAATATAATGTTATATATTTTTCTTATGATCCCGAGCATAGAAAAGATCCAGAAAGAACCGTAGGGTTTGATGTTAATCCCGAAACAACTTATGTAGCCAATATGGAATTTCGGTACGATATTAATCGCCCTCGTTATAATCACTCCCATATATTGTTGTCAGATTACATAAAAAAACGAGACAAGGCTGAAAAATTAGAGAAATCTGCTAAGCCAGGACAAGCTGTTATTCACGATCCATATACAGCTGAACCATTTTATGTTTCTGTAGATGACACTCGTTATTATGACCCTCAATCCGAACAATATTTTGATTATGGTAGCGTTCGCTTAGAGCCTCGTCACTATATGTATCTGAATGAAATTACCATAGCTAAACCTTGTATTCCAGCTGATCAACTTATTTTTCCTGAAGAAGATGCTCTACGAGTAAAACGTACTGCATAAAATATGTTAAATTAAATCATAGTTATTCATAAAATAGGGCCCGCGAGGACCTGCCTTCGTAGTTTTAACGAAGATGGATACTCTTTTTTTCATAACCATGAAACAACTCTTATATGTGCTTATGTGCACACGAGCAATCAAATCAACAATTTAGCATTGCCATGGGTGGCAGCCAAGGCTGATTTGTTAGCTCAATACAATAATTAATCTATAAAGTATAAGATGAATTGGACATTTCGATGCTATAGACTTGCTATGCTCGACTTGAATAGAATTCTTAACAGATTCTACTGTAATTGAGATGTTGTTTCATGGTGCTTCCTTTTTGTGTTTATGATGCTTCATGCGTAAAGAAGCTCTTTAAGCAAAAATAGTATATATCAACTGGTAGAAAATGCAAGCAAGAAATCGCCTTCACGACCGGCTTCACCCTATGCTCTGCGGAATAAAGTTCATTCATCTACGCGCAAGCCTGTCAGATCTATTTATTGTTTGTTTTCAGCATCTTGAACAGGCGCTTCAAGAACTTGTTTTCTATGTTTTCTATATTCCTGAAGAAATGCTTGTTGTTTAGCGCGACATTCATCATTTGATACAAAAAGAGGATTTCTTCCAAGGAACCAATCGGTCCAGGTTTGCTTCTGCGGTAGGAATTGATTCATACCATAGCGAGCAATCCAATTTGGGCAAGGTGCCATATTATTTGCAAGCATCTGTTCAGCTTGCCCTACTTCTTGGTCTACTATAGTCAGATGGTCTGTATCTGATACATGTTGAGAAATTTCTGAATATTTAGGATTTACCCATGATCTTACAGTGAAAGCATCCATAGCTGCACTAGCCGATGCATCCTTGCAACAAGCAGCATCTAACCAAACTCTAAGCCTAAAACGTGCTATCAAACGAGCAGCCTCTGAATAGTCCCCTTTATCTAACGCTTCCTCTGCTGAAAAAATCATGCTTTCAGGATCGGTAGAAGGATTTCTGTTTTTAAATTTGTCCATAGAACAGAGAGAAAGACTTGATAAAAGTAACAAAAATAATAGCTTGGCGCCGTTCATTGATATTTTTCCTTTATTTAGGGTAACCAAATAAAAATAGATAGCTAACAAGTAAATAATACCTTATTTTTACAGATAGTCAAATTTTGCTTGGCGACAAAAATGTCAACAGCCGGCCATAATTCAATCAAAATTTTCTTGATAGTATTACTATAAAAAACACTATTCTTCTTCGAAATAGTCTCCAAACTGAGGCTACATTCGAAGTCTGCGTTTTTTGAACCTGTCCACCAGGGACGCTAGCCTTCGCTCTATGAGCTTCCGGCCGTACATTTGCCGCTAAAAGATTTTGGTAAAAATTCTTCCCGAAGTGATCCTTATGATATAGATTTGAACATCGGCACAAAGTTTATATCATCAAGGGATTGCGCATGAAGTATTTATCATTGCTCTTCGCCATAGCAGCAACAAATCTCGCACTCTGTTCTGATAACGATAATTCGCATACTAGCTATATCTATGATTCGCAATATCATGGCTATCAAGATAATTTCTCATCACCCAATCCCTATCAACCACCTTCAACATATTTCGTACCTATCGATAGGCCACAAGACATTGCACGAGAACGTATTCATCAGCAATGTGAGCAGCTAGCTCATCAACAACAGAGACTTTCTTCCCCCGCTTATTCTGCGCGTGAAATGAGCGCAATAATGTGTTCTGGATGGAGCTCAACCGATTTTGCTCAAGCGACGCAATATGCAACATACGAAGCTATGCGACAAGGCAAATCTCCAGATACTGTTGAACGCAACTTGCTTAACCGGTACGAATTGTATCGTATACCCGCATTTCGTGACTATATCAAAACAGTACCGGGCTACCGCCCTTATATTAAAAATATGCGTGATCGCTTAGTGGCTCAAAAACCGAAAAGATATAAGATCTTGAGAAAACTTGGTCTGTTGAATGAACAATATGTACATCAGCTTGATCTTGCAGAAAAATTATATGCCGAAATTTTGGCAGAAGAAAAAGCAGAGCAAAGAGCTGAGCAGCAACAACAAGAAGCAGAGCTGTACAGACAGCAGGAGTTCTTACGCAGTCACCAAGAAGCTACACGTGTGACTTTTGATCAACAGCATCAAGCACTGCAACAGTTGCCAGAAGAGTGGGCGCAAATACAAGATATCTATCAAGAATATGGCCTGTGCGATAACGGACGTTATGAGCGACGCAAGCAAGCACTAGATACTATGACAAATAATGGCTGCACCTATGAGACAAAATCATACACGGTATCGCCAGATGCTGCACAACTTATCCGTGAAATGGACACTGATATCACCGAGTACCAAACCTGTTATGGCAATCAACTGCAGCAGGTTATTCATCAAGAATGTATTGATGGTATTGACCGCTTAGCATCGTTGCCAGAAGCATCAGTTGTGTATCCCTATAAAGAATCCATGGCACTCTGCTTTGATGCTGCACGTGAATATAACCAAGCGGGAGCCGTTGATAAAGCAACAGCAGTAGCAGATTTCTGTGGCTCATTACTTGATTATGGCAAAGCTATTGCAGAAGGTGCAGTGGCTGGTGTTGTTGGTGCCGTTGAGGATCTACTTGAACATCCTGGACAAGCATTGTTGTGCGCAGTTGCTGGTGAGTACGTTCTTGCCTATCAGCTGAGCAAAATACTGTATAACGTCGTTGATATCGGCGTTACGTATGTTTTTGATCGTGAACGTGGCAAAAAACAATGGGATGAATATGTTGCTCCGGTAACGCAGCTCATCGATGCCATCAGCAACAAAGAACTCTCTTTGCGTGATGGTCTGAAAGGTGCAACACAGCTTGCAGTACAATGGAAAGCGCAAGGTAAGCTACTCAAGGGTATGAACAAGTTCTGTAAAACTGCCAAAGCGAAAGCGCTTGAGTTTGCGAAGAATAATCCACTTGCTGTTCCTGAACAATATATGACAACGCCTGAAGGAATTCTGTTACAGAGCACGCAAAATATACAGCCACCAGCTTCTGGGTCTTCTGGGCCTCGTTTAAAATATATATCAAACAGTAAGCTTTTTTCAGCCAACAAACAAGAAATTATCGATCTTGCTACTAAAAGCCATAGCGTAATACAACTTACTGAAGAGACATTACAAACAACCGGTAAAAGTTCTTTTAACGCGCCTGAAAGCTTTTTTAAGCATATTTTTTCTGCTGAGTTGATAGAAAAACAATTTCTTACGGGAAAAGTAAAAATGTCACTTTACGGGTTCCATCATTATATTATTGGGCATTTAGAAGAGATGGGCATCAAATTGCTTAATTCCAGAATATGCAAAAAAACAGAACTTATTCTTTCTGACGTTTTATGCGATGGGCATTTGGAACCGGATAAAACATTCTTTCCAACTTCCTGGAGTAGAGAAAAAGTTATATCAAAGATTGCAGAAGCAGCGCGAAACCCTATACAGCAACTTGAAATAGAAGGCTCAAAAGGAGTTTTGTTCGGTCAAACTTCAGAGGGGATAGTGATTAGAATAATCATGGATATCAAATCTGAAAATTATATAACAGCGTATCCAGATGCGTATAAAAATGGCTTGATATAGGAATGATAGAATGGCATATGTAAGGATAAAATTCGAACCGCTTTTATGGGTAGTCAAAGCAGACACTCCTGGAATGTATAGTGTAGGTTATTGTTTAACCGATGACATTAGTTATGGCCGAGGACATAAAAGAATAGGTTGGATATTGGATGATCGCTATGACATAGGAAGCAGCAATCGTACTTTTATGGAAAAATTTGATGGTATGGTAGGAGTAGGAGATCTTTTTACTGAAGACCCTAAAGAAGCAGCATTGATAGTACCTATTCCCGTTATGATTGATCTTCTACAGCAATGGGATGAGGTATGCAAAACCAACCCTGCAGAAGTGACCATTTATTATGAAGATGAGAAATTTAGAATAGAAGTAAAGTCTCGAGCTGATAAATAATATGGGAAGATATGTTGAAGCAAACAATCTCAAGTTCTTAATGAGCACTATTATGAAGTTACGCCTCATAACCATCCCAAAAATAGAGCTCTGCTCAAGCAGAGATCAAATAGTCCCATGTGGGACGCCAGCCTTCGCTCTTACGAGCTTATCTATGCATTACGTGTATCTAATTCGATCATTATCTCACCCAAATCAAATCTACATTGGTAACACGGTTAATTTAAAACAGAAACTTGAAACTCACAACTCAGGTGGTTCAGTTTATACAATGCCTTATAGCACTTGGGAATTAGTTACTTTTCTTGGTTTTAAAGATAAACTTAAAGCAACCGCTTTTGAAAAATATTTGAAGTCCGGATCAGGAAGCTCATTCGACAAAACAAGATTCTGGTGACCTATGTTAGAAAACGATTTTCTCAAAAAGTTCAATGACCTTAATACTTCTTTGAATAATACCAACACTTTCTTACTCGATATCTCTCTACCTCTTATCAATTATTTGCTAACAAAAAACAATGATTTCGAAGAACTGTTTGAGAAAGCATGCCATAACAACATAAGATTTGCTGCTAAGACATTAGAGCAAGATCTTTTTGAAAAGACTGATGATTTTTTAATCTGCATGAGCGAAACTGGCGGATGCTCGTGCCATGACAGAAACTGGACGGCGTTTCACCAAGAAATTGTTCAACCATTGCATGAGTACTGTTTATTCTTGTGTATCTTTGTTGATAAAAATGATTTTAACGAAAAGCTCATCGCTACATTATCAGATTTTGGCAATGACTATAGAGCTATACACAGCGACCTTCTCAATAAACGTATGGATCTTACCCGTGCGGAACAATCAGTTTTATATTGGCATGATGCGATACCTGATATTCCGATGCAAGAAGCAATTCTCCAATTGCGCTATGATTATTTAAAGAAATTGCTTTCAGCTTTCCCTTCTTAAATATCCTTAAGTCCTTTTAAATTAAAATTTGGTTTTGCTTGTATCAGGTCGTATAACTAGACAAGCAAAGAGAACAAAATGATCAGGTTCAATAATAGTATACGATGCACTATCAAGGGTAAGAAAAATTGTGTCAATCATTTTTTGTACAGCCTATTATGAGGTTCGAAAGCCGCTCAAAGATAAAGCTGTTGAAGCAGAAAGACTAAGATAAACGGCTGATTCTCATACATTCCTTATGGTATCTTGATCATATTGTAGAAAACACAGCAATGCATTGTAGTAATTGCTCCATTATTATACTACTGCATGTTATTATAGGGAACTTAAAAGAATCCATCAAAAAGTTCGTATCAATTTCAGTGGGCCTGATGCTTTTAGTGCCTATGATGATACTTGCCAGTGAAAAAAATGCAGCCTACAAAATGATTATGGTACTTTCAGTACAAAAACTGTTCGAGCATATACTGTTGCGAACCTCACGGCGTGGCTATCGATCAAATCAATATGTGAAAGTCTTAACGAGTATATGGCAATATCTTTAATAAGAAGACCTCTCAATCTGCTTATTATCAGAAAAAGCTTAAGATGATTTTTTTCTCAATACCAAAGCTCTAAAAAATCAGGGTTTCTCGTGAAATTGCTGCAATGAATCTGCAACAAAGAATGTTGCAGCGTGCGCAGAAAGAGCAGACGCTGCAACCAATTAGCTCTATGCTCTTATTATTTCTTTTCAGTATCTTGAGCAGGAGCTTCAAGCAGCTGTTTTCTATAGTCCTTTAGGAATGCTTGCTGTCGAGTGCGACATTCGTCATTTGATACAAAAAGAGGGTTTCTTCCAAGGAACCAATCGGTCCAAGTTTGCTTCTGCGGTAGGAATTGATTCATTCCATAACGAGCAATCCAGTTTGGACATGGTGCCATATTTGGACATGGTGCCATAGTATTATTTGCTAATGTTTGCTCTGCTTGCCCTACTTCTTGTTCTATTATGGTCCGATAGTCTGTATTTGATACATGTTGAGAAATTTCTGAGTATTTAGGATTTACCGATGATCTTGCGGTTAAAACACCCATAGCAGCGATAGCTGATGGGTCCTTACAACAAGTAGCATCTAGCAAAACTCTGAGCCTAAAACGTGCTATCAAACGGGCAGCCACTGAATAGTCTCCTTTATCTAATGCTTTTTCTGCTGAAACAATCATGTTTTCAGGATTAACAGAAGGATTTTTGTCCATTGAATGAAGAGAAAAGCTTGATAAAAGTAACAAAAATAATAACTTGGTGCCGTTCATGATATTTTTCCTTTATTAGGTAACCAAATAAAAATAGATAGCTAACAAGTAAATAGTATCCTATCTACAGATAGTCAAGTTTTGTTTGGCAATAAAAATGTAGCAGGCGGTTATCATTCAAGCAAAATTTTCTTGATAGTATTAGTATAAAGAAGCGCTATTCTTCTTCAAAAGAGCTAAGATCTATTTTTCGGTTAGCTTTTTCTTTAAGGGCTTCCTTCATCTCTTCTACGATTGCTTTATTTTTGGGGTCGAATAGCCATTTTTCTGCTTTAGGGACTTCAATCAGGGGTCCTTAAGATATAGATTTGAACATCGGCACAAAGTTTATATCATCTAGGAATAACGCCATGAAGTATTTATCATTGCTCTTCGCCATAGCAGCAGCAACAAATCTCGCACTCTGTTCTGATCAAAACACTACTCATACTAGCTATATCTATGATTCGCAATATCATGGCTATCAAGATAATTTCTCATCACCCAATCTATATCAACCACCTTCAACATATTTCGTAGCTATTTGCGGCTGAATTGATTGAAAAAAGATTCTTCACAGGGAAAATAACACAATCGATTTATGGTTTTCATCATTATATTGATGGATATTTAGAAGAGATGGGTATTAAATTGCTTAATTCTAGAATATGTAAAAAGACAGAGCTTATTATTTCTGATGTTTTATGTGATGGGCATATAGAACCAAACAAAACCTTTTTTCCAACTTCATGGAGTAGAGAAAAAATTATCTTAAAAATAGGAGAATCTATACATAATCTTATTAAGCCTCCGATGGTAGAAGGGACAAAAGGTGTTTTGTTTGGTCAAACTTCAGAGGGAATCATAATTAGAACGATTGTAGATATTAAGTCGGGAAACTATATTACAGCCTATCCCGATGCCCGTGCAAATGGATTATTATCAAAGGTATAACATAATGGCGTATGTAACAATAAAATGTGGTAGAGCTTTTTTAGTAACTCAGGCAGATAGTCCGGGTATGTATACACTGGGTCATTGCCTAACGGATGATATTACTTCTGGAAGTAAAAGAATAGAGTGGATTCTAGATGATCGCTATGACATAGGAAGTAGTAATCGTACTTTCATGGAAAAATTTGATGGTATGGTTGGAGTAGGAGATCTTTTTACTGAAGACCCTAAAGAAGCAGCATTGATAGTACCTATTCCCGTTATGATTGATCTTCTACAGCAATGGGATGAGGTATGCAAAACCAACCCTGCAGAAGTGACC
>Ga0206859_1050_pt1 | contig 25760 bp, 25 predicted proteins | sample Alteio_BWOrgCont_47_FD_152882 | JGI IMG/M metagenome (GOLD analysis project Ga0206859, IMG submission 152882) | Enriched cells from forest soil in Barre Woods Harvard Forest LTER site, Petersham, Massachusetts, United States -... | ecosystem: Environmental > Terrestrial > Soil > Temperate forest >... | reverse complement strand
TACCTGTTGCGGAGATTCTGGCGGATGAAAACTCATATGGGTTTAGACCCAAAAGGTCGACCCATGATGCCATTGCACAGTGTTTCAACCTTCTCACCGGGCTGGCGCCGAAAGCATCTACAAAAATTTTGTTGATTCCTTAGCGCCATTATTGCTATGAGAGAAAAAAGGCGGTGCCCATGTCCGATTTTTTCCCCGTCTACCTCTACTTCGCCCTGGTAGCCCTAGTTACCATCGCCACCCTCGCCGCCTCGGGCCTGTTCCCCGCGCGCAAAAGCTCGGCGGTGAAATACTCTCCTTATGAGTCGGGAATCCAGATAGAAACAGACCTGCTCTACGAGCGCTTTCCGCTGCGCCACTACCTAGTGGCACTGCTATTTCTCGTCTTCGATATCGAAGTGATCTTCCTCTACCCCTGGGCAGTGATAGCCAAAAAAATCGGGCCTTTTGCTTTCTATGAGATGGCCTTTTTCCTAGTAGCGCTGTTAGTGGGCTTTATCTACGCCTGGCGCACAGGGGGGCTAGAATGGGAGTGACGCCAAAGGAGAGGACGCCATTTTTGCTCGCGCCTCTAGAAAAGCTCATCAATTGGGCTAGAGCCAATTCGCTCTGGCCGGCGCAATTTGGCCTAGCCTGTTGTGCAATAGAGATGATGGCGACGGCGGCAAGCCGCTACGACATGGCCCGTTTCGGCGCCGAGGTGTTCCGCGCCTCTCCCCGCCAGAGCGATGTGATGATAGTGGCAGGGCGTGTAAGTCAGAAGATGGCCCCCGTATTGCAAACGGTATATGAGCAGATGCTGGAGCCCAAGTGGGTGATAGCCATGGGCGACTGTGCCTCGACGGGGGGTATATATAACAACTACGCCATTGTTCAAGGGGTCGACAAACTTGTTCCCGTCGACGTATATGTTGCCGGTTGTCCACCACGTCCTGAAGCACTTTTGGACGGCCTTTTACTGCTACAGAAAAAAATTACCGGCGAATGCCTTGTTGCAAGATAACCACAGGCGCAAAATTTAGCTATAGTGTGAAGACAGGCTCTGACATAGGTGGAATACGAGTTATCAGGCAAACGCATGAAAAAAACCGACATAATGCAGCAGCTACAGAGGGAATATCCCGAAGCTATCGCCTCCGAGAGCCTATTCCTCGGCGAGACGACATGGGAAGTGCGAAAAAAACAGCTTAAAGCGCTCCTCACCGCGCTGAAAAAGACTCCTGAGCCGGGATACGAAGTGCTGATGGACTTGACAGGGGTCGACTATCTAGAGCCTGTGCCCCAAACAAAAGTCGTTTACTGGCTCCACAGCCCAACGACATTCGATAGGCTGCGGCTCGTTGTCTTTGTCAGGCGCGAAGAGTCTATGCCCTCCGTGTCAGATCTGTGGGGGGGGGGGCTCATTGGTATGAACGCGAGCTCTTTGACCTCTTTGGCATAAAGTTTGACGGCTACCCCGACCTCAAGCGCCTTCTCATGCCCGATGACTGGAAAGGCCATCCTCTGCGGCGCGACTATCCCCTTACCGAAGAGCCCGTGGAATTTATAGGCGTCATTAAGCCCAAGGTGCCTTCAGAGATTATCCCAGGCAATAAGCGCAACCGTTTTAACCAGCTGGGATCCTATGTCAAAAGCGACGAAAAACAGTGACCTACTCGAACGCACCGGCGAAGAACTGGAGCTCAACTTAGGGCCACAGCATCCGTCAACCCACGGAGTCTTGCGCATTAAGCTACGGCTCGATGGTGAGCTGGTGATCGCCGCCGAGCCGATCATTGGCTATCTACATACCGGAGTGGAAAAAGAATGCGAGACGCGCACCTATCACCAGGTATTCACCCTCATCGACAGACTCGACTATATGTCGGGCCCCTCTGAAGAGCAGGCCTTTGCTGCCGCCGTAGAGCGGCTGATGGGCATAGAAGTTCCTGAGAGAGCGCAAATGATCCGCCTGCTCCTCCTAGAGCTCGCGCGTATCTCCAGCCATCTGCTGTGGCTCGGCACCAGCGCCCTAGAGCTCAATATGTCTTCGGTATTTATGTACTGCTTTGCCGAACGGGAAAAAATCTTAGATCTCTTTGAAGAGCTCTCTGGCGCGCGCATGTTTCCTTCCTGTTGGCGCATAGGGGGACTTAGTCGCGATACTACCCCCGCTTTTGAGGCGGGGACGCGCTCTTTTCTTAAAGAATTGCCTAAGACCTGGAAAGACTTGGATAAGTTGCTGACAAACAACTATGTCTGGTGTGAGCGCTTACAAGGCATCGCCGTAATAGATAGCGAGCTATGCAAGCAGTATATGTGCACAGGGCCCGTTCTGCGCGCCGCCGGCGCCCCCTATGACATCAGAAAAGTGTACCCCTATCTTGGCTACGATAGCTATGAGTTTCAGGTGCCTATACGCCATGAGGCTGACGCATATGCACGCTACCTGATACGCCTAGAAGAGATGCGTCAGAGCGCCCAACTCGTCGCACAGGTGCTAGAACGGCTGAAGCCTGGGCCTATATTGACAGATAACCGCAAAGTGGCTTTGCCGCCGCGCCATGAGTTGGCTCGCAGCATGGAAGCGGTCATTCACCAGTTCAAATTGGTGAGCGAAGGAATGCATCCTCCGATGGGCGAGCTATATCAAGCTGTGGAGTCGGCGCGCGGTGAGCTCGGCTACTACCTGGTAAGCGATGGAACTAACCGCCCCTATAGGGTACGCGTGCGTTCTCCCTCGTTTCCTCATGTAGAGGTTTTGGAAAAGGTGCTGCCTGGCCATCTTTTATCCGACGTAGTAGTGGCTATTGCCAGTGTCGACCCTATTTTAGGAGACGTAGACCGCTGATGATTAGTGATGGAACAAAAAAAGCAATCATAGCGCTGCAACAGCGTTACCCAGTCAAGCGCTCGGCACTCATTCCAGCGCTACATCTGGTGCAAGCCGAGGTGGGGTATCTTCCGCTCGCCATACAACATGAGGTGGCAGCGCTATTTGACATCGACCCCAATGAAGTCAACGCTGTAGTCACCTTCTACGATATGTTCTTCGATAAGCCGGTGGGTAAGCACCTCGTGCACGTATGTAAAAATATCTCGTGCATGTTGCGTGGCAGCGATGAGCTGCTGACAAAGCTGTGTGACAAGCTGCAAGTGGCCCCCGGTGAGACAACGGCCGATGGCGAGTTTACTATTATCCCTTCAGAGTGTTTAGCTTCCTGTGATCGTGCCCCGATGATCCTTATCGATGATATGGTACATGGACCTATTGCTGACAGCGACCTTGACAGCCTTTTAGAGGAGGCAAAAAAACGGAGGGGACATCCCTGCCCGGCTGGAGAGCTTGCCCATGGATGAGATGCGCATCTTGATGGCCCATATTTCCAATAGTGGCCAATGCGGCATAGATACCTATGAGAGCAATGGCGGCTACCAGGCGATGAAGAAGGCTGTGGCCACAATAAAGCCGGCAGAGCTCGTCGAGATGGTGAGGCTGTCGGGCTTGCGCGGGCGCGGCGGCGCCGGCTTCCCGACGGGGATGAAGTGGGGTTTTGTGCCCAAAGAGGCCGCTACCAAGTACCTCGTATGCAATAGCGATGAAAGTGAGCCGGGCACATTCAAAGACCGCCTGCTGATCGAACGCGATCCTCATCAGCTCCTCGAAGGTATTATGTTGGCATGCTATGCCATAGGCGCTGCCACAGCGTTTATCTACTGCCGCGGCGAATTTTATGAGGGGCTTGTCAAGCTGCGTACAGCCGTTGCAGAGGCAGAAAAGCTGGGATACCTGGGGAAAAATATTTTTGGGTCAGGACTCTCTTTAGAGGTCATTGTGCACCCTGGCGCTGGCGCCTACATCGCCGGAGAAGAGACGGCCCAGCTTAACTCATTAGAGGGCTATCGCGCTACGCCTCGGCTAAAGCCCCCCTTTCCAGCAGTGGCAGGCCTATACGGCAAACCTACTGTCATCAACAATGTCGAGACGCTCTGCAACGTCGTCCATATCGTAAATCGCGGTGTCGACTGGTTCCAAAAGATCGGCACGCCAAAAAATAATGGGACAAAGATCTTTCAGGTAAGTGGACAGGTACAACGACCCGGCTGCTTCGAATTTCCCTTAGGTATCTCGCTGCGCAAAGTGCTAGAAGCTGCTGGAGGTATGCTGCCTGGAAGGACTTTTAAGGCATGCTACCCCGGAGGCTCTTCGTGTGCCCTACTTAACGAGCGCGACCTGGATATTTCCATGGACTTCGATACCTTAGCGCAGCGTAAGACCGCTCTCGGTACCGCTTCGATTATTGTGATGGATAACTCGGCAGATATGGTCAAAGTAGCGCTGCGACTCATGCAGTTCTACCAAAATGAGTCTTGTGGCAAATGTACGCCCTGCCGCGAGGGAACGCGCTGGGTGGTGCAGATGCTCCAACGCATAGAGAGGGGTAGAGGAGTGCAGGGCGATCTCCATCTTATAGAGGAAGTATGCAATCACATGGCGACGACCTCTTTTTGTCCGCTGGCGGTAGGGGCTGCCCCTCCGATTGTCAGCGCCCTTGCCGAATTTCCCAGTGAATTTGAGGTATATATACAGCGCAACTCCCATCCTGAGGGTCACCCAAAAATGCGCGTCGTCTATCCTTATTTCTGAGAAGGTGTCTGAACAGTTCCGGAAGGCCTATACTTATAGCAGAGAGCAAAAGCAATGGTGACTATGAGTGAGCAGGAAAAAAAGCTTATCCATCTAACGATCGATGGAAAAGAAATAGCAGTTCCTAAAGGCACAACAGTATTTAATGCCGCCAGACAGCTCGAGATCGATATTCCTATCTTCTGCTATATGGATCGCATGCCCCCCTTTGGAGCCTGCCGCGTATGCCTCGTTGAAGTGGAAAAAATGGGCAAGCCACAGGCATCGTGTACCTTAGAAGCCACAGAGGGAATGGTCGTTACAACAGATAGCGCTATGGCCACCAAAGAGCGCGAACAGATACTGGAGCTTTTGCTCATCAACCACCCCCTTGACTGCCCTATCTGCGACCGCGGAGGCGAGTGCCCCCTGCAAGAGCATACCCTGAGGTATGGGCCAGGAAAAAGCCGCTTCTATGAAGAAAAGCGCCACTTTGAAAAACCCCTATTTTTGGGACCTCTACTAACCCTCGACCGCGAGCGCTGCATTGCCTGCGCACGCTGTACGCGTTTTAGCGATATCATCGCCGGCGACCATGCCCTAGAATTTATCGACCGCGGCTATAAAACCGAGGTAGGAACACCCGGTAAAGGCCCTGTTGAGTCGAAATTTATCGGCAACACAATCATGATATGCCCAGTAGGTGCCCTCACCAGTAATGTATATCGCTTCCGAGCTCGTCCCTGGGATAATGAACCAAAGGAGAGCTGCTGCACCCTATGCCCTATAGGCTGTAGCTTAATTCTCGATGCACGCGATGGCGAGATCATGCGCACACGGTGTAAAGAAAACCGCGATGTCAACGATGTATGGCTCTGCGATAAGGGCTGGTTCGGCTACGAATTCGCTAATCATCCCAACCGCCTCAAAGAGCCCTTAGTTCGGCGCGACGGCCGCCTCACCCCGACTAGCTGGGAAGAAGCCCTCGCCATTGTCGCTGAAAATATTACAAACGCTAAAGCCACTGGACGGCTTGCAGCTTGGGGTGGCAACCCCCTCACCGTGGAAGAAAATTTTCTCCTTCAGCAGCTGATGCGCAAGGGCGCCGGAGTAAACCACGTCGACCACAGAGTGGGTATGGCGCTTTTCAGCCGCGAAGAGGAGGGAGCAGCGCCGCAGATGGAAATATCTCTTGGCGAGTGTGAAGAGCTATCATTTGCTCTTCTTTTGGGCATAGACCTCACCGAAGAGTTTCCCGTACTCTGGCTGCGCCTAAAACAGGCAATAAATCGAGGCGCTTCTGTAGCTTTTTTCGGCCACTTCGCCCCAGAAATAGCTAAACACCTAGAAAAGGTTGTCCTACACCCCCCTGGCGGTGAACTACAAGCGCTAGAACAGGCTCTTCCCTACCTCAAAGAGCTGGCTCACAAAGGAGGTAAAGGCGCTCTCTTTGTCGGCAGGCAGTATCTACTTACAGAACAACGTAAGGCTATTGTATCGCAGTTGATAAGAGTGCGTAAGGCATTGCCACATGTGACGCTCAATATCTTAGAGGGGCATGGCAATAGCATGGGGGCACGTCTAGCAGGCATGCGTCCCGATATTGGCCCCCTTGAAAGGATATTAGACACCCCTGGATTGGATATAATGCAGCTGCTAAATACCGCCTCGGCAACGGGATGGGATTTTTTGTATGTAGTCGGCGCTAACCCTGTTGTACATATCCCCCAAAAACTTTGGCATCAGGTACGCGCTAAGCTGGGACTCCTCGTCGTCCAGGATCTTTTCCTCACAGAAACGGCTCAGCAGGCAGATCTGGTATTGCCAGCGCTCTCCTTTGTAGAGAAATCCGGCCACTTTATCAATATAGAAGGGCGTATACAGCGGCTACAGCCGGGAAAAGAGCGGCCGCACGGCCTCTATAGCGACGCCGAAATCTTCGATCAGATCGCTAAGAAGCTAGATATCTCCCTAAGCCTGGATGCAGATTTACTTCAGAAGCTTCAGCAATACAAGCGTTTGCCCCTAGCATATACATCGTCGCCAAATGACGAGGGCTGCGCCCAAGACCAGCGCGCTTCAAGCAATGGCGCCAACCTGGCGGCTACCTTTGCTCCAGCCCTTTTTGATAGAGGGGTTCGCATGCAGCACAACAAACAGCTCATCCAACTGGTAAAAGAGCCCACAGTGCGCCTCCAGAGACAAGAGGCTATCAACCGCGGCCTCAGCGATGGAGAGAGAGTACACCTCTATGCCAATGAATGTACGATTAGCGCTAAGGTCACATATGACGACAGGGTGGCCAACGGCACACTAGTGATACCTTTGGGATTTGCCCTACTACCTACCTATGAATTCGGCGTCAATTTGATGAATGGACTGCCTGTGGCTATTTCCAAGGAAAAGTAAGGAAGTGTACAAAATATATGTTCGTCGAAGTACTTGTCAAAGGGCTTATTATGGTTGCGCTGCTTTTCCTCGCCGCAGCTTACATGACCTTCTGCGAAAGGGTGGTGATGGCGCGGCTGCAGCTGCGCCTAGGTCCCAACCGCGTAGGACCTCTTGGCCTTTTACAACCCATTGCCGATGGAATAAAACTTCTCACTAAGGAGCGTTTTCAACCTGCAAACATCGAACCATTCATCTATTGGCTTGCTCCTGGCATCTCTCTTTTTCTCGCTTTATTTGTCTTTGTATTAATACCTTTTGGGGGCACTGTAGACCTATGGGGCCGCAAGGTGGCTCTACGCATTGCCGATATCGATGCAGGCGTTGTATTCCTCCTGGCTTTCTCATCTCTAGCTGTCTATGGGATAGTCTTGGCAGGCTGGGCTTCTAACAACCGCTACTCGCTTCTCGGGGGCTTACGCGGCACGGCACAGATGATCAGCTACGAAATCTCCATGGGCCTTTCCCTGCTGACGGTTATCCTCGCCGCAGGCTCTTTGAGCTTGCCCGAGATCGTCGAAGCACAACGCCATCATTGGTTTATCTGGAGTAATCCCCTAGGCTTTCTTATCTACATGATCACAGCTTTTGCCGAGACAAACCGGGCCCCATTTGATTTACCAGAGGCGGAGCACGAGCTTACCGGCGGCTACCACACAGAATATGGCGGTATGAAATTTGCCATCTTTTTCCTCGCTGAATATGTCAATATCCTCGCTGTATCTTCGATAGCGATAACGCTCTTCCTGGGCGGATGGCTAGGCCCTGGAGATTTGCCTGTAGTCTGGTTTCTTGTGAAGCTGGCCGCTTTTGTTTTTTTCTTCATATGGGTGCGCGCTACTATGGCGCGCTTGCGTTATGACCAACTAATGAGCTTTGGTTGGAAAGTGCTACTGCCTCTAGCTACTTTCAACTTGCTCTTCACAGCTTATTTTGTTTTGGTGTGAGATGAAAGAGACAATATCCAAAGTAATGGCAATGGTGGGTGGACTGTTTATCGTATTAAAGTACGCCTTTAAGCGCCCTATAACTATAAGCTATCCCGAGCAGAAGCGCCTATTGCCTCAGCGCTCGCGCGGGCGCCACCACCTTACAAAATGGGAAGATGGCCTAGAGCGGTGCGTGGGCTGTGAGCTATGCGCTATCGTCTGTCCATCGCAAGCAATTTATGTGAAGCCCGCAGAGAATAAGCCGGAAGATATCCACTCGCGTGGGGAACGTTATGCCATCGACTTTCAAATAAATATGTTGCGCTGCATTTACTGTGGCTATTGCGAGGAGGCATGTCCCACAGGAGCTATCGTCCTCGGCAATGACTATGAGCTCTCGGGATTCACCCGGGAATCGCTGATTTTTACCAAAGAAAAGCTCACAGAAAAAAATCCAGGGGATTCCGGCTGGGATCCCTGCAGGGAGATATAATTATGGCGCTAGACGCTGGCATTGGTGAGTGGCTTCTAGCTACTTTGTTACTCTTCTCTTCTATTGGGGTTATTGCCGCGCGTAAGCCTGTGCATGCCAGCCTATTTTTTCTACTTACACTCATGTCTCTAGCAGCCATTTACCTGCAGCTATCGGCACAATTCATCGCTGTCATGCAGATACTGGTTTATGCTGGAGCCATCTTAGTCATTTTTATGTTTGTCATTGTGCTATTCCAAGATGCCTACCAACAGATTGTCCATCATAAATCCGGGAGCTCTCCGCCATTTTTGTTTGCTGCCGCTGCCAGCTTTTGCGCTCTGTTACTACTCTTTGCCTTTGGGCTCCAAGGGCTGCCACAACAGTACGCAAGCCTTCCTGAGGGCTTCGGTATGGTACAGCTTCTTGGCAAGGAGCTGTATATCGACTTCTTTTTTCCCTTTGAAGCCGTTATCTTATTATTTTTAGTGGCTGTTGTCGGAGCTCTATACATAGGGAAAAAAGGAAGCCTATGAACCTTCTGCTTGTCATTTTTCTCAGCATGGCGCTGTTTGCCATAAGTATCGTAGGCATCTTGGCACGGCGCAATGCCCTTATCTTCTTTTTATCCATCGAGCTCATGCTCAATGGGGCTAATCTGCTCTTTGTCGCTTTCTCCCGCCATTGGGGCAATCAGATAGGGCTTGTCTGGGTATTCTTTGTCCTTGTCGTAGCGGCGGCAGAAGCCGCTGTGGGACTCGCTATTATTATTAATCTCTTTCGTTTGAAACAGCTAGTAGACGTGGATCAATACAATGCCTTGAGGGAGTAACATGAGATACGCTGTCTACTTCGCCCTTTTTTTGCCGCTTGTAAGCTTTCTCTCCTTGATATTGCTGTCGCATGTTATCGGAAGGCTCTGGACACAACGTATCGCCTGCACTGCCGTCTTTACTGCCTTTATTTGTTTTGTCGGCATATTGGTGACATACACAAGCGAAGGGATGGCTCCGCACAAAATCTTTCTCTTTCATTGGATACCAGTTCAAGGCATTAACGCTGATTTTGCCCTGCGTATAGACCCGCTGTCCCTTCTCATGGCTCTTATCATTACTGGCGTGGGGTTTTTGATTCACGTATATTCTATTGGTTACATGGAATACGAACGAGATTTTGCTCGCTATTTTGCGTGCCTTAACTTCTTTGTTTTTGCCATGCTGCTGCTAGTGCTTGCTAGCCATTTATTGTTACTTTTTGTCGGCTGGGAAGGAGTAGGGCTAGCCTCGTATCTATTGATCGGATTTTGGTATCAACGCCCCACGGCGGCACAGGCGGCGACAAAAGCCTTTGTCATGAATAGGATCGGTGACCTCGGACTGCTGCTAGGGCTGCTGCTTGTCTTTCATATCTTTGGTACCGGAGATATCGCAGAGATCTCCCAGCGGGCGGCGCAAGAGTTATCTAACGGCGCCCCCCTGGGGCTGGTCACCATGCTTCTGTTCATAGGCGCCATAGGGAAATCGGCACAGCTGCCCCTGCATACATGGCTTCCCGATGCCATGGAAGGGCCCACCCCCGTTTCCGCTCTGATACATGCTGCCACCATGGTGACCGCAGGTGTATACCTCGTTGTACGGCTCCACGCCCTTTTTATCTTGGCTCCCGAGACGCTCCAAATCATCGGCACCGTGGGCGGCGTCACCTCCCTTTTTGCTGCTCTATGCGCTGTAGGACAGACAGATCTCAAACGTGTTCTGGCCTATTCTACAATAAGCCAGCTGGGCCTAATGTTCTTAGCCTGTGGTGTCGGCGCTTTTTATGCCGCTATGTTCCATCTCACCACCCATGCCTTTATGAAAGCTCTGCTCTTCTTGTCTGCTGGCAATGTCATCCATATGATGCATGGAACCACGCTGATGGAAAAAATGGGGGGGCTCTCTCGGCAATTTGGCATTACTCACTGGCTTTTCCTCATCGGAGTTCTTGCCATGTCGGGAGTGCCGCCGCTGGCAGCATTCTTCAGTAAAGACCTTATTTTGGAACAGGAACACCTAGCGGGTTTTGAGACACTTTTTTATGTCGGCCTTACCAGTTCTATTCTTACGGCTTTTTATTTGACACGCGCTTATTGTCTCACCTTTACCGGCGTTGGACATAGCACAGGCGAGCATGTCCGTGAGGCGCCACGCGTCATGTTGACTCCCGTAGCTATTTTGGGCTTATTGTCAATTGTCGGCGGCTTTTTGGGCTGCTGTGATCACACCTCACTCTTAGAGAGTTTCCTCGCTGAGGTAGGAATCACCCTCATTGCAAACGACGTAGGTGGAGGTTTTCTCCTCACGCGCGAGACATGGCTATCCATTGGGGGGGCTCTGCTGGGCGTAGGCTCTGCCGCAGCCCTTTATACTAGCTTTAGAGAACGCCTTGGTCTGCCTGCTACTGCCTTGCACCGCGCCTTTTTTATCGATGAGATTTATTCTGCTGCTATAGTGAGGCCGTTGGAGACGCTGGCGCAGTTTATTGCTAAAACCGCTGAACTCCGACTATTTCAAGGGTCTATAGACGTAATGGCAACGGCAACGCAGAGGGGAGCCGCCGCCCTACAGCAGCTGCAGAGCGGACAGATACGCTCGTATGTCGCCTGGATGGTGCTCGGTATGACAGCAATACTGGCCCTTTTTCTCCTCTGATAGGAGCAAGATGAGCCTAAGAGCCTGTTTAGACATCTTGCATAATTCATTTCCGCGCCCCCGTGTCCTTGCCCTTTTTTTTCGGGCACGGGCACGCACACGGGCACGATGTAAGGGGGGCGGCGGTATCAAAAACTACAGAGTGATACTTTTTAGAGCTGTTTGATCCCATGTAATGCTACTTCCGTGGCCCTCATTAGCGCTTCCTTGAGGAAATTCGAGAATATGTGGCACAGTTTCCGTTGGCAGCGTAACTTCCCACGATGAGTCCGCAGCCAGACATCTACACTGCATTATCTTCTTAGATTCGCACTTAGAAAATTCTTCAGCTTCTTCTTTTGCATAATAAATATCACCATGCCAACCCATATCTCTAGCATAAAGAAAGACCCCTACACCTTTACTGTGGAAGATCTTTTTTACTTCATGATCACCAGCTGGCTTGAAAACTTTTCCTTTCTCAATCAAGGATTGAATCTTTTCACTGACTACTGGGAGGGTTCTATGCGCCTCATATTTTTCTTCAGAGAGGTCTATCCATACAGATACAGTATCCTGTTCGTCTGTTTCTTGTATTTCAATCGTTTCTTTACCAACTGGCTTAAATACAAACAGTTGTGACCCATTGTAACTCAAATTTCCATTATCTATAATCGGAACTTTATCATTGATGTGAACGGTCCACTTGGATCGACTATTCTGGAGTCCATGGTAAATTACAGATATTTTGTAAGTAAGATCTTTACTTTCTTCTTTGATAATCTGTATTTTTGATTTGTCATTATCCTTTGTACATGTATATTCCCCTGTACATTCGATTCCTCGATCAATCGAGATCTGTGAACGTCGAGGCGATATTTCTGAACTAAACATATATTTCCCTTTTGAGTTGTGAAGAGAGGTTCTTACTCCTCTTCGTCGCTTTCGTCTTTCGAACCTTCTTCCTCAGAGACTTCTTGCCCTTGATTACCCATGGAGGCTTGCTGGACTTCTCGCATCTGATTGCGTCCCTCATCCCTTGCCTTTTGCATCGCCTTTTGCACGGACTGTTCGGTAGCGTTTGCTGGCGCTATCTTGCCATCAGCGAATAGAGCCAGCGTCTGATTGTCGACAAAACTGGCAAAATGAACAGGATAGTTGTGCAACAAAACATCTATCTTAACGGCCAAGGGATTGTTAGGCTCTGTTTGGACAAGTTTTTTGAGTTTCTCCATCATGTCCATTTCTATTGCCTTGGGCAAGTTGGGATTGAATTCATCTTTTTGCTGATGGCTGTACATGGGGAACAGAAGCTTTTTCATCCCCTCGTTTACTATTTCCACAGCTTTTTTGGTAAAGGAGTCGTAGGAAGACTGATCCTCGGAGATGGCGAGCAGGTGCAGAGAATTGAATGCCTCGTTAAATTTCCTTTCCTGGGGACCATTAGAGATAATGGAGGAAATAAGCTGGCATACCTGTTCAGAGCCATGTCCTTCACAAATTTGTTGAAGCTCACGATCTCTTTTAGCCATCAAAGCTTCGCTAGCAGCATGAAATTGATCTATCTTCGATCTATTTTTCCTCGCGACATCGACGATGTCCTTATAAAGAGCTGGCTGCTGTTGAAGTATGCTATCTACGCGTTGAGAGAGAGTTTTTAGCTCTATATCAAATTTTCCTGCCTGAAAATCTGAGGAGAAAACTTTATATTGCTCTTCCCCTGCAACCCATCTTGGGGCTATTTTTTCCTGCTGTTTAGGAAAGCTGTCTTGGATAGCATAGCTCATATTTCCTATGAAAAGCAGCGCTAGGGACATCAGCAGTGTTTTAGAGACTGTCATTGTCATGGATACCTCCCGGATAAAAACCAACACTGTAGCAAAAAATGTTTTATCAGGGAATTCCAAATATCTCGACTTTGCAACCCACATTCCGCAACCTCTCCATATACTGTGGGGCGATGAAATTTTGCGTTTTGAGCGCGTCAAAGCCCCACAGTATAACTTGCGTTGAATATGACCTGAATGTGAAAAAGAGCTCTTTGCGAGGAGAAAAAATTTAGCGGTAGTTGCTGTTGCCACTACTTCTACCCGTGTCCATGGAAGATGTGTGGAAAAACTGTTCACAACCCCCATATATTTGTCGATAATGGCGTTCGCAACCCATTCCCACAACATATTCAGCTGAGGTGAATAGTGGTTATGAACAGTAAATCAACCAGTTGTCGACAACTCGTTTCTCTCTCAATTTTTCAACTTATCAACATTCCCACATCGATAGATGAAAAAGAGAATCTATAACATCCTTTATATTTTTCTTCTCTTCCCTTGTGGGTTTGTCCGTTACTTAGAGGGTACCTGAAAATTATGATCCTAAAAACGGCAGTTCAAGTTGGCGAAGTGATGCAAGATTTTGAGTTAGAATTGCATCCGCCAAATGTCGATCATTCCCAAACGGTGAAGGCGACATTTGGCGGATGCAGTTATAGCTCAAAAGGTTGCGTCAATTTGCCGGCTTCAACTGCCGTTTTTAGGATGATTGCTCCTGGGCAGCGTGAAAGCTCTCTCAACCCTAGGGCTTTGACGCCGCCAAGGAGCAATTATAATCTCCAGAAACCCTCTTAGATGGTGTTACCCAATTTGAACCGGGCAGAAAAAAGCCAAATATGGCATGGAGGCTCCTAATGACTATCAATTCGGAATATTCTGGCGTACCTATTGCCGACAAAAAATATCACCTGAACGCTTTTTATCTAGCGCTGAAGACGTGCTGCAGTTCTGATAATGAGTTAGAGTCTATCTGGTCTGCCAACAATAATTCGCTGTGGCATCTCATAGACGAGTCGGGCCTTCAAGATAATTGTGCTGTGCGCAATGTAGTGCAAACACGTGCTTTAGCTAGTTTGCTTATCGATGATGCTGGCCAGCTGAAATACGAATTACTTCCTCTTGCTAGCAAATATCTGGAATCAACCGCTTTTTCCCTCGCCCCTGAAGGTCAGCAAGATGCAGCGCGTCATCAGCAGGTAGCACAAGTTCTACGCCTGCTGCAAAGTAGCTCTCATCTCGTCCGCCTTCTGCTATCTATTGAAAAACCACACGCTCATCGCGTCGCTGATCAAATTATCCGAGACACCCTAGCATTGCCTTATCAAACTATTGTCGACACAGCCAAGACCCGTCGCGCCGCCCTTGCCGCTTGGATGTGCTATCTGCGACAAAATGTGGGATCCTGCTTTGCCACAGCACCAGCTATCATCATACACGACGAGCAGCCGACACAGTTTCTTCGCGATATTCAAGAGATGTTGACAACAGGGCGTCTCAAGAGGACTTTTGGCGGCGTGGAATATGCCGTACCCCTATGTCACAGCTGGGGGGTAGGAGACCTTGGGCGCCTGGTAGCATTTACTCGCGAGCAGGTCTTCCAATCAGAAGATATTTTGGTCTCTCCAGGAATTGTCGCCGCATTTACGGCCTCTTCTCTTGTCAACCCCTCTTTGCCAGAAAAAGAGCAGCAGCAGCAAGTGCGCTGTCTACTTCTTCGCGCCCTGCAGAAAAGGTTTTTGTGGACGGGTTCAGAACTTCTCATCACCACAGAAGAACTCATAAAGCAGGCCCTTCTTGAATATCTGCATCTGGATGAAAGTGCTATCAAACAACAAACGCCGAAGCCTGTCCTCCACCCCATGTTTGCCATTGCCACTCATATCGATGCTCAACACTCTTTTGATCTACTATGGGAGCGCTGTCGTAGCGCCTTCAAAGCTTTAGCAGACAATGCCCTTCTGCGCTCTTGGGAATATACCTTAGCGTCATTTGCTGAGGCTAAGCCCTTGTTCTCTAAATGGAATCTTTACGCCAGCTTAGGGCTAAATGCTTCTGAAAGCGGGGGAATAGGTGAATGTCTTTTTTTTGTAATCAAAGAGCAATTTGAATTTGCCAAAGCGGACTTAGAGGAGCTTATAGTGCAAAGCGACAACATTGTCTTGCAGATAAATATACTTGCAAACCGCCTTGGAAGCGCTGGATCTGAGAGCGAAGCGCGTGGAATTCGCTCTGAATATCAGCTCAAAAGCGCCGAATTGTACCACATAAGGCAGCTTTATGAGCAAAAACGCCTCACTACAGAGCGCATGAGCAGCCTATTCGACGAGTTGATAGACGCTTATGAAGCGCTTTTCTCTCGCTATTTTCAAGAGGTATATGACCCCAATATACGCGAAGTAAGCACAGAAGCCTATGATGATAGCCCTGCAGGCTTTCGTTTGCTATATAAGCATGGCAGGGACAATACCTCTCAATGGAGCCTTATTTTTTCTGCTAGCGATTTCATCGATTATTTAGCGAACTTTTTTATAGCGACAGAAGGGCTGCTTGCTGCAGAACTTCCGGGAAAAGAATTTGGTCAGCTTCTCTCTACCATTGTTACAGCTGTTGTAACGCATGTTAAAACAGAAATATTTCTTAAAACAGCCTTAGAACGTATGGCTAGAGCTCATGGCGTGGCGCTCATCCCCAATGCATTGGAACAATTGGACAAGGTAGAAAAAAAACCATGGGTATATACATCAGGGGGGTCTATGAAAACCCTTCTGAGCTGCTATTTTGGAAGAGGAGAGCCGCCTACAGAAACTTCTCGATGGGTAGAAAGTCCTCTAGAACTTCTCATTTTTCTCGTTGACACTCTCAAGCAGATGCCTCACGAGCAAAGCCAGATTTTTACACCTTCTTCTGGTAAAGCTCTTTTGATGCATTCGCCCACCCATGCTTTTTTATTTAAGCCCGGCCACCCCTCTTTCGCACCACTTTGGCAGAATAATGAGTATACCTTCATCTGGCTGAGAGACCAAATTATTCGTCCTCGAGAGTACTTTATCGATAATTTGCTGCTCGACGAAGTTATGATGTCTTACCTGGTCAATAAACTATCGGAGCAGGTAAGCGTTGATTACCGTCACTATTTCCGCAAAGCATTTTCTCGCCTATATGGTGCGATGACACCAGCGCAATTTCGCTCCCACATTATGGAAGGTATTGCTAGCGATAGAGGACTAAGGACTATAATCCAACCTACACTGATGCAAGGGGTTATAGATAGCACGCTCTACACTCTTCTTCCTCTTTTCCCTGCAGCCCTTTTTTCCTCAAAGGTGCAAGAGCTTGTAAGTAATATGTCCTTTGTAGATACCTCTTTGAGATACCGTCTTGTCACTATGGCGGAAGAAGCTTCTGAAGAAATTCCTAGTGGGCATCTTCTCGATGCTGACGTCCTTTATGGCGCTATTTTAGCATTTTTTTGCAGAGCACTGCCTATTCCTTTTTCTTCTTGTGATATTCCTGGTCAATTAGCTACAGTCATGCGACAGCTTGGCTATGCTATGCCTTCGCCCATATTTTTTGCCGATAGCAATTGGATGCGAGACCTTTTTGCATTCGTGCTAAGCCCTGCTACTGGCTCTTTGGAGCTCTGGAGGGTCGACAGCCTTGGGCGGCGAGGTGCCCCTATGACCAGCTGGAAAAGGTGGTTAGATGGCAGCAATTGCGACCGCCTATGGGGCGTTTGTACGCGCTATTACGAATATATGGGAAAATATTAGGGCCTTTTTCTCACGGTACAGGTGCCAATTCCTGCCTGTTCTGGAAAGAGATTGACTTTATTCTGTTGAAACGAGTAAACAGTATAGCGAACACTCAGTTTGCCTCTGTGTAAGCTAAAGTGTTGTTACTTGAGAATTTTTTGGGTTCTGTGTTCTCTAGGTTTTTCCTAAATCAAAGATAGACAAGAAACCGCAGGCAAAATCTTTACAAAAAATTTTAAACTATTTATACCTCCGTTTGATTAGCTAACAAAAATGGCGCAATCTCTTTACAGCCTTTGAAATTTATGCGCACACGCAGCTGTGCACAAACGAAAACGAAAATTATTAGTGGGAATCAATCAGGTTTGAAAAACTACAACCAAAACACGGAGAACAACATGAAGCTGTTCAAGTATTTGTTGCCTCTGGCTCTCCTCGCGGGTCTCCCCGTGGGTGGCGCCGCTTGGGGTGACGATTATCATAATCGCAACAATCCAGACTCTTTCGAGAATGAGCTCGTGGATCGAGACTTCGATGCCCTTAGGGATTTCATTAATTCAAAACGGACTATCAACGTCGAAGAAAAAGACTGCAACCTATATATCAGTGGTGACGTCCGCACAGAGTGGCGTTATATTACGGAGAGGCAAGGCAAGTGCCGCATCCGCGGAAGTAAAGCCAAAGACGACCGCGTTCTTTTTGGCCATAACGATTTTGACATCGTCTTCAACCTGCGCTTTGACTATGTGTGCGATCGCGCTTGGGCTGTAGCACGTGTAGAATACGACTGCCCTGCTGGGGTGCAAGACAATGGCTTTGGCTGTGGCTGTGATTGCTCTGAAGGCGATTGCGGTCATCATCAAATGTGCTGTGCCTCCAGCGAGCCCAGCGTTGAAACAGCCGACAGCAGCAGCTCCAGTAGCAGCTCCAGCGGTAGCACAACAACTGCTGACGGTAGCGCTAAAAAGCTTTCCTCGAAAAAGGATTCTCACTCACTAGCGCGCAGCAGTTCCAGCAGCAGTAGTAGCTCATCCTCCTCTTCCAGCTCGTCAGGGACTGTCGTTGCTAGCTCTTCTTCTAGCTCCTCCAGCTCTTCGTCAGGATCTCATCATAAACATCATAAGTGCCACTGCGCTTGCGATGATCCTGCAGGCTTCCATGGCAGTGGAAAAGGTGGCGATCTCTCTTTGAAGGACGCTTACATCGGCTATAACATTTGCTGTGATGGTTCAACTCGTTTTGATATCGAGCTTGGTCGTCACGCTAACCTATACCGTGTCTTCGACTCTGAAATTCAGTTCCTCAGTCGTTTCGATGGCGTCTTGCTGAAATACTCAAGCAATTGGGAATGTGTTGCTGACTGGTATCTATCGTGGGCGGGCTTTGTCGTAGATGAAGTTGCTGACCACTTTGCTTGGGCTGCTGAAGTTGGTTTACTCGACATTTGTGATTCTGGTTTCGAGTTTAAATACTCTTTCATTGATTGGGTGAAAAACGGCCACAATCGTTGTGGAGTAAAAAAGCCTCACGGCTTCCGCTTCAGAAACTCTCAGTTCATGCTAGCTTATGACTTTGATGTAATGTGTATGCCTTCGCGTTTCTTCGGCGCTTTCCTCTGGAACCACCATGCCAATAGATTCCACGAAGAGGGTGAGCATCATAAAAAACGTAGCAACATCGGCTGGTACGTCGGCTTCGAATTGGGCAAAGTTCTCCACGAAGGAGACTGGGCTCTTAAAGCTCAATATCAGGTGGTCGATGCATTCGCCGTTCCTGATAATGATGTATCTGGTATCGCCCGCGGTAACGCCTTCCGAAATAGCATGACAGCTAACTTCTGTGGCAATACCAACTACAAAGGTTGGAGGATAGAAGCTCTGTATGCCCTTACGGATAATCTCACGATTGACTTCCGCTTTGACTGGTCTACAGAAGAAGATGTTAAAATCGGTGGACAACATCGATTTAGTCAAACATTGGTGGAAGCTGTTTACGCCTTCTAAGCTATGGCTATAGAAAAAGTATGACGTCCAATCCAGGAGGGCTCCTTATAGAGCCCTCCTTTTTTATTTCTACAAATTGCTATTCACTCCATTAATCGCGTCAAGCATAGAAGGGACTCTCTGAAGTAGCATCTTCGCTCTCTCGTCCCACGTGTGATATTCCATCACCACTTCCCGTCCTCGGTTGGCAAGCTCGAACCTTTTTCCTTCGTCTTTGATTAGACTTTCTACCATATTTGCAATGCCGTTTCTATCGCCATGCTGATAAAAGAGGATATCTTTTCCCGCTGTGAATGTTTCTCTGAGATAAGCGCTATCACTACTGAGCAGCGCCGCCCCACAGGCAAGGCCAGCAAATACGCGCTCATGTCCTCCTAGTCGCAGCGATGGACAGCTATTGAGGATAACACGCGAGAGCTTCATCACTTCGAGAGCTTCGTCAAAAGGGATAGCGCCATGTAGCTGTACATTGCCAAACTCTTTCCCCAAATACTTTTTCCACTCTTCTTCTTTCGCTTGGCTGAAGATATCTAGGCGTATACCTTGAAGGCTTCTCACTAGTTCTACTCTATCTTTACCATTAATATAGTCTTCAAGATCCTGAAGAATGGCTACTAAGTTTATTGTGCGAGGGTCTACACCTCCAAGGGTCTGCAATTGTCTATCGAATGCTTCGACAAAGATTTCGACATAAGAGCGTTCGCCATTGCGCAATGCCTCCTCTGCGGCTTCATGCAGGGCCCAGTGAACAGCTGTGGGATATTTGTCCGCCCAGCCATTTCGTATGGCTTCATAGTCGATAAAAGAGGCGAGCAGTACAGCGTCATATTCTTTTTTCCCCTCCTCTTTGGGTGGACAGAGTGATGGGCTTACAGCATGAGGCATAAAAAAAACATGAGGAAGGCCAAGCCCTTGAAAAAAATTACAGGAAAAGCGATCGACACAAGTGACAATAGTGCGTTTGCTCTTGATAAGTTCTACAAAGCGATTAGGAGAGTCCACAAGGCAGGCAATATGGGGAATTTTCACAAGATCGCAAAAAAAACGCCCTTCAGAGTCTGGTAAAAGTCCATTGAAAGAAAGAGTACATTCGGGTGGCGAAGCAAAGATGGCGTCGAGAAATTTTTTGGGGTTGTGATAGTCGGCTTCAAGAAGACGCGCCTCAACGCCGTGGCGCATAAGAGCCTCGTACATCTGTTTAGTGAAGTGGTGCAATAGGCCATATTGGCTAAAAGGTGGCATAAATAGATCTATTCTGCGAATCATAACATTTTCCCGGTTAACGTTTTAATGGAGTAACAATTCACATACCCACGACAGTAATTCCCGCTGGGTCATATCCAGTTAAAATGGATTGATTCATGGATTCTCGGTAAAAATTTACCACAAAGATCACAGACGAAGCTTCTTAAATTGTCTCTCCGGGGCCTCTGTGGTAGATTTTGTTTTTGTCATTCAAAATTCCAGCGGAAACTGCTCTACCCCTCCTTCGTCCGGGGTGTGTGAATAGTTCTCAATGGATAGGCATCCATCCTTTTTTTGCGCCGAGCATTTTTCCTTTGCGCTGCTTTTCCGTAATGACTTTGGTAATAGCCGAGAGGTATTGTGGGGGCAATTTTTTTTCTCCCACAGACTCTGCCACGCGAGCAATCAACTCTTCTGTTTTTCTTTTTTCTTCTAAAGTGGGAAGGCGGTTTTTCACTTCCTCATATTCTTTTCTACTCAAAACAACTTCCAAAATCTTTTCCCATAGCTTCTGTTTATTATGCATCGCAAGCAGTGCTTCTTCGACGTTGAAAGCAGAGGCTTTTTTTCGCGGGGAAGAAGAGCAATGGGGCGCAGAGGGAGGGCTACTCTTTTTATTTTTTTTGTCTCTTGAGGAAGAGAATAGCTCAAATGGACTCTGTTCTGCCATATTTTCTTTTTAATTTAAGAATACGAATATCACAACAATGTTATTCTAAACAATATTTGTTTTATCGTAAACTCGTGCGGGGTCATGCGAGGGTAAAATGGGGGTCATCGCGCAAATGAGTGCCCACCTTCAATAAACCTAAAAACGGCAGTTCAAGTTGGCGAAGTGATGCAAGATTTTGAGTTAGAATTGCATCCGCCAAATGTCGATCATTCCCAAACGGTGAAGGCGACATTTGGCGGATGCAGTTATAGCTCAAAAGGTTGCGTCAATTTGCCGGCTTCAACTGCCGTTTTTAGGATAAAGTAACAGGATAGGCAAGATGAGCAGGATGCAGCAATTCCCGCTGGATCATAAATAAAACAGGATGAGCAGGATAGGCAGGATAATAAAGATAAAATTTATGCGATTTTCAGTAAAAAAACAAATAATCTCCCCCCCATCCTGCAACGTGAGATTGCTGTTTGTTTTTCAAATAATTTGACAATTCGCATCCCTAGAAGGATAATGTCGCTCTATTTCGATACTCTCACCCTAGCCCAAGTTCACCAAATAACGATGGAAAAAATGAGGCAAAGTATACCCTATGAAAGGAATTGTATTGGCAGGGGGAAGCGGCACGCGGCTTCACCCTATTACCTTGGGAATTTCAAAGCAACTGCTACCCGTTTATGACAAACCGATGATCTATTATCCCATCTCTGTCCTTCTATCCGCAGGGATTCGCGATATTTTGCTCATCACAACGCCTATAGAACAGATATTCTTCCACAGGCTCCTCGGCGATGGCTCCCAGTTCGGCGTGCGCTTTTCCTATGCTGAACAACAAGCACCCAATGGCTTAGCAGAGGCTTTCATCATTGGACGCGACTTTGTCGGCAATGATAATGTTTGCTTGATCCTTGGGGACAATATCTTCTATGGCAACAATCTGGGCTCGCTGCTTGCTCGCGCGCGTCAAAAAAAGGTCGGAGCAACCCTCTTTGGCTATGAAGTAAAGCATCCTGAAAGATATGGGGTAGCAGAAGTTACCGAGGATGGCACGGTGCTCTCCATCGAGGAGAAGCCCAAGAACCCCAAATCTACTATCGCCGTCACCGGCCTTTACTTCTACGATAACAGCGTCTTAGAGATAGCTGCAGCCCTGTCGCCTTCACCGCGCGGCGAGTTAGAAATTACCGATGTCAATAATGAGTATCTAAAGCGCGGACAAGTGTCGATGTGTATCATGGGACGCGGTTATACCTGGCTCGATGCTGGAACATTTGAGAGCTTGCTGCAAGCCAGCCATTTTGTTCAGGTATTAGAAGAGCGACAAGGGCTTCTAGTCGCTTCCTTGGAAGAGATAGCATATCATCAAGAGTTCATCACCGCCGCAGAACTCAGAGCAGCAGCAGAGCGCCTCGGGAAAAGCCCCTATGGCACCTATCTTCAACAGGTTGCCAGGCATCCACCACGTTTCCACTACGGTCAGCAGCAAGAGGAGATGGCTTATGCGCACTGTTAGAAACGTACATAATCTGCTAGTGACGGGAGGGGCAGGGTTCATCGGCTCTGCATTCATTCGCTACCTTTTGAAGGAGGTAGGAGAATTTTTCGGGCGCTGTATCAACCTCGATGTGCTCACATATGCCGGCAACCTTGCTAATGTAAAAGACGTAGAGAGTGATCCTCGTTATGTCTTTCAACAGGGGAATATTTGTGATGAGCTACTTGTGGAGCAACTCATCACAGACTATGAAGTCGATGTTATTATCCACTTTGCAGCAGAAAGTCATGTTGACCGCAGCATTTTGGGCCCACAGGCTTTTTTAGAGACAAATGTGATGGGAACCTTTCACCTGCTTGAAGTGGTGCGGCGTCATCCCCATGTGCATTTTCACCACGTTTCCACTGACGAAGTGTATGGATGCCTAGGAGAAAGGGGATTGTTTACTGAAGAGACTCCCTATAGCCCCAATTCCCCCTACTCGGCATCTAAAGCAGCTTCAGACCACCTCGTGCGCGCTTATGGCAAAACTTATGGCCTTTCTACCTGCATCTCCAATTGCAGCAATAATTATGGCCCCTATCATTTTCCCGAAAAATTGATTCCCCTTATTATTCTTAACTGCTTTCACAATAAACCTCTGCCTGTTTATGGCACTGGGAGCAATATACGCGACTGGCTCTATGTGGAAGATCATGCTACAGCCCTCTGGCTTCTTTTACAGCGAGGACGTAGCAGTGAGACCTATAATATTGGCGGAGGAGCGGAGTGGCGGAATATCGATCTAATAAGGGAGGTCATCCACATCGTAGCAGAGGAAAAAGGCCTCGCTGTTAGCGGCTTGGAACAGCTGATTACCTTTGTTAAGGATAGGCCCGGCCACGACTACCGCTACGCTATAGACAGCAGCAAGATAAAGCAAGAGATGGGCTGGCACCCTCATCATTCATTTCACGAGGGACTACGAGCTACCATAGCCTGGTATGCTGCAAATGAGGTGTGGGTAGAGGCGGTAACCTCTGGGGCCTACCGCCAATGGGTGGAGACAAATTACACGCGGCGTTAATGAGACCCTCAGGATAGGCAGGATAATAAAAACAAAGTTGAAGCCAGTTTATGTAGCGTAGGCTTTAGCCTGCGCGTGTTTGCACAGGTTTTAACCTGTGCCTGTTTCTGCGGGTTTTAACCCGCATGCACATAAAAACTGCTGTACGGATAATCTTCCGCCTTCTTCACCAAATGTTTTGTTTAAATATGAGCTGGATATAAAACATTTTCTTATGTACTATTATGGTAAGTGTTGTGTATAAATATTTTTATAATGGGTGACTTATGTCTTCTTCAGATAATAGCAACATAAGCTCTCGCCTTCAGCTCACTAACGTTTCTAAAGCTCTCTCACCTTATGAACAAATGGTATTAGAAAATAATAAATCTACCCTAGAACAGAGCCAAAAAAAAACTGAAAGGGTAGTTGTTATGGCTGGGCTTCCCATTCTTCCCCTACCTCAATTTGTCTTAACTATAGAACTATTCACAGACAACAGCGGCTCCTCTCCTATCCAAGCAACACTATTGGATAAACGGGCAATCGATGGCGCCATCCTTGCCATGCATGTGGAACAGTGGGAACATGAAGCTATCATGAAGGTTCTCGACAGCTGGAGTAAAAGTATCCGGGAAGAGGCCCAACATACAAAAGAAGCCGCTGAAAAACGCTGGAGAGAAGCCCTTACGCCAGAGCAGCAGATAGAGCTAGAGCGGCGCAGGATAGTTGGCGGATCAAAAAATGATAGCTTTGATATCGACGGATTTACACGGTGGGTGGCAACGCGCCCTGCTGCAGAACAACAGGAACTGCTCTACCTAGGCTCACAGTGTACCCTCCTAGAGGGTATGAGTAAGATTATCAATAGTTACACGGCCCAGGGAGAGGTAAGCTCTGACGGCGGTAAAAAAAGGACTCTTCCCCCTCAAGAAATATCGGCTCCTGTAATGGCTGCAGCCTTTGTGATTACTGGGACAAATGCTGGGGAGTGGTCTCCCATAGTAGACGTCTCCAGCACAGAGCTTGTCAGCGTTACCCCTTTACAGAGCAATATGACAGATGCCATGGCTATCGTTTCCATGCCCTCAGATATGCGTATCGAAATGGAGTATATCGGCGCTCTCTTTGCAGGGGCTGCGCAATACGTCGCAGCAGCTGAAACCCTACAGAGAATGGGAAAGGAAGAAAAAAAAGAGCCTTTCGATAGTCTGTTTGCTGAGAGATATGCCGAGAATGTGTTAGCTATAGTAAACAGTAGTGCACTCGATACAGCTGCCATGGCTATTTTGGCAACAAAGTGCGAACAGGGGAAGCCCTTGAGCGCGCAGCGCAAAGCCGAGCTAATAGCAATGGTTAAAGTGTCCCTTCTTACCATAGCCCTAGCCCTCTGCTATAAAATTGAAGTGGGGGGCAACCAAGCGAGGGTGACAGAGCAAGAGCTAGAGGCTTTGCTACAGGGCAAGATGACCTTGGCAGAAACAGATGCCAAAGTAAAGCTCGCAGCAGCTATTTCTACCCTTTTACAGAAGAAAGAGATCGGCGAAAAAAAGTCTCAGCTGCTTTTTGAAAAACTGGTGAGCTATGTGACAAGCAACCCCTCTGTGGATCAGCTGGCCGATCCTGTGCGTGTCTGCCTGCGCCTTCTCGATACGTCGGCCATTCGCGGTCAAGCGACAACTCAGGCCTAAGCGGGTGTCAACAAACTGGCTGTTTTTGACTATACTGTGGGGCGATGAAATTTTGCGTTTTGAGCGCGTCAAAGCCCCACAGTATAAAACCGCGAAATGTCAATTAGCTGAGGGAGTTGCAAAACTCCAATTTGGGACAAAATTCGCGCTTGTGCCCTTGGTTCGCGCTCATCGCAAATTGCCTATCCTCAGCCGGATATGTCAATTTGCAATGAGATCAAACCAAGGGCACAATCATCAAATTTTGCCTCCAAAGCGAGTTTTGCAACTTCCTCATCGGAGTAAACTCATTTTAACGTTTAAATTTCTTTTTCCATTTGAATATTTGGTAATACTGTGTCTCCAACATTTTCTTTAGGGCCTGCAGAAGTGAATCCAAAAGTTTGGAAACGTTTTACGTCATTTGGACTACAAGGAGAAAAAGGAAAGCGAGTAACCAAAACGCTCATTGTGGAAAAGGCTCTTGCATCGGCAATTCAAGACTACCAAGAACACGGAGAAGAGAGCGACATCTTTAAAAATATAGATCTCTTGGCTCCTGAGTTTTTATAAATAGTTCCAAAGCCGTTGTGAGAATTCTGTCGGCAAATAAGTTGCAAAATCTTCATCGTGTATGTTAAATTTCCTCAATATACTGAGGATTTATCTTCAGTGCACTAAGGATTTATCTGTGATGCAAAAAAGAAAAGCTTTTGGCGTTCTTCAAGGAAGACTTCATGAACCTCGTCGTTTTATTCAAGCACTCATTGGGGTCAGCTCAGAATTCGGATTATAAAGCACGTTAAGGATCTCAACCTTTTTGGTCATTGCCCTAAGATTATTATAAATACAAGTAAAAAATATTTAAAATATAAATTAAATTGTTAGCGCAAAGTAGAAATGTCCTATGGCCTGCAAAGTAGAAATGTCATA
>Ga0206859_1049_pt1 | contig 27234 bp, 21 predicted proteins | sample Alteio_BWOrgCont_47_FD_152882 | JGI IMG/M metagenome (GOLD analysis project Ga0206859, IMG submission 152882) | Enriched cells from forest soil in Barre Woods Harvard Forest LTER site, Petersham, Massachusetts, United States -... | ecosystem: Environmental > Terrestrial > Soil > Temperate forest >... | reverse complement strand
TAGAGGAAGGCATATTATGAATTCACCAGGGTCTATTTCATCCCATGCGTCAGAGCCTTCGTGGACAAAATTGTATATAAAGAAGCCGTTCAAGTTTATTGAAGCACATTTTGTTGATGAAGTAGCTCACCTTCTCTATTGCAGTGATTTGACAAGAAGGCAGGTGAATACACTGGCCAGCCATATTTTTGCAGTATGTTCACAAAGTCAACCTTCAGAAGAAAAGAAGATAACTATCAGAGATATAAGAGAAAAAGTTGTAGAGATTGAAAAAAGTGAGCCAGACTTATCCCCATTTTTTTTCACTGCCATAGTGAATAACTACAAAAACATAGAATCTAACGAAAAGCCAATCCTAATGTTATCTCTTAGCAAACTCTATCTAAAAAGATCCATTCACGAGAGAAAAATTCATCCGCAGTTGTTTTTCAATGAGCTCTTATCCCCTACCACTCCTCCGGAGATTCGCATACAAGCGTATCAGATCAAAAGCGCATTTGCCAGTGTTGAGGAGTCTTTGAAGTGCTATGAAAAAATTTATAAAGTCGCACGATTCAACAAGCTACCCGAGGCTCCAGGGGATTATTGCTTTGACGTTATAAATTCAAAAGTGACATGGGAAAAAATGGGCAATATGATGTACGCAAATTTTTTATCTATATATGGAATTGCCATGTGCAGTATTTCTCGTCCGGATGCAAAGAGAGTATTAAAACAAACTAGGAAGCATATGAGAGTAGATACAGAAATTTTATTTCACGGGAAGGAGCTCCTCAATACTTTTTCCACGGGCAATTCCTACGTGGACGATATGCTCAGTTTTCAAAAAATTATCACACGGACACTTGAGATAGATTTTCCCTACCATCAGAACCTAATCATTGAATTATTAGCTACAGCCTATCCCTGCTCCCTCGAACGGATCTTTCCCCCCCTCACAGCCAGGCAGCAGGAAAATTTGGGCTCCCTCTGCATAGAGGGAGGCCATATCATGACGTTAGGGGAAAAAAAATACCCACAAGATAAAGAAGGAGTTGTAAAACTCCAAATTGGGGCCAAATCCGCTGTTTTGCGCACTGATGGGGTGGGAAAGGCCCTCTGGTTTTACCATCAGGTACCTAAAGGCTCTTCAGCCTACGGGGAGGCTCTGCACAATATCATCATGAATACTTACTACACCACTCTAGATCAAACGGGCTCTCGAAGGAATGCCTATAAGTCTGTAAAAACAGATCTTGAAAAAGTTGCGATAACTTTGAGCCATATAGCTTCTTCTCCAAATAAAGAACAGCAAGCTTCTTGCGAATTCTTAGATAGAGTGCAGCGCTGTGCGTATGAGTGGACCATGCATGCTGACAGAGAAAAAGAAGAGAAGACCTTGCAAGTCGTTGTCAAAGCGATGCGTATGATAGAAGGGGGTGATGTCGATGTTCCATCTGCTGAGTGTGAGCGAAAAAGCGTAAAACGTCGGGTATTGATGTGAGCAGGTTGCGATCCGCAATTTTTGGCTCAGCACGCTCCGTGCTCGATGGGGTAGGATGTCGCTTTTAATTGGTTCTTAAATGGATTTTACTCCACTTGTGGGTAACGATCAGGCCTAGGTTCCTATGTCCAAAATTAACTAATTAGTTCTCCTCATTGCTACGATTGAAGCAGTGATAGATCACATAAGGAATAATCCATAAGGGCAATGTGAGTACACAGATGATGATTAGTATATAATCTTGTATATCGGCGAGCAACTCCGATTCCCAGATCCTTTTTGGCCAACTTTTGGCTTCTTCTGCAAATTCTACAAATTCAGTGCCATGCTTGATGGCTGCTGCTGCTGCTGTATTGCTTATCTGCTGCAGAACAGTAGGTGGGGAGCCCTTTGTGGAAAGAACATAGACCTGCTGTACTGCATCACTACCACAGCTGCTGATAGCCACCGCCATCCTGATATCCCCATCGCTCTCATCTTTCCCTAGCTCAATCTGGCGAATGATTGTTTTTGCGTCAGCCGCAATAGGAAATGTAGTAATTTTTTCCCCTGAAAGAAAGTCAAAGGCTACTATAACATTTCGGAAGCCAAGGATAAACACACCATCTAAGAAGCCAAAGTCGCATTCGACATAAGTACTGTGGTACGGCTTCATAAAGGGTAAATCGTTTGCTGGCGCTACATAGCTCATAGACTGCTGTGGCTGCCATGTTTTAGTGGTAAAGTCGAGCTTCGCCACATGAATAGTGACTATAGGCCAAAATATAAGCGCATCCCCTTCCCGCTTCTCTTGTTGCTCTATGACGAGGTAAGCAGCCAGCACATCATCGCCTGATCGAATGAGCTTAGCTGCTCCTATTACTTTCAGCTCTTCTTCATTTTCATCTATTGCCTTGTGGGTGATAACGGGCGCTGTGATAAAAATTTTATTTTTTTTCTTTACTCCATCTCGATTTTCTGCAGTCAAACAACATGCAAAAAGGGAAGTAGAAGTGTGGGTTAAAATAATGCCTTCAGATACTGTTTTCTTATCGGCCTTGTCCGAAGTCTCGGTCTGCTGCGAAGAGCTACCTACAGCGCTTTGTTCCTTGGCGATATCGAAGGGTATCTCTTTGTTGCAAGCTGTATCTGGCCCTTTTTGCTTGGTTGAACATATACCCGAGACGTCGGACAAGGCCCCTTTACCAGCGCTCATTGGGAGAAAATCGCCTCCATTAATATCTCCTCCTCCTGTAAGCCGAAAATAGTCCCATTTAGATAGAGGCAGCCAAAGCTTTGAATCGATATCTGGCCAGGTTTGAAAATCGCAGAGACGGGCATAGTATGCTGTGCGGTCAGAGTCATCGTCGTCCTCCCAGCCTCCATTTATGAAAAAGCCTTTTCCAGCTTTTTGAAGGAGAGAAAAACCATGGATGTACTTCGAGGACATTTCTCTCTGATAGCCAATCTGATTGGTTGCTGTGTTAAACAGCAAAGCTTTTGCTGAGCAAAAAGTCCTCATTGTAATACAACCATCCTCGGTGATATAGCCACGATGACGGTGATGAAGAAGGAGCTCCTTGTTTGGGGCTAAACTTATTCCTGTATTCGCTAGGATGGGAATGACTGCATGCAACACAGCCTGTTCAGAAGGGGTACTTTTTTTCAGCTGCCAGTTTATCCTAGAGCAAAAATCAAGCAAATTCATGAAGGGATTCATGTGCAGATGGGGGTTCATGGAGGCGACAAAAGAGCGAAACTGTTTACTCACCCTTTGTAGTATTTGGAATTGATCCTTTACAGGGAGCCGCTTGAAAATATTTTCCCATACCTCAAAAGGCAATCCACCCACTATCGCTTGATTGCGCTCGATATTCATGTTACATCTCCAAGTATTATGGGATTGAATTACTTATACCATGTAGTAATTATCGCCAAAGTATGTTAAGGCCAGATAAAGAAGGCTACTGGTTTAGGAGTTAGGGTTCATCCGGTTTTGTAGGCCAGTTTATGTAGCGTAGGCTTTAGCCTGCGTCGTCTAATAGCAATTGACAAGGTTGAAGCCAGTTTATGTAGCGTAGGCTTTAGCCTGCGCTTGTTTTTGCGGGTTTTAACCCGCAACCTATAGTTCGGAGATGTTTGTGACGGTCATGATTGGTATTTAACCAAAACATTTGGTGAGGAAGGCGGAAGACTATCCGTACAGCAGTTGTTATGTGCATGCGGGTTAAAACCCGCAAAAACAGGCACAGGTTAAAACCTGTGCAAACAAGCGCAGGCTAAAGCCTACACTACATATACCGGCCTACAAAACCGGATAAACCGGAATTGGGCATAAATAACGGCTGCATTTGGACTATCCGAAAGCTCCCGCGATTGAACGATCGAAAATGACCCAATATTATAATATGGGGTCATTTTCGATCGATTCCACCCCGAAGCTTTGGCGCAGTCGAAATGTAACAGTTATTTGTGCCCAACTCCTTAACTTCGTCCAACCTGCCCCTCCAGTTTTTAGCGGGGATAGCTGCATGGGAGCCAGCAATTCCCGCTACTTTTAAAACAGCCCCTACAAATACACTTGGGGGCACATTCCAACTAAGTGTTCGTAGAGTGCATTGTGAACAGGTATAAGCTCAAAACATGACAAACAACTGCTAGCTCAGGCAACGAAGCTTTAGGGGCTAAAACGCAACCATAGAAAGTAGCGGGGATAGCTGCATGGGAGCAATATTTGTTGTTGCAAATGTTACTTTGAATTTATACTCCAGCCTGGGTTGTGAGTATATCTGGATTTTGGCCATTTGCAAGCTTCGAATTTCTTGCCATGCTGAGCATATGGCTCGGTTACACAGGTAGTCAGTACGATTATGGAAGCGGAACTTTTGCCTACCCCTTGCGCCATCTGGAGCCAGCAGCCTGCTTCTGCTCAGCAGTTGCAGTTTGTTGAGCAGGCACGTCGTCAGCTACGCTCTATTCTTTCTGGTGATGATCCTCGTTTAATTCTCATCGTAGGCCCCTGTTCTATTCACGATACGACAGCAGCGTTCGAGTACGCCACAAAGCTGCAGCGGCTGGCTCGCGAAGTCGCTCCTTTTTTTTTCGTTGTAATGCGCATCTATTTTGAAAAAGCGCGAACGGTGCATGGATGGAAAGGGCTTCTCTATGATCCTTTTTTAGATGGATCGCATGACATAGCGACAGGGATATCGCGCACAAGGCAGCTGTTGCTAGGCCTCATTGATATGCAGCTGCCGGCCGCTTCGGAGTTATTAGATCCTGCGGCAGCGCTCTACTTTCAAGACCTCATCGCTTGGGGATGCATAGGCGCGCGCACGGTGCACTCCCAGATACATCGGCAGCTTGCCTCTTATTTGCCCATGCCTGTAGCTTTTAAAAATAGCACTGAAGGCAATATTAAAGCGGCGATTAACGGTATTTTGGCTGCTGCTTTGCCCCATACCTACATTGGCATAAACGTCGAGGGCATGGTCGCCGCCATCTCTTCTGCAGGTAATCCTGATGGCCATATTGTCTTGCGCGGAGGAGGAGAAGGCCCAAACTATTATCCCGACAGGGTTGCTCACGCTCTAGCGGCACTATCGCGCGCGGGAGTGGCTCAGCGCCTGCTCATTGACTGTGCTCATGGCAATGCAGGCCATTGTCATAAGCGCCAGAAGCAAGCCTTCCGCTCTGCTATAGAGCAGGTGGTGGCCGGTAACAATAAGATCAAAGGGGTCTTGCTTGAAAGCCACCTGTATGCAGGAAATCAGGCGATAGGTGATTCCGCTGCTTTGCGCTATGCTGTTTCTATTACAGATCCCTGTATGGACTGGCAGTCCACCGAGCAGCTTATTCTTTGGGCTGCAGAGCTTTTTGCTTCGCCACGCTCATTCATTGCTGCTACCGGATGATGAAAGGGTTCTTTTCTTTTTGCATAGTGTCTATGGCTCTATTGATAGGAGGGTGTAGCCCTCCAGTCCTATCTGTGCGCCTCGATGGCGTTACTCCTGCCAGCTTAGCTAGCTATCATGTAGGTTCTGTTGATCCGCTTCTTTGCTGTTTTTTAGGGCAGCGACTCACCATTTGCTGGGCTGTGGAAGATTTTTTGCCTAAGTATCGCTGTTTGGAGCTATTGCTCACCATACGCTTGCGCGACCATACTCAAGAGCAACAAAGGGTGGCTATTGAGCAGCTGCGGGGAAGATACATTTACGAGCTACTCGGGGATAAATATCAAGATTCCGGGGGAATTCAGGTGTACAAGGTAGAGCTGTGGGGAGATGGTTGCTTAGTAGCCAGTGCAAAGCACCTGCTCTGGTGCGAATGGATTGATATTGGCGAGAAGTAGAACCTATACCCCTGCCCTTGCCCTTGCCCTTGCCCGAAAATTTTTTTTCCACAATTCTATTTTTTAGTATAAAAGTTCACTTCTCAAAATCTCTTGGTTATTTATGTAAAAATGGGCAAGGGCAAGGGCAGGGGCAAGGAAACGAATTATGCAACCCATGTTCCTATTGAACAGCTTCTAAAGGCAGAGAGAGCTCTTTTTTGGTAGGGCTGGAGGCGATGATGCGCAGCGATATTAAACTCAGCAGCGACAGTAGAGATAGCGATAAAAAAAAGGGGTTCCACCCACTAATGGTTACCCACCAGCCCCCTATGGCTGCTAGAAATACTCTCTTGCACCCAAAGAGTACCCATAAAAAGGCGTATTGGGACGCGCCACAGCGCCTCTCGCAGCTGCGCCATAGAAAAGCGATGAAAAAGGTCATCATCACGCCGGCGCTGATATGCTTTAATGCCACAATGGCATAGAAAAGAAAAAAATTCTTATCCTCCATTCCTAGTAGATAACAGAGGGCGTAGGCCATCGCGTGTAGCAGTCCGCACGTGAATAAAACAGGCCTCTTGCCCAGCTGTCTATGGAGAAGTCCAACGGCACAGGTGCCTAGGATAGTGGCCCCCCCTCCAAATATTTTTGTAGCAGTAGCGATTTCTTCCTTAGAGAAATGTAACTCTAAGTAGAAGGGGCCGATTAAGCTGTGGGCGAGATCATCGCCGATGCCGAAGAAAAAAATAGCTAGGCAGACGGTGGGCCATGCGCTGTAGTGAAAAAATTGCACGAAGGGTTGAAAAAAAGCCTTGTAGAGGTGAGATAGACTGCTTTTGGCAGTTGGTAGCTCAGAGGTTGAGGGTAGTTGTTTGTTGGGGTTGGGGAGATAGAGGAGTACGGCTAGTGTCAACAGCAGTGAAAGGGCTAAAACAGTATACGCTATACCCCAGCTGGCAAAAGCTGCCAGATAGAGCGCCCCGGCCCCCCCTCCTATAGTCCCTAAGCGATAGCCTAAGGTAACGCTGGCGGATCCTGCAGCATATTGCTCAGAAGGGAGAAATTCTATCTCATAGGCAATTCCCACGAGATAGATAGCTCCAAAAAATAGCGAAGCGATTGAGACGCAGAAGGCAAAGAGAGGTAAAGATTCGTGGGGGTTGAGCCAACCTAAAGGGATGAGGCTGGCTATGCAGCAGAGATAGCTGCAAAGAGCCCAGCTGCGCCGGTTCCCTAGTTTACTAAAAAGGGGGCAGCGATAGTTATCGATAATAGGTCCCCAGAGGAATTTTACTTTTTGGGGCAGATGCAGTAGGGCGAAAGCACCGATGGCTGCCGTGCTGAAGCCCATTTCTGCTAAGCGTATGGTCAATATTGACCCTAGCAGAGCTGCAGGTATGGCGCTGGCAAAGCCTATAAGTGCCATGGCAATGAGGGGGATATGGCGAAAAAATGGTTCTCGTTGCATTCAACGGTATGTTTCTTGTTGCAGCTGGCGAGATAGGCCGTAGTAAGCAGATATAATCGGCTCGCTGTTATTGTCAATGCCCTGTTGTATTAATTTAACGCTTGCCATAACGGTAGAATGGTCCTTATCAAAGAATGCACCAATTTTTTTAAAAGGGAGCTTGAGCTGCTTGCGGCACAAATACATCGCCAACTGTCGAGGTAGGACATATTCTCGGCTTTTTCCTTTTCCCGTGATATCGTCGCGTTTTACTCCAAACATTTGCCCTATAGCTGCGAGAATTTTTTCAGGAGTAAGAGCATGTTCCGGCAGGGAGCTGATCAGGTCGTCCAGATAATGTTTTACCTGTGGCAGTGTAATATGCAAGGAAGGTAGAGCTGTTCTACCGCGCTTGTGTAGGTGGCCGCGCAGCATCAGTGCTTCCAGAGCTTGGACCAGGTTTTTGCTATTGCGAAAAGTATGCAATAGAAACTCGACAATAGTAGGGTGTAGAGGGAAGTGCAGGGCATCCATTTTTTTTCGCAAGATTATCTCTAGCAGTTCGCCTTCAGCTGGCGGCAAGGGCAAGGTGATACCCCATTCAAAGCGACTAATTAAGCGCGCCTCGATGTGGGCGAGCTCTGCAGGGGTACATGTGGCGCTCAGGATAATCTGCCTATTATTCACATGCAAAGCATTGAAGGTGTGAAAGAGCTCCTCTTGGGTGGCAGCTTTGCCTGAGAATGTCTGTACGTCGTCAATGAGCAAGGTATCAATAGTGCGGTAGGCCTGGCGAAAGGCGCTCATCTCTCCAGCACGTATAGCTGCAACGACATGTTGAGTAAAGGTGTCGGCGCGCACATAGAGAGCAGATAGGCCACGTTGGCGTAAAGCAGAGGCAACAGCCATGAGTAGATGGCTTTTGCCTGAGCCTTTGTTGCCGTAGAGGTAGATGGGGTTAAAGGCTCCTAGCTCTGGGGTGGCATTTGCATCTGGATGGCCATTAAGGGGGTTACATCCGGCGGTATGGCAAAGGAGCTTGTAAGCCAGCAACGTAGCAGGGGAGAAGACAAAGTTTTCCAGGTTACAGTAGGGGTCAATAGCTGCAAAAGAGAGTGTAAAGGGGGAGGAAGGGCGGTATGGGTGGGGGGATTTTGCCCCTTTATTTTTCGATGCACTTATCTCCTCTGCGGTTGTAATATGCACCTTAATAGGTTTTCCACTATTGTTGATCAATTGGGAGCTAATTTTGCCGCGTATATGTTCTTCAAACCAGAGAGATTGGAAGGCATCGGCGGCCTCTAGATAGAGGTTACATGCGTCAAAGCGTATTACTTTTAAAGGGTGAAGCCAGCGCTGCACTGTTTCTACACCTAGCTCTATTTCTAGGCGTTTGAGTAATTGTGTCCACGCTTGCATGTCTCCTGAATCCGCAGAAGGCTGTTATTTCCTGACAGTTTGCAGTTTATGGTAGATTCTGAGGAGAAGCAAGGAAAATTATCCATAAATTTTGGTATAAAAATGGCCCAAGCGACACTCGGTATTGTATGGCACCAAGACAAACAGGCAGTTGCCTTGGTGAAACGGCGCGATATTCCTCTTTGGGTATTGCCTGGAGGCGGTGTTGATAGGGGGGAAAAGCCAGAGGAAGCCGTCATTAGAGAGGTATGGGAAGAGACAGGTCTGCAGGTCGCTGTGGAATGCCAGATAGCACAATATCTCCCTATTAACAGGCTAGCTGTGCCTACATCGCTATTTAGCTGCAAAGTAGTCGGAGGGGAGTTGTGCCACTGTCCCAAGGAGACAGCAGACGTAGGTTTCTTTCACTTGGATTCCTTCCCAGCGTCTTTTTTTTTTCTGCATAAAAGCTGGTTTGACGAGGCGCGTAATTGCAAGGGAGGAATGATATGCAGGCACCTTCATGAGGTAAATTATAGAAACCTGCTGCGGTATGTGCTACGCCATCCTTTCTGGGTTGCTCGCTTTGCCCTCACCCGTTTGAAGCAGTAGCTTCCGCTAAAAATTGGAAGCTAGGATCATCATCAACTCAAGTACTTACTCTGGGAGCTAGGCGGGAATCAGAGGCCTGAGGAGAATTCGTTGACTTTATTTTCTTTGTCTTCTACTATTTCCACGTAAAGGGTGAGTTAGGTTTGCTCGTCTCCATGATTCTTCCATATTATAAGGCCGATGGGGGCCTATGGCCAAAGAAGACACAATAAAGCTCGAGGGGGTCGTTAAAGAGCGACTTCCGGATATGCAATTCCGCGTTGCGCTTCAAAATGGGATAGAAGTCATAGCCTATCTTTGCGGGAAGATGAGTACAAATAATATTCGTGTCCTTGTTGGCGATGCGGTTACTGTCGAAATGTCTCCTTATGACCTATCTCGCGGGCGAATTATCTCTCGAAGGCGCTGATGGCCAGCAGTGCCCGCTAAAAATTGGGCCTTGTTCGCCTTCGCTGAGAGGATTTTCGGTTAGTTAATTATTTCCTCCGCGTACTCTGTGAGCTCTGTGGTAAAAATAATAAATTACCACAGAGAACTCACAGAGTACACAGAGGGGCTCTGATCGAAAAGGTGAACAGCGCCAAAAATTTGGAAGAGGGCTGAGCGAAGGCGGCAGGGGGGTTCAGTGCGGCGAATTCGTAGCCTGCTGCGGTGAGGAGCAAAGAGCCTGATGGCCGCCTGCAGCCAGCTAGCTCCTAATTGGAGCTGGCTGGCTGCAAGCAATTTTGTTGCGCAAATTTGCTCTATCCTATAAGCTTTCAGCTTTTGGAACGCGCCAGCATAGTTCCTGTGTGCCCAGTATTGTGCCCCCAGTATTGTGCCCAGTATGTGCCCAGTATGTGCCCAGATAGCTCAGTGGTAGAGCACTTGCATGGTAAGCAAGCGGTCGTAGGTTCAATTCCTATTCTGGGCACAAAATTAGGATGGGAAGGAGGCAGCAAGCATCTATAAAAGCTAGATGTCTCCTATGCCACAGTAGATTTCAGTGTTGCAATTTAGCGGAGGAAGCAACAATGGCAAAAGAAGCCTTTCAAAGGACAAAACCACATATTAACATTGGTACGATCGGTCACGTTGACCACGGCAAGACGACGCTCACAGCTGCTATTACGAAAGTGCAGGCAGAGAAGGGAAAAGCGAAGTTTCGCGGCTATGACTCCATCGATAGTGCTCCTGAAGAAAAGGCGCGCGGCATTACCATCAATACTGCCCATGTGGAGTACGAAACGGATAAGCGTCATTATGGTCACGTAGATTGTCCTGGTCACGCTGACTACGTCAAAAACATGATTACAGGTGCGGCACAAATGGACGGTGCCATCCTCGTCGTCGCTGCCACAGATGGTGCTATGCCGCAGACTCGTGAGCACATACTCCTGGCCCGTCAGATGCAAGTGCCAGCCATCGTTGTATTTCTTAACAAAGTAGACATGTTAGGAGAGGGCGATGAAGAGCTTCTCGACCTCGTCGAGATGGAGATGGAAGAGATTTTGGCCTCCAAAGGGTACCAAAATTGCCCAATCATTCGTGGTTCAGCTTTGCGCGCTCTTGAAGGCGATGCCAAGTACATGGATAAAATTCGCGAGCTGATGGATACCGTCGATGAGAAGATCCCTACGCCTGTGCGTGAGGTTGACAAGCCCTTCTTGATGCCTATAGAGGACGTTTTCTCTATTTCTGGCCGCGGCACCGTCGTAACGGGGCGTGTGGAGCGAGGCATCCTCAGGATCAATGATAAAATTCAAATTGTAGGACTGGGAGAGACGCGCGATACCGTGGCTACTGGCCTCGAGATGTTCAATAAGACCCTTGAGGAAGTGCGTGCTGGGGAGAATGTCGGCGTACTCTTGCGGAGTATCAGCAAAGAGCAGGTGGAGCGTGGAATGGTGCTGGCAGCGCCGGGTACATGCACTCCCCATACAGAGTTCTCCGGTCCTGTCTATATTTTGACGAAAGAAGAGGGTGGAAGGCATAAGCCCTTTTTTAGTGGATATCGCCCTCAATTTTATTTTAGAACCACCGATGTCACTGGTACCGTCGATTTGCCCGAAGGGGTAGAGATGGTTATGCCTGGTGACAACGTGCAAATTAAGGTGAAACTGATCATGCCTGTTGCCATGGAGCAGGGGATACGTTTTGCCATTCGTGAGGGGGGCCGTACAATAGGTGCGGGAACAGTGGGTGAGATTATCAAGTAAGAGCCTCAGCCTTGTTCACCTTCGCTGAAAGGATTTTCGGTCAAGTTAATTATTTCCTCTGTCTCCTCTGTGATCTCTCTGGTAAAAATAATAAATTACCAGAGAGATCACAGAGAGGGACTCTGACCGAGAAGGTGAATACTGCCAGAGTCTCAGGTGCTGAGGGCTACTTCGCAGATAGTGCTGTTTTCTTATACTCTCTGTCTGCAGAGGACGGATGTTTGGGTGCGTAGCTCAGCTGGTAGAGCGGCGGTCTCCAAAGCCGCGTGTCGGGGGTTCGAATCCCTCCGCACTCGTTATAAACAAAATACTGGGGTAGAGTGGCCACGAAAGCAATGGATGTAAAGAAAGCAGAACAGCAGCAGGTACAGGGTATTGCACGGGGACGTTCTTTAGGGAACGTCGAGGCGGTAGGCCGGTTTATTGGCGATGTCAAAGAAGAGTGTAAAAAGATGACCTGGACGAGTGCAGGGGAAATGCAGTCGTATGCCATGATTGTTGTTTGTATGACCTTTTTTTTTGGAATGGCTATCTATTTTGTCGATTTAGTCGTCCAGTTATTTTTACACATTCTCTCCTCTCTGTTTCGCCTTATAGCTGGCTAGAACACTGCAAATGGGCTCACTTGCAGCCACTGGCAATCCAGACATCAGCTAGAGCGGGAGTAAAGCAATTATGAGCAAATGGTACGTTGTACAAGTTCTTTCGGGTCAAGAAAAGAAAGTTAAAAAGACTTTAGAGGAGCAAATTGCCCTCGCCGCAGAGAGCGCCTATGTGGAAAAACTTTTGCTGCCAATAGAGAATGTCTCTGAGGTAAAAGCTGGGCAGCAGCGCATTGTGGAAAAGCGACTTTGGCCTGGATATTTACTTGTTAAGATGCACTTGACCGACGATGCTTGGATGTTTGTTAAAAATACTCCGGGAGTAGTAGATTTCTTGGGTGGCGATATGCCTACAGCGCTCACCGAGGCAGAGATAAGAGATATCTTACATGACCTCGAAGTGAAGCAGAGCCGTGTGACGCAGAAGCATAAATTTGCTGTCGGGGATCACGTGAAAATAGTTGAAGGCGTTTTTGTTAACTTTATTGGGACTGTCACAGAAGTGTTTCACGATAAAGGGCGTTTGAGCCTTCTCGTCTCGATATTTGGTCGCGATACCCGTGTCGATGACTTGGAATTTCACCAGGTGGAAGAAGTAACAGAAGACAATAAAAGCGCTAGTAGTTGAGAGATATATAATTAGGTGTCGAAAGAATTATGGCTAAAATGGCTAAAAAAATTGTCAAAATCATCAAGTTGCAAATTCCAGGAGGCAAGGCTAATCCAGCTCCGCCAATAGGTCCATCGCTTGGTGGTGCAGGGGTAAATATTATGAACTTCTGCAAGGAATTTAATGCCAAAACACAAAATATGATAGGGGAGATACTTCCCGTTGAAATTACTGTTTTTCAAGATAAAACTTTTACGTTTATTTTGAAAAAGCCGCCGAACGCTTCTCAACTCAAAAAAGAGTTGGGAATAGAAAAGGGCTCGGCGATTCCCAATAGAAATAAAGTGGGAAAAATCACGCGAAGTCAGGCGCGCAAGATAGCAGAGAATAAGATCTCCGATATGAACGCTGATGACCTCGATGCTGCCACAGAAATGATATTGGGAACTGCGCGCTCGATGGGTATAGAACTCGTTGAAGGATAAAATATAGAATGAGACGTCCAAATAAAAGAATTCGCGAGGCTATCAAGAAAGTAGATTGGGTTAAGCCCTGCTCTCTTTCTGAAGCGGTTGTGATATTAAAGCAATTCCCCCCTGTGAAATTTGATCAGACGGTGGAAGTTGCACTAAGGATGGGTGTTGATCCGCGCAAATCCGACCAGGCTGTCCGCGGCACAGTGTCATTACCAAATGGTACTGGAAGAAAAGTGCGAATTCTCGTATTCGCCCGCGGAGAAAAGGTGCAAGAAGCTCTTGCTGCTGGAGCAGATTTTGCAGGCAATGATGAATTGCTCGCTAAAGTTGCTGAAGGGTGGGTCGATTTTGATGCGGTGGTAGCTACACCAGATATGATGCGCGAAGTAGGTAAGCTCGGCAAGGTGCTTGGCCCACGCGGTTTAATGCCTACGCCGCGAGCAGGCACAGTAACTAATGATGTTGTTGTCGCTATACGTGAAATGCAGGGTGGAAAAATAGAGTTTAAAAACGATCGCGGTGGAGTAATCAATTGCGGCGTTGGCAAGCTCTCTTTTACTGAACAGCAGCTAGAACAGAATATTTTAGCACTTTTACACGCCATTCAAAAAGCTAAACCCCCTGCTGCTAAGGGACATTATATGAAGTCCTTAGTGCTCTCTTCCACTATGGGGCCGGGAGTTAAGATAGATGCGCGCGAAATTGCTTTGTAAGGAGTGCTACCTATGAAACAAGAGAAACAGCTGCTGATCGATGAAGTGCAAGAGCTTGTCGAACAGCACAGCTCCTTTATACTCGTGCAATATAAGGGTTTTAAAGCAAATGTTGCCCATAACTTTCGTCGTGCAATAAAAAAGACGGGCGGCGAGGTGCAGATGGCGCGCAAGCGTGTCTTGACAAAGAGCATACAGCCTATGGGAGTGTCTATAAGCAGTGATGCTCTTCCCGGCCATATAACCCTTGTTCTCACTGGCAAAGACCCCATAGAAACGACGAAGGCTCTGTTTCAATTTGGCAAAGAGAACGATCGCACCATCACCGTATGTGCTGGGCAGTTGTATGGTCAACTTTATAGTGCTGCCGATGTAGAGCGGTTATCACAACTACCCGATCGCGATGGCATGCGCGCCCAGCTATTGGCGACCTTTGAGGCGCCCTTATCCCATACAATTGCTGTTATGGAGGCTATTTTGTGTAGCGTCATGCACTGTTTGGAGAATAAGAGCAAGCAGCAGGAAGACTCATCGCCCGAATGAGTGGCGCGAAGAGACATCCACAAGTCGAATAAAGTCACAAGTATCAATCAATGAGGTAAAGCCGTGAGTAAAAAGACAGAAGAGCTAGTAGAAGAGCTTAGTAAGTTGAGTGTATTGGAGATGGCGGAGTTAAAGACCGCCTTGGAAGAGAAGTGGGGCGTGAAAGCTGCTGCGCCTGCTGTCATAGCTGTAGGGCCTGCAGCCGCTGGGGCTGCGGCACAGGAAGTTCAGGAGTCTACAGAGTTTCAGGTTACTCTGGCGGAAGCCCCTGCAGACAAAAAAATCGGTGTTATTAAGGTGATTCGGGAGATTACAGGATTAGGTCTTAAAGAAGCTAAAGACCTGGTAGAAGCGGCTCCTAAAGTCGTCAAGGAGACATCGCCGAAAGCGGAAGCAGAAGATATTAAGAAAAAGCTTGAGGCTGCAGGGGCAAAAGTAGCCCTTAAAGGTCTGTAGAGCTGATATAATCCCAGTGCAAGCGATAGAGTTTGTGCTGGGATTTTATATTTTTGTGGATTTTTGAATCTCGACTTTATGAGTTTTTCGCTTAAACTCGACTTTGCAACTTTTCTGGGCGAAGATTCCAGAGAAAAGTAACTCCACCGCAATGAATTTCTCAGGATGGGTCTCTTCTACCCTTCCTGAGAAATTCATCTAGCTGGAGGAAGTTTCTCTCGGAAGGTGAGCTCAGAAAAGTTGCAAAATCGAGTTAAAGAAGTGTGCAATACTTTCTAAGAGGGTGTCTGGAAATTATAGTTGTTCCTGGGCAGCGTGAAAGCCCCGGGGTTGAGAGATCGCGAGATGGGGTCGTATACCCCAACCCCATTGCGATTTCTCAACCGCGAGAGCTTTCACGCTGCCCAGGAACAATTGTAGTTTCCAGACACCCTCTAAGCGAAAAAGTCCCAAAGTTGACTACTTTGGGCCCATTTTTTTAGTAAAGCTATCACTAGGAGATTTTTCTAATGCTGAAAAAGCCGCCCGTCCGCGTCAGTTTTAAGGAAAAAGGCGAGATTATCGACTTGCCTAATCTCATAGAAATTCAGGTTAAATCATATAATCAATTCTTACAGGCCAATAAATTCCCCAATGAGAGAGATAATGTCGGCTTGCAAGAAGTGTTCAATGAGCTCTTTCCCATAAAGTCTTACGATGAAAAAACTGTCTTGGAGTTTGTCTCCTATAGCTTGGGCCTTCCCAAATATGATCCCGAAGAATCTATTCGACGTGGTATTTCCTATAATGTCACCTTAAAAGTCAAGTTTCGTCTCACAGATGAAACGGGGATTAAAGAAGAAGAGGTCTACATGGGTACTATTCCCATTATGACCGAAAAAGGTACCTTCGTCATCAATGGAGCTGAACGCGTTGTTGTCTCTCAGCTCCACCGCTCGCCTGGCAGCTGTTTTGAGCAAGAGCGCAGCCCTCGTGGCAACATGATTTACTCTTTCCGCATTATTCCCTACCGCGGTAGCTGGCTAGAAGCTGCTTTCAGTGAAGATTTAATCTATATCTACATCGATCGAAAAAAACGCCGTCGTAAAATTCTAGCGACGACTTTTATCCGCGCTTTAGGCTACTCATCTAATGCCGACATTATTGAAGAATTTTTCAAGATAAAAAAATCAAAACTCAAGTCAGAAAAGGAGTTTTCAAAGCTCGTCGGAAAAATTTTGGCTCAAGATGTCATAGAAGAAAAGAGCGGCGTCGCTTTTGGCCGCGCAGCAGAAAAGCTTACAACCGCGATGCTCAAACGTATGTTTGATGCAGGAATTGAAACTCTTGTCATAGCCGATGATGCCGACGAGTCCAGTCCGATCATCAAGATGCTTATCAAAGATGCTACAGATTCTTATGAGACAGCCCTGAAAGACTTCTATAGAAAAATTCGCCCAGGCGAGCCCGCTACCCTCTCCAATGCCCGATCTGCAATGATGCGTCTTTTCTTCGATCCTAAGCGCTATAATCTTGGTAAGGTGGGGCGTTATAAGCTCAACTCCAAGCTGGGTTTTGAGCTAGTCGATTCTGCTATGCAGATAACAACGTTAACAAAAGAAGACGTTATCGGTGCTCTTAAGTATCTCATCAGGTTAAAGCGCGGTGATGATGAGGCCACTGTCGATGATATCGACCATTTGGGCAATAGACGTGTGCGCTCAGTTGGTGAGTTGATCCAAAATCAGTGTCGTATTGGTTTGGCTAGAATGGAGAAAATTATTCGCGAAAGGATGAATCTCTTCGATTTTTCCTCAGATACTCTTACTCCGGGGAAAATTGTCTCAGCTAAAGGCCTTGCCGGCGTGTTAAAAGATTTCTTCGGACGCTCTCAGCTCTCCCAATTTATGGATCAAACCAATCCCATAGCTGAGCTAACCCATAAACGCCGCCTTTCTTCTTTAGGCCCTGGTGGTTTAAACCGCGATCGGGCAGGTTTCGAGGTGCGCGACGTCCATGCTAGCCACTATGGACGTATATGCCCCATTGAAACGCCAGAAGGCCCCAATATCGGCTTAATCACCTCTCTCTCTTCTTATGCTAAAATCAATGAGTTTGGTTTCATAGAGACTCCCTATCGCGTCGTACGCGATAATGTTGTCACAGATGAAATTGCCTATATGACAGCAGATCAGGAGGAGCGCTGTGTCATCGCGCAGGCTTCTACAGAGTTGGACGAATATGGAATCTTTCTCGGCGAAAATTGCTGGGCACGCTACCGCTGTGAACCTATCGAAGTGGAAACGTCGCGCGTAACTCACATGGACGTCTCTCCCAAGCAGCTGGTGTCGATTGTGACGGGTTTAATTCCCTTTTTGGAGCATGATGACGCTAACCGCGCCCTCATGGGCTCTAACATGCAGCGTCAGGCGGTGCCCTTGCTTCGGCCCGAAGCCCCTATTGTGGGCACCGGCCTCGAAGCACGCGCTGCCCATGACTCAGGAGCGGTGTTAGTGTCTAAGCATGATGGTGTCATTGAATATGTCGATGCTCTTAAGATCGTCATCGCCGCGCGCGATAACCCTATGGAAAAGCACACATACCAGCTGAAAAAGTTCCTCCGTTCTAACATGGGCACCTGTATCAATCACCAACCTATCTGCCAAGTTGGTGACCAGGTAGTTGTTGGCGATGTTCTCGCCGATGGCCCTGCGACAGATAAGGGAGAGGCGGCTCTGGGAAAAAACGTCCTGGTAGCTTTTATGGCTTGGCGTGGTTACAACTTTGAAGATGCAATTATTATCTCTGAAAAGCTGCTGCGTGAAGATGCCTTTACCTCCATATATATTCAAGAATTTGAATTGGCTGCGCGCGATACCAAATTGGGAAGAGAAGAGCTCACAGCCGATATTCCCAATGTCTCTGAAGAAGCTTTGGCAAAGCTCAACGAAGATGGCATCATACGTATAGGGGCAGAGGTAAAGCCGGGAGATATTCTCGTAGGAAAAATTACCCCCCAGTCCGATACAGAGTTAGCTCCTGAAGAGCGCCTTTTGCGCGCTATCTTTGGCGAAAAGGCAAAAAACTTCAAAGATGCCTCCCTCACCGTGCCGCCAGGTACAGAAGGGGTCATTATGGATGTTAAGGTCTTCAGCAGACGCGATCGCCTTACGGCATCCAAGAGCGATGATGAACTGATTGAAGAAGCCAGTCGTTTAAAAGAAATTCAACGAGAGTATCGCGAAAAACTCAGCCAACTGCGCACAGATAGGCGTGAGTCCTTGGGAGCTCTGTTGCTCAATGAACCAGCGCCAGGGGCGATTATCCAGCGCAAGACATCTGACATTGTGCTGACTGAAGGAGAGCTAGTTAGTCAGGAAGTTTTGGAAAGAATTGAGCGTGAAAGCGTTGAAGACCTCATTATGGGAGATAATGAACTCTTCAGTGCCTTAAAAAAAATCCTACTCAACTATCACACAGAGATGCAGACAGTAGAAACGCAATACCGCACAGAATTAGAACAGCTGCGAAAAGGAGATACAGACTTAGAGCCAGGTGTTATCCGCCAAGTTAAGGTATATGTTGCTTCCAAACGTAAGCTTGAGGTGGGCGATAAGATGGCCGGGCGCCATGGAAATAAAGGCGTTGTGGCCAAGATTGTCCCTGAAGCAGATATGCCTTATTTGCCCGATGGCACACCCATCGAGGTGATTCTCAACCCCTTGGGCGTCCCCTCGCGTATGAATATGGGTCAGCTATTTGAAACTCATTTGGGTTATGTCGCCAAGCTAGCTGGTTTCCATGTCAAGAGTCCTGTCTTTGAAGGTTTTCCCGAAGAAAAGATATGGGAGTTGATGAGGCAGCAGGGATTGCCAGAGACAGGGAAGTTTTTCCTCTATGATGGCTGTTCTGGCGAGCGTTTCGACAATCCTGTAGTAGTCGGTTATATCTATCTGCTCAAGCTCAGCCACTTGGTAGCAGATAAAATTCACGCACGTGCTGTGGGCCCCTATTCTCTTGTTACCCAACAGCCCCTTGGTGGTAAAGCTCAGATGGGGGGACAGCGCTTTGGGGAGATGGAAGTGTGGGCTGCTGAGGCTTACGGTGCCGCCTATCTATTGCAAGAGCTATTAACGGTAAAGTCTGACGATGTGGCTGGGCGCGCCCGTATTTACGAAGCGATCGTTAAAGGTGATAATCTGCTCGATGCACGTACCCCGGAGTCTTTCAACGTACTTGTCAAGGAGATGCAAGGGCTGGGTCTCGATATCCGCACGGAACTTGTGGAGACAGAAGGCAAGTCATCTGGAGCGGCGCCTGCTGCTTAAATGCGGCATATCACCAGCAGCTCCCGCCTTCCAATTTTTAACGGAAGCTGCTGGTATATAACAGTGTTATAAAGAAGGGTGAGGTAATGGCACAAAATAATCATTCCAATCCGAGAGAACAGCGCAAAGCTGATGTCGAGGGAAAATATGAAGGCTCTCGCATGCCGCGCTCTCGCCGTCGCATTGAGGAGACTACCAAGTACTCACAATTCGATAAAATTACCATCAAAATAGCTTCCGAAGCGGTCATCCGCAATCAATGGTCGCGTGGCGAGATTAAAAAGCCCGAGACGATTAACTATCGGACATTCAAACCAGAAAAAGGGGGGCTTTTTTGCGAAAAGATATTCGGCCCCACAAGAGATTGGGAATGTGCTTGTGGCAAATACAAAAAAATTAAACATAAAGGTATCGTATGCGACCGCTGTGGCGTTGAAGTTACCTTGTCTAAGGTGCGACGCGAGCGCATGGCCCACATAGACCTCGCTGTTCCTGTTGTGCATATTTGGTTTTTTAAAACGATGCCCTCGCGTATCGGTAATGTCTTGGGAATGTCGTCGACAGACCTCGAACGCGTTATCTACTACGAAGAATATGTTGTCGTCGATCCCGGCACTACAGATTTAGAAAAAAAACAGCTACTCAATGATGTCGAATACCGTGAAGCCCAAGAAAAATGGGGCAAAGATGGCTTCGTAGCTAAAATGGGTGGGGAGGCTATCTTTGATCTGTTGCGTTCGGAAGATCTGCAACAGCTGCTTGTTGACCTAAAAGAAAAGCTGCGCAAGACAAAGTCCATGCAAGCGCGCATGAAGCTGGCCAAGCGTCTGAAAATCATCGAGAGCTTTCTCTCCTCAGGCAATGAGCCGGCGTGGATGGTTATGTCCACTATTCCGGTGATCCCACCAGACTTGCGTCCTTTAGTACCTCTCGATGGCGGCCGTTTTGCCACCTCAGATTTAAACGACCTCTATCGCCGCGTCATCAACAGAAATAACCGTTTAAAAAATATTCTCAAGTTAAAGACCCCTGAAGTTATCGTGCGCAATGAAAAGCGCATGTTGCAAGAGGCTGTCGATGCCCTCTTCGATAATGGTCGCCATGGCCACCCTGTCATGGGCGCCGGCAATCGCCCTTTAAAATCACTCTCAGAGATGCTCAAAGGAAAACAGGGGCGCTTCCGTCAAAATCTCTTGGGAAAACGTGTAGACTACTCGGGCCGCTCTGTAATCATTGTAGGGCCTGAGCTCAAATTCAATCAATGTGGCATACCAAAACTCATGGCTTTAGAGCTCTTCGAGCCCTTCATCGTCAAACGGCTCATAGATCGCGGCTACGTCTATACTATTCGTTCGGCGAAGAAAATGATCCAGCGCCATGCGTCGGAAGTCTGGGATGTCCTCGAAGAGGTTATTAAAGGCCACCCAGTGCTGCTCAACCGAGCTCCTACGTTGCACCGCCTTGGTATCCAGGCTTTTGAGCCGCTGCTTATCGAAGGAAAAGCTATCCGCATTCACCCATTAGTATGCGCCGCTTTCAATGCTGACTTCGATGGAGACCAGATGGCTGTCTATGTCCCTCTTTCTATCGAAGCACAGCTAGAAGCTAAGCTGCTTATGATGGCTCCAGATAATATCTTCTTGCCTTCCTCTGGTAAGCCTGTAGCTGGGCCTTCTCAAGAGATGACGCTCGGCATTTATTATCTGATGTGCGATCCGCTATACAATCCTGAGGAATGTGGCAAAAAAATTAAGGTGTTCCGCAATGCCGATGAGCTATTACTGGCTCTATATGCCAGCGGGAGCTACAACTGGTATCTAGAGAAGGATCCTTTTGCTGAAAAAGATAACCGCTCTTATTTCAACCGTGGAATACATATTCATGAAAAAATAAAGCTGCGCACCGAAAATGGCATCATCGAAACGACGCCAGGGCGCGTGATCTTCAATACCATCGTCCCCAAAGAGCTGGGTTTTCAGAACTACAGCATGGTAAAAAAGAAGATGAGTGAGCTGATTGTCCAGTGCTATAAAAAACTGGGACTAGAAGCTACGGTACGCTTTCTTGACAACGTCAAAGCCCTCGGCTTTATTGAAGCGACAAAGTCATCGCTCTCCATGGGTGTCTCCGACGTCTGCATACCAGAAAAGAAAATGAAAATTCTGGCGGAAGCGCGCGAAAAGGTCGCCCATGTCAAACAGCAATATGAAGAGGGTATAATCACCGATGGCGAACGCTTCTCCAAAGCTATTAGCATCTGGACAGAGGCCTCTGAGGTGCTCGCAGAGCAGCTCTACAAGCTTATTGCTGACGTAAAGGATAATAAGCACAATCCGCTGTTCATGATGCTAGATTCCGGCGCCCGCGGCAATAAATCTCAGGTAAAACAGCTCGGCGCCTGGCGCGGATTAATGGCTAGACCCAATGGCGCTATCATTGAACAGCCTATCACCTCAAACTTCCGCGAAGGATTGGGTGAGCTGGAGTTTTTTATCTCGGCTCACGGCGCACGCAAAGGTCTCGCTGATACAGCGCTTAAAACCGCTGACTCAGGGTACCTCACACGCCGCCTTGTCGACGTAGCACAAGATGTGATCATTACAGAGCAAGATTGCTATACTTTCAACGGTATCGAAGTAGCTGCAATTAAACAGGGGCTTGAAGAGCTGCTCCCCCTCAAAGATAGGATCTTCGGACGGGCGGTATGCGATGATATCTACCTGCCAGGAGATAGCACCAAGCTATTGGCAAAAGCTGGCGATGTCCTCACCATCCAGCAGGCAGAGGCTATCGATGACTCAGGGATAGAAAATATCCGCATTCGCTCCGTCCTTACCTGTGAGACGCGCACGGGTGTATGTGCTAAATGCTACGGCATCAACTTGGCAAATGGACGACAAGTGAGCATGGGCGAAGCGGTGGGAATTATCGCCGCACAGTCGATCGGCGAGCCGGGAACACAGCTGACGATGCGTACCTTTCACTTGGGCGGTATCGCTTCGGCGAGCATCAACCCTGAAATCGTCTCCGATCATGAAGCTCTCCTTATCTACAGCGACTTACGGGTCGTGCGCAATGAGCAGGGACAATGGGTCGTTCTCAATAAAAATGGACGGCTCGATATTGTACGCGATGAAGGGCGCGCTCTTGAAGACTATAAAAAGCTGCTGTCGACCAAATCGATAGAGCCGCTGCAGTCGTTTACTATTGAGTTGGGGACAAAAATTCTCCTGGGAGATGGTGCGAAAGTATTCGTAGGCACCAAAGTGGCCGAATGGGAACAGCACAATATCCCCATTATCTGCGACCGCCCTGGCTATGTCAAATATGAAGACCTCGTTGAGGGACTCTCGACAGAGCGCGATGTCAATAAGCAAACAGGACAGTCTGAGCTTATTGTCAAGCAGCACCGCGGCGAGCTTCACCCGCAGGTTGTCATCTACGCCGATGAGGACTTCATTGAGCTGGTGGGCACCTATCCGCTGCCTGCTGGATCCATTATTTCCGCTCAAGAGGGACAATATGCCTCAGCGGGGATATTGCTAGCGCGCCTGCCGCGCGGCGCCATGAAGACAAAAGATATCACCGGGGGGCTCCCGCGCGTCGCCGAACTCGTCGAAGCGCGTAAGCCTAAAGATGCTGCTGAGATCGGCAAGATCGACGGCGTTGTTGATTTCCGCGGCGTGCAGAAAAATAAACGCATCGTTGTCATCCGCGATGAAGTGTCGGGAATGGAAGAGGAACATCTCATTCCCCACACAAAACACCTCATCGTCCAGCGCGGCGACCATGTCACTAAAGGACAACAGCTCACAGACGGCGTTGTCATCCCCCATGAGATCTTGGAGATATGCGGAGTGCGCGAGCTACAAAAGTACCTCGTCAATCAGATCCAAGAGGTATATCGCCTTCAAGGGGTCGATATCAACGACAAACATCTCGAGATCATCGTTCGACAGATGCTCAAGAAGGTGAGGATCATTGACCCAGGCGATACCAGTTTCCTCTTTGGGGAAGATGTCGACAAGAAGGAGTTTGAGGTGGTGAACAGAAAGATCGTCCAGGAGGGCGGTAAGGCTGCACAAGCGTCGCCGCTGCTGCTAGGAATTACTAAGGCCTCGCTGAGCAATGACTCATTTATTTCCGCTGCCTCTTTCCAGGATACAACGCGCGTGCTCACCGACGCCGCCTGTTCGGGAAAGACCGACTATCTCCTTGGATTAAAAGAGAGCGTCATCGCCGCCCGCATTATCCCTGTAGGTACCGGCTTTGAGCAGCACAAGCGCGTCCATGAGATCGTCGATAGCGAGCGCAAGGAAGACTTTGCCATCGACTTTATCGACGAATTCCATTTGGCGGCGCCTGTAGCTTGACGCCTCCCCCTAATATAGCGCAGGCTTTAGCTAGCCTGCGTCACTTTATGTAGGCTTTAGCCTGCGCTACATGTTCGCAAAAAAAGCTCCCGACGTTTTTATCCTGCCGCCGAAGGCGATCTTATTACCATGTCGTGTTCAGCACGAAATATCGCCGCTCATTGATTCGCGATATATTTTGCAAACGCCTCTATGAGTATCACGGACGATCTCTATCGCCGTTTCACGGCTCGATGTTGAAATCCATTCTACCCCACGCTCATGCGTGGGGCTACCTGCTTTGGCCGCTATCGCGGCCCTAAGAGGGGTGCAGATTTTGCTATGCAAAAACAGCTGATAGCGACAGCCAATCAAGCAAGGCAAATACTTGCACCGGAAAGTACAGATTACAACATCCACTTCCACGTGGGAAGTGCTGGTTCACAAACGGTACCTCATCTGCATGTGCGGTTGGCATAAACCCGACATGCCAACGATTTCACAACAAGGCCTTTTACATATAAGATAGGGCCTTCTCATCAATCTTTGAGGAAAAATCTGAAAACATATTTTCTATCTTACATTCTAAATTCTTCATCTTTTGTCTGGACGTGAAAATTTCCTCATCAAGTTTTTCTTTTTCATTTATAACTTTTTGAAATTCGTCTACCGCATCCTGAGTAAGATGAATGGGAACCAAAGGGGTTTCAACATCAAAAGTGTCCATCTCATTCATTTTGACGGTAATACTATTAGAGGGTTTTTCCGCTCGATAAATTCCATCTTTACATAAAATACACTGGCTAGAGGGAATGAAAATTTGTTTTTCTTGACTAACATAGTTAGAAAAAAAAGAACCGCGTCCAGAAAAATAACAGACCGCCTCGATTTTTTTTGAAGTAGTGTCTTGACAATGCCATCTTTTTGAAACAGTTTGAGATAAGATGGGATAGCACGCTTGTTTCAATCCTCTTGTGCATAAGCTTGCCGATTGAACTGTTGGTATCATCGCAGTTTACTTCCTTTGTTTAAGCCCGAGTTGCCACGTATATCCTAGGGTCTTTTGAGATGCTCTGAAGGGCATAAGTCGGCAAACACAAGCGCAGTCCATTAATGTGTTAACTTAAGTTTTCATTGTGCAGATTTGTGCGTAATTACGCCACCTCTTTTTTGGCTGAGCGTGTAAAACTTGCGTAAACGCCTTGATTTGATGGTTGTCAGCAAGTAAAATGAGCTTATGAGCATTCAATTTGATAAAGCAAAAACCGTTTTAGAGTCGCATCGAGGTCATTTGTTGCGCCTCGGAACTCGCCATTTGGCGATCTTTGGCTCTACCGCCCGGAACGAGGCTACTAAAGGCAGCGACATCGACATTCTTGTCGATTTCGATGCTAAGAAGGGGCTTTTCGTTTTCGCCGATCTGAAATTTTACCTCGAAGATATCCTAGATTGTGATGTAGACCTTGTTAGCACGCGTGCCCTGCATCCTGCACTAAAAAAGAGAATTCTTAGTGAAGCAAAGCAAATTTTCTAAAGACTGGTCTTTCCGAATCAAAGACATCCTACACGCCATTGACAAGATCGAGCAATACACAAAGGATATGACAGCCGCCGAGTTTAAAAAAAATGAACTCTTGATGGACGCCGTGATCAGGAATTTTGAGATTATAGGAGAGGCAAGCAACGGCGTTCCAATCGAAGTTCAACGCACTCACCCTCATATCCCCTGGCGGCAGATGATAGCGCTGAGAAATTTTTTGATCCATGAGTACTTTGGTGTGGATGTGAGCACCATATGGCAAACAGTACATATTCATCTTCCGATGCTAAAGCAGCAACTGTTATTGCTGACTTAGCCATAGAGGGAGTTGCAAAACTCCAATTTGGGACAAAATTCGCGCTTGTGCCCTTGGTTCGCGCTCATCGCAAATTGCCTATCCTCAGCCGGATATGTCAATTTGCAATGAGATCAAACCAAGGGCACAATCATCAAATTTTGCCTCCAAAGCGAGTTTTGCAACTCCCTCCATATATTGGGAGATCTACCGTATATTCTCATATTTCACAAAAAAATTATTTTACAATTTAAGCAACTATCTCTCGAGCCGGTAGTGTAACCTTGTTTCTGTAAATTCGTTTTTTTCGTGAAATATGAGTATAAATTGCTGTTTATAGGGTTCATCCGGTTTTGTAGGACTTGACTGATAGCTGGTCATCCAACAAGGTATACCTCCTGCTATCCGAAACCGTTTATAGAATCTTAATAATCGTTTGTTAGGATCACTGGAAAGAAGGCAACATGGGCTACCCACAATGTAGGAAAGATCGCTTACGAGGTAGCCAAGCTATTTGCATCGCGGCGATGGAATAGCCATGCGCTATTGCTGACAAACATGAGGAGATTTGAAGAATGAGGCCCATTAAAATGATAGCGGTCGCAGATATGGTGACCGACTGCATCCCCGTGCTAAGTTCTGTGAAAAGCATAGGGATCGGGCTGTACCAACGCGCCTATAAGGTCGATACAGCGGCCAATCCGGTGAAATATTCTGTAAAGCACGATATTATCGTCCACGTCCTATCGAAGGATGCTTTTATGACGACCATAGCAATGATTCCTGCATTGGGGAACCTCGCATGTCTTATCCTGTATTGCACGGGAAGTCGGCCAATGGGCGACTCCGGCTACCTTAAAGCAGCCAGACATGAGTATAGATGGGCAAAAGAAGAAAATGACGAGGAAAAAGCTGCATATTATCATGAAATAGTGCGTCTTTATCTGGCTCGCAACGCAGAGCACCCCGAAAAGACAGAATCGAAATTAGCAAACGCCCTAGCGCGCGCTATAGATGCGCAACCTATTTTCGAGTTAATTCTCAACGCAAAAGCCAGCTGGTCGCCCGATTCCATTGTAGAGGTTCTCAAGCTTGGAGGGGTAAGCCAAGAGATGGTAGAGCTAATGCTGTCCAAAAGTTCGCCACCTCTTACCAAAGAACAAGCAGGGGATATTGTGCAACATCTTGCACGGTGTTTTAGCTATGACAATTGCGATGTTATTGCACTGCTCCTGGAGAAATTTCCTAATATCGATAGCGAGGCAATTGGCAAAAGCCTTGAGCAGGCCGCTGACGGAGCCAGACCAAGAACCTACCGCGTCGTCGAGCTGCTTCTCACTCGCCTCCCTGAGATAGAAGAAAAATATCTTTTTGCTGCATTGACAAACGCCGCGAAGCACGACCGCCGCGACCTTATGTCCCTGTTTCTCGCGCGCAGCCGCAGTGAGGAACGGGCCTCCGCTACTTTGACCTTGCTGTTAGAAAAGGTTGCATTTCGTTACAGCTGTTGGGGTACCTTGGACTGGCTATTAAAGGAGTATGCCAGCATTGAGATAAATCTAGAGCAGGCGGGCACAGTTCTCAGCGCAGCAATTAAGACAGTAAGGTTTGGCGATGAGCATCAGCCATTTATTTGTACATGGTTTGAGAAATATCCCGATCTAATCGCCACCCATATTACCCCTCTATTAAAACAGCTTGCCTTTTATTGCAATGTGAAGAGCTTCGAATTCTTTCTCCTTAAATACCAAAACAACGTGACCCCAAGTCAAGTGGGGCTAGTTATCGCTGAGGCATTTAGTTCAGGCTTTGTTAGGAAATTGAATGGTGGTGCGCTTATTGACAAGTTGATTGCAGACACTCTCAACCTTGCTGGGGAAGGCTTAGACC
>Ga0206859_1048_pt1 | contig 27373 bp, 18 predicted proteins | sample Alteio_BWOrgCont_47_FD_152882 | JGI IMG/M metagenome (GOLD analysis project Ga0206859, IMG submission 152882) | Enriched cells from forest soil in Barre Woods Harvard Forest LTER site, Petersham, Massachusetts, United States -... | ecosystem: Environmental > Terrestrial > Soil > Temperate forest >... | reverse complement strand
CAGACACGGCAGCGTTCACCTTTTCAGTCAGAGTCCCTCTCTGTGTACTCTGTGATCTCTGTGGTAATTTATTATTTTTACCACAGAGATCACAGAGTACACAGAGAGGGACTCTGACCGAAAATCCTCTCAACGAAGGGGAACAAGGCCTCCAATACCCTCTTAGCGCAGAAGCAACGCCAGCTCAGCGACAAGCTGAGCTGCTGGAAGACGCCTTTGCTCCATTGTATCGCGCTCGCGCAGCGTCACGGTATCGTCCTCTAGCGTCTGATAGTCGACGGTGATACAATAGGGCGTTCCCAGCTCATCTTGGCGGCGATAGCGCTTGCCGATATTCCCCGAGTCGTCGAACTCGACATTCCATAGCCCCTGAAGCAGATCAAATAGCTCTTTAGAATAGACCAACAGTGGCTCTTTTTTCACTAAAGGAAAGATAGCGGCTTTCACTGGAGCTATGCGCGGAGCCAGACGCAGTATCGTGCGCTTTCCCCCCCCCTCTAGCTCCTCCTCGGCATAGGCATCGCACAGCAGGGCTAATAGGGTGCGGTCGACGCCAAAGGTAGGTTCGATGACATGTGGGGTAAACCGCTCATTAGCTTCGCCATCAACGATATTCAAACGCTGCCCTGAATACTCCTCATGGCGTTTGAGATCATAGTCAGTGCGGTAGGCGAGGCCATATAGCTCGCTAGTGCCAAAGGGAAAGTCATAGGTTATATCGACAGTCCTTTTAGAATAGTGCGATAGCTTCTCCTTAGGATGTTCGGCATTGTGTAGATGCTCGCTATTGATGCCTATCAGCTCACACCAGCGCCACATCGCTGCCAGCCACTCTTCAAAGCATCCTTGCCAATATTCTGGGCGAATGAAGTATTCGATTTCCATCTGTTCAAATTCAATCACGCGAAAGACAAAGTTGCCTGGAGTGATTTCATTGCGGAAGGCCTTGCCTATCTGTGCGACGCCAAAAGGTATTTTTACCCGCACAGTATCAGTGATATTTTTGAAGTCGAGGAAAATTGCCTGAGCAGTCTCTGGACGTAGGTAAGCGATATTTCCGCCATTATCGGTCTTGCTCAGCTGCGTTTGGAACATCAAATTAAAACGGCGCGGCTTGGTAAAATTTTTTTCCTTGCAGGTGGGACAGCTGATATTGTGTTCGATAATCATCGCCTCTAACCGCTCCAGCCCAACTCCTTCCACCTCGATGCCTGTGCTCTGTTCAATGAGGTGGTCTACCCGGAAGCGATGTTTGCATGCGCGGCAATCGACGAGGGCATCGGCGAAGTTTTCCACATGACCAGAGGCTTCCCACGCTTTGGGATGGAGGAGGATAGGGCCATCGATACCGACCATATCGCGACGCTTGTGGACAAAGTGCTTCCACCAGAGGTCTTTGATATTTTTTTTTAACTCAGCGCCATAAGGGCCATAACTATACGTATTGGCAAAGCCCCCGTATATCTCCGAACCGGGATAGATAAAGCCACGCCTTTTACACAGAGCGATGAGTGGATTTAAACTGCCGCACAGGGGGGAGAATCGGGTAGACATCTAAGACCTCGAGGTATGAACGTAATGAAGGAGCAACGAGCGGCCTAGGCGTCGGCAGCTTTTCCTTGTGAGATTATGCAGCTGAGGCTCTGGCAGTGCTGTAGCCGCCGATTGTTCGAGGAATAGCGAACCATTACGAGTCAATAGGTCATGGGCGTCGATAATCCCGAGCACGAGGGGGCCGTAGGGCTGTGAAGCAGGGCCTAAGTCTCCATAAGGAGGATCTACATAGATCCAGTCAAAGCTCTTTCCCTGCTTGGTAAAAACGCGCAGGGCGGCAAGAACATCGGATTGGACGAGGTGGGAAAGGGCAGCGACGCCCAAGTTGTCGATATTGAAGTAGATACTTCGAATGGCAAGGCGATTGCTTTCGACAAAGGTGGCGCTCTGGGCGCCGCGGCTGAGGGCTTCCAAGCCCATACTGCCACAGCCAGCAAACAGGTCTAGAGCATGCGCGCCCTCTATCGCTGTCTGTGAGATGTTGAAGACGGCCTCTCGAAGCTGCCCTGTTGTAGGGCGCCAGTCGGCGCACTTTGGCAGGCGCACGGCCCTATTTTTTAACTTTCCCGCAATGATTCTCATTTTTTGAGCCGTGATGAGTATAGCAGCTAGGAACTATTCAGCACCTGTCTTCACACCTCAGAAAACAGGTTCTGAGATTCTCGGGCAAGGGGAAGTGTACCAGATTGCTAAGGAAGTGTGCAATAATAACGCACTCTTGTCAGCAATTCCCCATGATTTCAAACAGCGTCTAAGGATATGCTGTAAGCGCATATGTTCGTCTTCATTATGTTATGAGCTTGGTGCATTGTTCTGGAAAAAAGCCACACGTTTGCGAATAAGTTTTTTGGAGGGCCGTTCGCAGCTATTTGAAGAGGGCGTTTCAAAATCATGGGGAATTGCTGCACTCTTGTAACTATTCAGCTGCCCCCCTGCCCGTGCCCCTGCCCTTGCCCTTACAGTTTTTTCGGGCAGGGGCAGGGGCACGGGCAGGGGCAGGGAAATGTGGGTTTAATGTAGCCTATGTATATTAGACCTCCTCAACTATTCGTTGCGCCCAGGCTCCCTGGTATGGTAGATATGAAATGTGAAATTAACCAATTGCTACGATAAAGGCCTGCTCATGACGCAGAGATTCCCTTATGATTGGGTGCGCACAGTAATGCCCGAGCTGCTTGGCTTGGATGAAATCCCCCTGTTGGGGAGTCCTCCAGCCTTTCCATGGGAAGAGCTAGGCCGGCAATTAGCTACAGCCCTGCATTGCGAGGAAATTCAGATCACCCCAGGGCTATTGCAATGGCGTGAACCCCAAGCCTTTACTGAGGCGCTTGCTTCTCCGGTGATTCCGCTCACATGCGTTGCTTCTGGCACTCCTGGCGCCATATTCTGGATTATGGCGCAAAGCGATATCGCCCTACTTATGGCCAAATTATTGGACAGCGAAAGTACCGCTATAGATTCCGTATTGTGTGATCTTGCATATGTCAAAGGGTTTTATTCTTTTTTGGCCTTGCAACTGCTCCACTTCTTAGCTGCACAACGCTTTGACAAGGGCATAGCCTACACCCTACAAGAGGCAGGCCCCTTGCCCGAACAAGCAGCACTATGCCAAGACGTGCAGATCACTGTGCAGGGAGTCACCGCAACTGGCCGCCTGCTTATAACTGCCCCCTTTAGAAAAGCATGGGCGGCCCGCTATGCTCTAGAGCCCCAAGAGCTGCTGAAGCGCTCCTCTTTAGCCGAGCAGCTGCACGTGCAAGTGCACCTAGAGATGGGAAAAGTGGCTTTGACGCAGAAACAGTGGCGCGCTGTAGCCCTCGGCGATGTCATCGTTTTAGATAGCTGCTTGGCACAGCCAGATTTCAGCAAGACAAAAGTACTACTAACTATCGGAGGCATCTTCTTTTTGCGCGCTCGTTTGAAGAAAGGCTCCTTAAAAATTTTAGAATCTCCCGCAATGCAAGAAGTAGGTGAATCGATGAGAGAGTATTCAGGAGAGTCCGAAGAGGAGAGCGGTGACGATTATGTGAATGAAGCAGAAGACGAATATGAGGAATGTTTCGAAGAGACCCCTTTTGAAGAAAACACAAACGAACAACAGCAGCCAGAGAGTCATGAACATGAAGAGCGGGACGCCGCCGCTTCAGTAGAGCAAGAGGCTAACAGGCAGCAGCAGTTTGTCCGTGTAGAGGAAATCCCCCTCCAAATTACTGTCGAAGTGGGACGCGTGCAGATGAGCGTTCAGCAACTGGTGGCGCTGCAGCCTGGCAATATCATTGAGCTGGACATGGACTTTGCAAAGGGGGTTGACTTAGTAGTGAGCGGCCGTAAGATCGCCAGAGGGGAGCTGTTGAAAATCGGTGACCAGTTTGGGGTGAGAATTTTAGAATGCGGTTAGGGTGATGAATGAAAATCCTCACACAAATCCCACACTACCGGGTGTTAAAGGTTCTTCAGAACGCAGCAATGAAGAAGTTTTACCCGTATATGTTGGCCCCTTTAAAATCGACTGTTTCTTAGAAAAAGGAGGTATGGGCCTGCTCTATCTCGCCATGCATCCCGAGACGAAAGCCCCTGTGGCAATAAAAGTTATAGCCAAAAAATATCTCAATAATGCCATTCTTATCGATCGCTTTCTTCATGAAGCGCAAATCCTCGCCCTATTAGATCACCCGCGCATTGTCAAATTATATCATTATGGGCAATGGGAGGGAGGCTATTATCTCGCTTTGGAATTTGTAGAGGGCACCTCACTGCGCCAGCATATCCTCCAACAGCCATTCTCCTTAAAACGCGCTCTAGAATTGGTGATAGAGATAGCTTATGCCGTTTGCCATATCCATGTCAGGGGTATCATCCATCGGGATTTGAAGCCAGAAAATATCTTGATCGATCGAGAAGGCCATGTGAAATTAGTAGACTTTGGTATTGCCCATTCCCTCGCCGAGCCCGATGCTGCTGCCATACATACTCATGTTGTCGGCACCCCTGTCTATATGAGCCCTGAACAGAGAACATCGCCTCATAGTGTTTCTTATCCCACTGACATTTATTCTTTGGGAATTATTGCTTATGAGCTTATCTTAGGCACGCTAAGCCATGGACGCGTGGCCATTTCTTTGGTGCCGCGGGGACTGCAAGCTATTTTGAGCCTCGCCCTGCAACAGGATCCAACACAGCGCTATCAAGATGTTGTCGCTTTTATTTCCGATTTATCGACGTATTTGCACTCGCCCCTAATCGAACGAGAGTTGAAAGCTGGCGATAAGCTGAGTGAACTTGCAGAGCAGCTTACACAAATAAACCAACTGTTGGTGCCACAAAAGATGCCACAGTGGCATGGTATAGATGTTGCCGCTGCAGTGAAAAGCGATATGCCCGCGGTGGGCTTTTTATACAGCTTTAGCCAAGCAAGCGAAAAGCAGCTGCAGTGCATCTTTGCAGAGACTACTAGCGAAGGTATTGCAGCTATGTGCGATGCAGTTGCTTTGCGCACCTTTATCCATAGCTCCCCAGCGCATCCCCTATCGCCATCGGAGATGCTATCCTGGCTGCATGCCTCAACTTCAGAACAGTTACTGCGCCCTCTGCGCTTTCTTCTTTGCTGGCAATGCGACCGTGTGACATGGCAATGGCATTTGGCTGTAAGCGGGCTCTGTTCTATCTGGCTTTTATCTACACAACCTCCTCTTCTCAAACGACTGACTCCTCAGGTGCACATCTCTGATGGCGTTGGTACAATTCATGACTCTTGGCAGGTCGGAGATATCCTTTTCTTTGTGAGCGAGACTATTGGCGCTGAAACCAGTGCTTTATCTTTCGAAGAATGGGAACAAGCAGTTGTCTTTTATGGCGAATTTCCCCTCCAACGCCTTGTAGGCAATAGCTTACTGCGCCTCAAAAGTGGCGCTAAAGAACGCTGGCCTAAACAAGGCGTAGCTCTCATAGCTCTACGCCGCATATGTTAAAACCTATCTTAGAGCTTGTCTAGAAACTCTCACACTGCCTTCTCGTATGTAGCGTAGGCTTTAGCCTGCGCTTGTTTTTGCGGGTTTTAACCCACAACCTAGTAGAGGGAGTTGCAAAACTCGCTTTGGAGGCAAAATTTGATGATTGTGCCCTTGGTTTGATCTCATTGTAAATTGACATATCCGGCTGAGGATAGGCAATTTGCGATGAGCGCGAACCAAGGGCACAAGCGCGAATTTTGTCCAAAATTGGAGTTTTGCAACTCCCTCTATAGTTCGGAAATGTTTGTGACGGTCATGATTGGTATTTAACCAAAACATTTGGTGAAATTGGTGAAAAAGGCGGAAAGATTATCCATACAGCAGTTTTTATGTGTTGCGGGTTAAAACCCGCAAAAAGCTGGCTTCAACTTTATTTTTCTTCTCAGATTACGAATTCTTTATCTGGCCTTAATACACTTCGGCGATAATTATTGCAAAGTTAATTAACAACTGAACTTTGGCCATTTGCCGAAGAGTTCGAACAAAGCCTAATATATTCGAGGGAGATCGAAAATGCCCTGTATATCCCCCACTAACCCCAATAGCCACGTAGAATACCTATTCTCAGCTCCCTTATGTGATGACTCCTCTCCAATAAAAAAAATTGCCCGTGTGGCCTTTCATATTTTTACCCTATGCGTTCCTCTACTATGCTACCACGGTTACCATGCCCTGCGCTGCGCCTGGCGCCTACTCTTCCCTGATCCGACCAGCTTCGCTCCTTCGGCCGAAATTCTGCCTGCAGAAGTGCTCATGACCCCTGACCCCCCATCAGGAAATCAAAATAATCATGAGAACTGCCAACAACTTGGCGCAATTCTGCCTGAGACTCCCACCCAAACTCCACAGCTGCCACAGATACCAATACCAGCGAGCACGCCCTCACCCATAACCAGATTGATGAAACCCACATATTCCAACCTGGAAGGGCTTTTTGCCAGCGAAAGACGTTCCTTATCGGCTCTCTTGAATAGCACCCCTGCCCTGCAGCCCTTTCGTTTTCTCTCGAATGCTATGCTCACCTTTCTAGCTGCTGAAAAAATGCACCTGGCCATAATACCTGAAGTGCGGAGGGTACGAGACACAAATGGAGATCTAATCGGAGGATACGTGCCGCCTTACAACTGCCAAGATGATGCCTATCATCCTAACAAGTTCATGCCTTTTGATGTAAAAGGCTTCTGGATCCCTATGACAGCAGGAGAGCTGTTTTCTATTCCGCGACAGTCCGACTCCTCACCGCTGCTGCGCACAAATAAAGACGGACAAAAAGAAATTTTATTTTTAATCCATCCCAAATCTGAGACTCTTTTTGCCCCGTTAATGAAAGAGTATGTAAATACACAGATAACCATTTCCGCCCTTGCCCTGAGCTCTTTTCGCACGCTACTTGTAGCTATCCCTCAAAAAACCTCTAGGCCAGAATACACATACACAATGGTTAAGGTCAGTTTAAATGAGGTAATTGGAAACGTATCGCGAGTTGTATCTTTCAAAGAATGTGCGGGAAGCATAGCTACAACGGCTGTCATACAGAATAAAGTCTCTTCTAATGCCATTGCTTTTATGGAAGAGGACTTCTCTTTTATTCCAGATGATAGCCTACTTAATCTCAACGTTACAACGGCCAAAATCAGCGGCGCTGGCATGATTCATAGGCCTATCCCCGCCTGTTTGCTGAATCCTACCACGAAGTATGTTATTCCCTTTTTTGCACTATTTGGGAGTAAAAATAGACCTCTGCTAGACCTGTTAATTCAGCAGAACACAAAAACAGCCACAGAATTTGTCGTGGATGCTTTACTAACTCCCCTTGCGGAGGTCTTTATTGACTTGCTATATTTTAAAAATATATCTATAGAGGCGCATGGGCAGAATTTGCTTCTACTGTTGAGTAATATCGACTCGCGCAACATGAAGATTAAGCTGATGTATCGAGATATGGGCGGCGTCAATAGTCTATTATCCCAGGAGGATCGCGATGCACTTCCTGAGAGGCTCCGAAACGATGACTATTTTTATTGCGATACCCACGTCAAAGATGCAGCTAGTGTGCTGGAGGTTATCGCTTTCAAGGTTATGTTCAATCTAACCAAGCAATTTTTTAAGTCGGAAACGTATTGCAATACAGATATTGGTTTAGCACGCTGGAAGTCCCTGATGACTGAAAATAAGTTCGCTGGTAACTGGACGCTCCCAGAAAAAGATGAGGCCATGTTCACTGCGGAGCCGGGTGCGTCAGGTGGGAGCCCCACAGCCGACCGAAAACTTACCGAAGAAGTAAACATGGCCAAAGATGGTAGCAGCCATGAGGACCGCCACCAGGAAGATTTCACCCAAGAGAACTTCTACCGTTATGGATATGTAGAAAAGCTATTCGGGGTATCGCTACTGAAACAACTGCAGAACAAGGGCATCTTTACTAAGATCGCTACCAAGAATCCCGAGGTCTCTTATGATTATTTTCACTGTGCACTGTATGGTAAGGGTGCCTTCAACAAGTGCACAAATTTCGAATGGTTTAAGGAACTGATTATACAAACATATCCACTTTTTATTGGCAATTAATAACCACCTATTGGTACGCTTTTGGGTCAGGGAAGCGTATTTGTCCTGTAGCCCAATTTACAGAAACAAGGTTACACTACCAGCCCGAGGGGTACCAGCTCGGGAGATGGTCGCTTAGCTCATAAAATAATTTTTTCGTGAAATATGAGGATCAGTTGAGGATGCCCTGTTTTTTGTAAGCGCTCATAAAATGAAGGTAAGTCGTGAACGAGCCCGTGCTCGGATTTTTGACCCATCTGCGTAAGCGCGTCAGTCGGTTTTAGGCCGTCCCTTCAGGACTCAACGGTTTATCTGACGTTACCCGGGCCTCACGGCCTGGGTAACGTCAGATAAACCGTTGAGTCCTGAAGGGACGGCACAAAACTGACTGAAAAGATGAACATGGCCGATTTTTGCATTTTATCATTTATGAGTAATAGGATGCGGGCTTGTTCACGATTTACCTCCATTTTATGAGCAGTTGCTGTTTTTTTGCCTTTACAAAAAATTAACGCGATCTTTATTCACGCTAAACATATTATTGCGATAATCATATTTAAATAAATTTACTTAAGGCGTTAGGTCCATGAGAACTCTTCTCGAGAAAAATACCCTTGCAGAAGGTCCTCCAGCTCTGGTTCCTTAGGAGAATCAGAGGCATCAATAATCTTTTAAAAAAGAGGTCAACAGATGGACAATTTATCACTTAATCCTAATCCTGGTAATAACTATGTAAAACATTTATTCGACCATCCCTTCTGTTTCCAGGATCACATATCTGACACGCAAAAAGTAATGCAGGTGGTCTTTCACGTCTTCACCTTTTGCATTCCTCTGATCTGCTACCATGCAGCCCGTCTCTGCTACGACGGCTTTCGCTGGGCTGTTACTCTGCTTTCACCTAAAACGCCAAATAATAGCAGCATCTCTACCCCATCGCCACAGCCACAGCCATCGCCAAGGAGTAGTAGTCACAATGGCAATCCCTCAACCTTACAAACAACTTCTTCCCCACGTACCCCACCAATCACTGACCAAGACCCAAACAATAACAACTTCACCTCATCGTCATCACCCCAGTCATCCCCACCATCACCACCGCTATCCCCACATACTTCAACCACTAGCCACGACTCAATCGCTAATAACTCCACCTCACCGCCATCACCCCGGCCATCGCCAAGGAGTAATTATCACAATAACAGTCCTGCAGATGAATCGGATAATGAAAAACAACCCTCCTCAGCAAACAAAGATGATCTCGAAGATGGTGAAGAGTCGTCTTCATCTAGCAATGAGACCGACCACTCAGACAGTGGACTGGATAACGAAGACCATGAGTCGTATGCATCTGGCTCAGAAAGTGAGGATAATTCCACGACAAATGCCCAAAAGCCTGACCCATCAACACTTATCCACGTGATAGATTTAGCACCAGAAGGCGGGGATAATCCCACAAGTACTTCCTCTTGTTCAAGTCACCCAGAGCTTCACCAAAAGATTGACCAATTAATACCTTCACTGCTGCCTAGTTCTAGTACCGCATCTTCGACGCCTCCTCCCTCCCCTCCCGTAAGCAGACCCGTTCCTCCCGCTCCTGCTCCCACGGCTATAACGACACCTGCAATCTCAGATGAGCAGCTATCGCGATTGCGCACACTATTACAAGACAATGAGGAATTCCAGACATTATTACCGCGCGAACAACTATTACTTATAGAGCTGCTTGATCTTACTATTAACTGCCAACAGATGGAAGCTTTTGACCCAAACAGACGGGCTCTGAAAAACCAAATTGAAGAAAAAAAACGTGTTTTTGTCGAACATCCTGTAAGTATGGAGAATATACCGCTTTCCGTAGACGAGTTTGGTGATCCTCAGATACTTGATGACATCTTGACTATAGCCCAGAACGCTGTACAAGCATCCAAATTCGAAAAAAAGAAAGAGCTTATTGCCGGTTGTTGCAGCGACATAAACTTTTCTCTTTTAACTCTAGGCGAGATTGAAACTCTGTATCAAACATGCCTCACACATAAGCAGCTGGCCACAAGTGTGGAAAAGCAATTTTCCGATTTCATCGCGTTGGCTACCATCCCTGAGGATGAGAAAGCTGCATATAAAGTTACCGTGCAATATACATTCGATGGGCAGGACGAAGAGAGATTTGCCCTTGTGACTCCGGACAACTTTTTGCTCAGCTACAGCATTTACGAGGTACTTCGCAATATACATATTTGTTCGGATACAAATTATGCCGGCGAGACAGTTTTTCTTCTAAAAATAGACGAGCTCAAAAAGCTCAAAGAGCATATCAAAGAAGGTAATATTTGGAAGGAGGAGTGCACAGCGATCTTTTCCGGCCTATTGGGGGAAGCTGCTCAAGAGTATATCTCCGTGGCACAGAAACCAAAATCTGAAATAGTGAAACCCAATGGCCATGGCCGAATGACCGAAGAAGTGGCGCAGACGCAACTCATAGCCTGTCCCTACACGGTCTGTTTGCTGTTCACTCAAATATCCATAAACCTCACAGCTTGTGCTACTGATAGGGATTTTGTTAAGAAAAACATGGAGAAATTCTATAAGACTGAAGGGCTGCTGGCGAACAATAAACAACCCAAAGAATTTCTACACGACGATCCTTACCGATCCATTTTGAACGCAGGACAGATAAATAAAATTAGCCCCCATTTAAATATGCTAGTGCAGCAGTACAAACTATTGAAAGACTTCCTACAACCAGACCAACCACCATTAACGAGGGCTTTTACGATAGTGACAACACTAATGGACACGTCTGCGTTGGGTATAATAGCGGCGTATAGAGTAGGACACCTCACAGACATGAGGAACATCCTTCGTAAAAACCCAGATGCCGAATTTGTCCAACACACAAAATTGATGCTCGGTTCTTTAGACATTCCTACTCTAGAAAAAAGAAGTACGAAAGCCTACCACTTCTTCTTACAACACAATATGGCACCCTATTTCAAAATAAAACCGCCTATTTATGAACCAAGTAAAGAGGAGATAACACAACTATATGCTGGTTATGAAATGCAATTGTATCGTGGGCAAATAAGGCATAAAAATATTGAAGCTCTCTGTACAGCGCTAAGGGATAGTGACGCTTGTCGCGGCATTTTTACAGATACTCCTGGTCTCGAAGATAATATTACCGGCCTACAAGATATGCTCATAGGGCGCTTGAACGAGTATCATGGCCTCGGCAACGATCGTTACTATGGGCAAGCCATGGTTGACCAGGCTATTGAGTTTTTAGAACAGTATGTCGCGAAAATCGTGTATCGCGACAAATCAAAAGTCACAACAGCATCGATCGAACGCTCTCTCAATGAATTAGCCGCACTACTTGCTGTGGATAGGTCTGCAAATGGTGGAACAGACAGAGAGTTAGATCACTGTTCTCGGGGGTTAGCGGGAAGAACACAGAGCCTATTGACTGCTCTTACACAAAGTATAGATGATGCGTTTCTGGATCATATGAACGAATTCATGAAAAGTTCCCTCGGTGATGCTTTTGCAGCGTTCTCCGCAGCGGGCCATGGACTAAGAGAAGGCTCTATGATGATTGAGCATAAAGGGACGGTTGCTCTCATTTTGGGTATAAACCCCACAACAAGAGGCTCTTACGATACTCAGCCTCTTAGTGCCATCGATGGACATAGCATGGAAATCCTGCAGTTCTTTTGTCAGCTGTATACTCCCGCTACGATTTATGAGAGCGCCCATACATTCTTTTGCAATAAGTTTTGGGAGTTAAATCAGGAGCCAGGTGAAGAAATGTATCGACTGTTCGGCGACCTAGGATTCTCTGGAGATAGGGAGCAGCTCGACAAGGAGTTCCGCGTAGGTGGAGATGCTGACAATAAATGGCAATATGCCTTCTTCCAACAGGCACTCCCTCACCATTTAATCCCTTATTTACAGAAGAAACAGTTTCTCTCTGTAAAACAGAGAGAAAGTCCTGAAATGGTCATTGAAAAAGCAGGTAACAACCGACAACACACCATAGGCAAGCCAAGAGAGATGACTGCCGAACAGCAGCGTATCCTCGAGGCTGCAAGATCAAGTAGCTCTCAGGGCCTCCCCGTCAATGACAATATACCGCTCGGTTTCGAGCCCAGGTCGCAGATGCCTGCGGCAAATCCATCCACTGGATAGACCTTATTGCATATAGTCTCTGACAGAGCTTGTGGGCAAGTTATGAATCGTTCACATGCGTTGTCAGTGAATATATGCAACATACTCTAATTGCGCGGCACATCTGAGGTGGGTGGGAGGCGCTGCAGCCCCGTTAGGGCTGCCTACAGAGGGAGTTGCAAAACTCGCTTTGGAGGCAAAATTTGATGATTGTGCCCTTGGTTTGACCTCATTGCAAATTGACATATCCGGCTGAGGATAGGCAATTTGCGATGAGCGCGAACCAAGGGCACAAGCGCGAATTTTGTCCCAAATTGGAGTTTTGCAACTCCCTCTACATCTAAATTGGAGCAAAAACAGCTAAATTCGACCTAAAAAACCACGACCTGCGGAATGTGGATATTGACGAGAAGCAAAGCTATTGAGATTGGCATCCTCAGCATTATGGAAATTACTTTATTTTGACGACATTGCGCTTACGCGGTAAGCGTCAAATCTAGCCATCTTGACAAGCTCAGAGCGAGCTGTGGGGCTAAAAGCGGTTTGTGAGGAGGGAATAGCTGTAGCTATTGCCGACGAACAAAACGCTTTTAGACACCAGCGTAGCCTGGGATTGTCAGATGGTCTAGATTTGACGCTTACCTTACGCGTGGGGTAGGATAGTGACGCCATGAAAATCGAGTGCATAGCAATAGGCAATGAGCTGCTCGCGGGCTTTGCCATTAATAGCAACGCCGCCTTCATCAGCAAGGAATTGCTGATGCATGGTTGGGCTGTATGCCGCCATACGACCCTTCCCGATGATGGCCCAACGCTCAAAAAGGGGCTGCAAGAGGCCCTCGAGCGCAGTGATGTCGTCATCACCACTGGAGGACTCGGCCCCACCGGCGATGATATTACGCGCGCTGTCGTCGCCGAGCTATTTGCCTGCGGCATGCGCTATGACCAACGCGTGGCTGCAGACCTGCGCCGCCGCCGCGGCGACGACTTGGCCACCCTCCACAACCAAGCTACCATCCCGGAAAAAGCTCTCGCCTTTCTCAATGATGTGGGCACGGCTCCAGCCCTTCTTCTTTCCAAGCAGAATAAAATCATCATCCTCTTACCGGGTGTCCCCCAAGAAATGAAGCCTCTGTTTACTTGTCAGATAATCCCCTACCTCATCAACCACTGTAACAATGACGCCAAACAATGGAGGCGTAGACTCTATATGTGGGGAGTCGCTGAAGAAAAGGTCGATCCGCTTTTACAAGCCATCTCCTCACAAGATAAAACGATCAGCTATGGCCTTTATCCATCTCAGGGTATATTATCAGTACACCTCATTGCTTATGGCAACGAAGAAGAAACCCTTGCTCGACTAGATATCCATTGTCAAACAATTGAAAAGGCCTTCTCCTGCCACCTCTTTCATGCGGAAGATGGAAAAATCGAAGAGGCTGTCCAGCGCTGCCTTACCGAGCGATGCGAAAATATGAGCATCGCCGAATCGTGCACAGGAGGGGCGCTGGCAGCGCGCCTCACCGCCCTTGCCGGGGCTTCGCATTTTTTTCTCGGCAGCATCGTCGCATACAACGATGAGCTCAAAGAGAAGCTGCTAGGCGTCAACCCAGAGCTCTTAAGAAACTACGGTGCCGTCAGCAAAGAAGTCGTCATAGCGATGGCCCAAGGGGTGCAGACACTGACTGGCAGCGACTGGTCGCTGGCGGTGTCAGGAATAGCAGGCCCTGGCGGCGGCAGCAGCGACAAGCCTGTAGGAACGATATGGGGGGCGGTAATGCGGCGGGGAGCCCCCCCCCACGCCTGGCTCATCCCTGCCCGAGGGTCGCGCACCACCATCATAGAACAGAGCAGCAATGCCCTCCTTGGACAGCTTTATCTGCAGCTATGTCAGCGAACGTAGTGTTTATTTGATTCCATTTGGTACAATGGGGAGAGGAGTGATTATGGAAAATATGGAATGTGATATAAAGGTGGTGGCTGGCGGTTTCTTGGTTATCAAACCTAAATTCTCCCGCTTGGATATTACCAATGCCTCTGCCTTTAAAAACGAGATTCTCAGCATCATCGAAAGAAATAGAGAAAAATTTCTCATCGACCTATCCAGGGTGCTCCTCATCGACTCCAAAGGCATAGGAGCGATGGTAAGCATATACAAGGCGATGAAGAACAAAGAAGATTTAATCCTGTGTGGCATCAATCCTGTGGTAGAAGAAATTTTCAAAATCACAGGGGTCATTGCGCTTTTCAATATAGTACCCACCGAAGAAGCGTTCTTGTCCCTCCTAGCAGCTCCCCATAAAGTATAAGATAAACTCTGAGGATATTATGTCAGCGGTAGATCAGAAGCGCAAAGTCGATGCCATAAAGATGAATAATAAAGAATTAGAACTGGCTGAGACTATCTACATTCGAGATATAGAAAATAAAGTATTTCAAGGCATTGTTCTTCAATGTCTAGCGACTATCGAAGGAATTGTCCCTGTCGAAGGTGGCTTCATCGACAACATCTTTGGCCGCGGGGCCCTCGAATCGGCAAAAGGAATCGTAGCTGAACAAGACAGTAAAAGCCAGGCGGTAAAAATAAAGGTAGAAGTAAATATATACTACGGCTACTCCATCCCAGAGAAGGCCGAAGAGATACAGACAAAAATCACCGAGTGCATTACCAACTTATGCGGACTACATGTAGCTTCTGTTCATGTCGTCTTCAAAAATATCGTCCCTGCTGACTATCCCAAAAAACTCATAGATCCCCTTCACGCCTCCTTATCAAAGGAATCGCATTCCTTGCTTTCTGGCAAATTAGAAGAGGAATATAGCGAAGAATACTAAGAGGGTGGATATAACCCCCTACCAGTGCCCGAGGAGCCCCCATTTGCCCTTGGCACATTTTTGGTGGAAACGGCTGCTATCTCCCGGCGATATCGCTGTCGATGCGACATGTGGCAAAGGATACGATACCATGGCATTGGCGCAGCTGCTAGCCCCTGCGCTTGCGAACAAGCTCTTTGCCATAGATCTCCAGCAGCGCGCCGTACAAGCGACAAAAAAACGACTCGCCGCATTCCTCACTCCCCAAGACGCCGAGGCTGTGGCTGTTCTACACCAATGCCATTCTTACTTCCCCGCTCACTTGCACCCCTCCACTGTCAAACTCATCGTCTATAACCTCGGCTACTTGCCCGGAGGTGACAAACAGGTGACAACACAAGCGGATACCACTCTCACCAGCCTCCACGCTGCTGTGCCTTTAATTACTCCAGGAGGAGCTATTAGCATCGTCTGCTATCCTGGACATAGCGCTGGCAAACAAGAGCTCCTTGCCCTTACGGCGTGGATGGAACAATTGGATAATAATGTGTGGAGCTACTGCCACCACCAATGGCCAAGCCGCCCTTACTCCCCCCAGTGGCTATTTCTCCAGAGATATACTGTGGGGCGATGAAATTTTGCGTTTTGAGCTGCGTGAAAGCTCAAAACGCAAAATTTCATCGCCCCACAGTATATACACATCGTGAATAATGGAGGGAGTTGCAAAACTCGCTCTTGAACTGCCGTTTTTAGGTTAAACCTAAAAACGGCAGTTCAAGTTGGCGAAGTGATGCAAGATTTTGAGTTAGAATTGCATCCGCCAAATGTCGATCATTCCCAAACGGTGAAGGCGACATTTGGCGGATGCAGTTATAGCTCAAAAGGTTGCGTCAATTTGCCGGCTTCAACTGCCGTTTTTAGGTTAAAGGCACACCATCACACCTGATTCTTTTCTCCATCAGTAGCTGAACATGGCCTGAATAAAGAGTATTGACATTTTCTTGCTTGACCCATAACTTAAAAATCAAATTTTTTATTTGCTTTTTGGGGTGGCGATGAAGGGGAAGAGGGCGCAGTGGCTGCTGCTAGCGGCAATTTGTGCTATTTACGGCGTTGGGAAGGCTGAAGCCGATGAAGAAGAATTCGGCGCTGATGCTTTAAAGCCTCAAGAGCTATCTACAACTATTTCCAGCCTCGACGGTGAGCCTAGTGCCTTTGCCGGCTATGGCGTCAATGTGATCAGCGGCAGCTATAACGAGGGAGGCGTCGACATCAGCGTGAGGGGCAGCGCGTCTACATCGATCGCTCGCTGCTACTGCAGCGGTCGTAGCTCTCGCGGCTCTTTTCACGACGCATGGAACCTCACTCACTGCGACGTCATACGTGATCCCTATGGTGGGGGTGAGGGAGAGCTGCCAGAGACATGCCTCTATGAGGGAACGGGGGCACACTTTCTCTTTTCTGGGTATGACCCAGGAAAGCTAGCGCCTATCACTCTCAAGCACGGCCTCACCAATACGGGCAGCGGAGCGATCAGCGCGAAGACGAATATGAAAAATCTGCAGCTGCTGCGCCCCAACAGGCTCCACAGGGTTGTTATCGATGGCTCGGGGATGCTACGTGTTTTTCATCGCACCAAAGATAGCTCTAAAGATCTCTTCCGCCTTACCCTGAGAAAAAATCCGTCAGGGACTTTTCTCACCTATTCCTACCACAACCACGACCATGATTTCTTACACCATATTCGCGCTCATAGCCGCTCAGGCAAGGAGATAGGCTGGATACAAATCGATCACCCGTGGGGCTATTTCAAAGAGCAGCCCCGTGCTGTTGCCTACAGCAGCGATGGCACCCATGTGGAATACCTTTTCAAACGCAGGGGGAAACACTTTCTTCTCAGAAATGTGATCCCTTCACACGCAATTGCCACACACTATCGTTATGGGAAAAATAATAAGCTATTCAAAAAAGAGGGGCCAGACATGCGCTTTGTAGAGACCCGTTACTACAAAGAGGGACATAATGACGTTGGAGGGGAAGATGTACGTTTAGGAGCAGAAGAAGAAGCCATCATGGGCAGGGTAATGCTACAGCGTGCCCCTGTTGGCACCACGAGCGCTCCCGTCATCACTCACCGATTTTTCTACCATTTTCCACATGAAAATAGAGAAAAAAGCTCTGCAGGATATGCGAGCGTATTTGATGCACTTGGCTTTTGCTCTCGCTACCATTGGGACGATAGAGAGCGGTTGGTGGCTATTGAATACTGCGATAAGAATAAGAGAACGCAGCTACTGGAAAAGATCTTTTGGGGGAGAAAAAAGTATAGCGGTAATATGGTGAGCCGGGCGCTATGTACCCCTAAGGGACAGGCTATGGTAGCTCGAGCGCTCAGCTATGATGAGCGCGGCAATATTGTGGCGGACAAGCTTTTTGGACAACTGACGGGCTTCTGTGCTACCGCCATTCGGATGGATGGGAAAGGGCAGATCGAAGAGAATGGATGCGATTGCCACACCACCTTTTACAGCTACGATGGCAGCATCCGCAACCTCCTGGTAAAGCAGAACGATCTACGAAAAACTATCAGCTATAAGTATCTGCCAAATAGTGACCTACTCATAGCGGCCTTAACAGAGGACTCTGGAGGCGCTATCTTATTGCGCCACTTCTATAGCTATGACGATAATGCGACGCTCATCGAAGAGATCGTTGATAATGGCTTAGCAATAGCACGCAGTGACCTCACCGGCGTGACGCAGAGGATCATTCGTAGGATAACCCCTCAAAGCTGCTATCCGATAGGTCTACCTTGGGTTGTCGAAGAGTTTTTTCTCGACACAGCTAGTGGACAAGAGCTATTTCTCAGCCGCGTCATCAACAGTTATTCCAGGGAGGGCCGACTCCTTCATCAAGAGCATCAGGGCAGCGATGGCGCTTCTGCTTATCTATTGCATTGGGAATATGATGAAAGGGGTAATGTTACTAAGTCGATCGACGCTCTCGGACAGCAGACATTGCGGCGCTTCGATGCCAATAATAACCTCATTTGGGAGCAGGGATCCCGCCCAGATGCTCATAAAGAGTATGCCTACGACTTTTCTAATAGGCTCATCAGCGAGAGTGAAGTGCATGTCAGCGGCGCCCGCCTGACCAAGAACTTTAGTTACGACTATCTGGGTAGATGCATTGCCTCTAGTGATGTCTATGGAAACACAACGGAGTACGCTTATGGCTTGATGGGAAGAAAAACCCATGAGGTACACCCCATTGTGCGCGAAGCGGATGGACTTCCGGTGTCTACAGCGCACCTCACTCAGTATGACCTGCTGGGCAATCCTACCGTTCAAAGTAATGCGCGCACTTTTGCTACCCATACTACCTACAATGTGCGGGGACAGCCTACTGATGTCACCAATCCCGATGGCACCCAAGAGCTATTTCGCTACTATATTGATGGCTGCTTGCAGCTACATAGAGCTGCTGATGGGACCTCTACCAACCTAACCTATGACTATCAAAAGCGCCCTCTTGTCAAAGAGAGCCGCGATAGCACTGGGGCGCTGCTACGACGAATCGAGTATAATTATGACGCTTTTCACCTACTCGAAGAGCGTGATAATTCTGGTCACCTCACCTCTTACCACTATGACGGCGCTGGACGCCTTATCGAACAGCAGCGCGATGGCCAGAAGACGACTTTTTCCTACGACGCACTCGGCAGAGTGCATATGACCTGCTCCTTTTTCGGTGGCGATCCTCTGCAGTTTATTGCCACCATCCAAAGGCATGACCTGCTCGGCCGCACCGTGGAGGAGCGCACCGAAGACGCCTGTGGCAACGTCCAAAATAGAGTTCTTCACAGCTATGACGCCGCAGGGAATAGAACAGCTACGACGACTTTTGGCGCGGCAGGAGTAGCTACATCATATGTGGACTACACTCCGAGTGGCGAGCCTTGGCGCTGGATAGATGCCGAAGGGCATACAAGCTGGAAAGCCATCCACTATGGCTTTATCAATGCTTTAGGCCAGCGGGTGCGCTACGAGGAGCTCACAGACTCCTTAGGGCTTATCAGCTGCTGCGAATATGACGCGCTAGGCAGGCTCGTTACCAAGTCCATGCGGGCGTTATTCGGCGGCATTGTTGCCAAAAGCGAGCTCTTTTATGATTGCGATGGCAACCTCGCAAGGCAAGTGGATAGCAGCTTTAACCCCGTAGATGGCGCCCTATTAAGTGTGCACACCACCCGCCGCGATTACGACAGCATGAATAGGATGGTGGCCCTCCATGAGGGCGTTTATACCGCTGCCATGCGCACCACGCACATCGTCTACAATACTATAGGGCAAAAGCAAGCGGTGCTCTATCCCGACGGCGTGGCTCTGCATTTTCAGTATGACGCCGCCGGACGCCTGATGCGCCGCTTTTCTTCCGATGCCACTATCGATGACTTTTTCTCGTACGACAGCTGTGGCAATGTCATAGAATCTATCGACAAAATCAATGGCTGGGTGGCGCGCCGTAGCTATAATGCCTTGGGACATATCACCAGAGAACATCTTGGCAATGGCCTAGTGATGCACTATGTCAGCGATCTCATGGGTAGACCCATGTCGGTAGAGATGCCAGATGGCAGTGTCATCGTATACCGCTATAGTGGCGCCCAGCTTATCCATATCGATCGCTTTACGGCGGGCGGCAGCCACTATATCCATACCTACGACTCAAGCGACCTTTCTGGAAAAGTTACCAAAGCAACCCTTATCGGCAAGGCGGGAGAAGCAAAGTGGGAGTATGATAAGCTTGGCAGGATGACGCGTATCACCAGTAGCTGCTGGCACGAGGCCACAGCTGCTATCGATGGCGTTGGCAACCTCTGGGAAAAATTTACAGTAGACCCCATCTGGGGTGGCTTCAGAACTGCTTATGGCTACGACTCCCTCCATCAGCTTAATAATGAGCATGGCGGCAGCGCCACCCAGGCATATATTTTCGACTCGCTGCACAATCGACGCGAATGCAATGGCGCTATAGCGACATACAGTGTATGCCATGAGCTGCTGAATGATGGCTCTGCCAGCTATGTATACGACAGCCGCGGCAACCTCATTAAAGAAGAGCGCGCAGGAATCACCACTAGCTATACCTACGATGCCCTCAATAGGATGACCAGCATGAGCTGTGGCAGCCACCGCACGAGCTATATCTACGACTCATTTCATCGGCGCCTAGCCAAATATCAGTCGGAGTGGGACGCAGGTCATTGGCATGCTACAATATGCCAAAGGATGGCGTTTCATGGCGAAAATGAGGTGGGAGTCTACGATACCTTGGGGCGCGCGATAGCTATAAGGGTGCTAGGAATATCGCTGCGCGGCGGCGCCGAAATAGCCGCTGCCGTCGCCATCGAGCTGCAAGATAAAGCCTATGCCCCCATTCACGACCTCCATGGCAATGTCACCTGTCTTCTCGATAGCGCTCAAGGCTCAGTTGCCGCCACCTACCGCTATAGCGCCTATGGGGAGAAACAAGAAAATATCCTCGACCCCCTATGCGCTACCAATCCCTGGCAGTGGATGAGCAAAAGCCATGACGAGGAGAGTGGCTTTATTTTCTTTGGCAGGCGCTACTACAACCCCACCGCTATGCGCTGGACGACTCCCGATCCCCTCGGCCATGCCAGCGGCCCCAATCTCTACGCCTATGTGCACAACCGCCCTCTGTACCTTATCGACTTATATGGACTCATAGCCGAAGATATATTGCAAGAATCTCGGCAAGAAGAGAACTGGTTCTATAGCACTCTCAAAGACAGTGTCCAAGCTGCTGGGCGATTTATCTACGGCTTTGGCAAACATGCTGTTGGCGTGCCGCTGCTTAGCGACGTCATATGCTTTGCAGGGCATACTCTCGCTGGTAATGACCCCAACGATTATGTGATGTCCTATCGCGAGCCACATTCATCCAATTTTCATGTGGGAGAATTTGATGCCCCCGATAAGCGCATCATCATCGTCAATGGTATCCTATGCACCCGAGATGAGGTGCACAAACGGGCCGAAGAGCTATCGGCGATGTTGGGAGGCGAGCGCATCTATGTCACCTATAACGCCACCCATGGGTGTGCTATGGATTTTTTGGAGACATTGGGACAGAAGCTTGGAATCACTACGCGCTCTGTCGACAAGCTAGCCAGGCAGGCTCTCGCTTGCTTAGACGCCGTAGGGCCTCAGGGCGAAGTCTGGATATATGCCCATAGCCAGGGCGCCGAGATCAGCTGGGGGCTTACCCGCAAGCTCAGCGACGGCGACCTCAAGCGCCTCACCGTGCGCACCGTCGGCGGCGCCCGCATCATCCCCGATAACGTCTTTAAAGATGCGGTAAACTTTGTCAGCGAAAATGACGGCGTCCCCCGAATTGCCGACCCCATCGGCTATCATTTAGGTTTGTCTAAACAGAGAAACCTTGTTATGTTGAAGTCGAATAGCTCCCCCCTCATCGACCACGCCATGAATGGCGATACGTATAGTGAGGTTACTGGAAAGGTATTAAACGATTATAGCAGGCTGCGTTCATGAAATATTTTGTCATTTTTGGCTTGGCTTTGCTCTCGCTTGCTTGGCTCGGATGTAATAGAGAGCCTTACTACCTCTATTTGGCTCATAAACTGCGAGATCAGTATATCGCGGATGTAACGCGCGATGGCCGCTTTCGCCTCGAGGCCATTGGCGGAGCCATGGCTGATGATATACAAAAATTCAATATAGGATTTGGCACAGTAGCTTCTCCCACGGTTGAGCAGGCGCGCGTCGAATTTGTTACAAAGGCTGAGGAATTTTTGCAGCGGGTGAATAGCTGGGAAGAGATACGGCCCTACCTCCACGACTATCCAGCTACTATTAAAAATTTTGGCTTAACTTTAACCTTTCGTTCTCCTTCAGGCAGGTTTTCCGTCGGGCCAGAAACTGTCGCCTATGTATCTACTGCCTATGGTACTGTCTTTTATTCACGCGATAATCCCACAACAAAGCGCCTACGCCTAGAAGATATCCATTCTGAACCGTATGAAGAAGCTCTGCGTATTGTACGCCAACAACATCTTGAACTGCTGCACTCCGGAGGTGGGACAACCTCTACTTGAGCCTGTCTTCACAATTTATACTGTGGGGCGATGAAATTTTGCGTTTTGAGCGCGTCAAAGCCCCAGGGTTGAGCTCCTGCAAATGGGTTCGTATTGTGATTAATACGGACCCATTTGCAGGAGCTCAACCCTGAGAGCTTTCACGCAGCTCAAAACGCAAAATTTCATCGCCCCACAGTATAAGTAACGCAAGTTTTACAACGTCCTCTGCTATTATCAAGAAGAGCAAGGATCTTGATCACGTACCTTTGATAGATAAGAAGGCTCGTAGTAACTGACAGAGGGCTACCTGGTCATCACAACAGGCGAGTTCGCGACAGGCGTGCATCGAAAGCTGGGCGATGCCAATATCGACCGTAGCCATACCCGTTGTAGCTGCATGGATAGGCCCAATAGTCGATCCTGAAGGAAGATCGTTGCGCGGAGCAAAAAGTTGGAAAGGAATCCCATATCGCATACATAACTCAGCCACCGCTCCTAGGGCCGGTGCAGCGCCGGCATAGCGCTGCTGAGCACTTGTCTTTAAGACAACGCCTTTGCCCAAAAGAGGACGATGCTGGGGGTCATGCCTATCTTGATAGGCAGGGTGGATGGCATGCGACAAATCGACAGAGAGGCAAAGACTGCGCGCTATAAGCTGAAATAGCTCTTCACGCCCTTGTCCATATTGGAGTGCAAGGCGCTCAATAAGCGAACCCAAAAAAGGCGAGTGGGCTCCTGATGCGCTATAGGAGCCTATCTCTTCGTGATTCCAAAACGCTACCATAGGAATGGCATCGACATAGTCGTTCCGCTTGAGGGAGAGAAAGGCATGAAGGGCGGCATGAGCGCTCATGAGGTTATCTAAGCGCGCCGCAGCAAGAAGCTTATTAGCGGCGCCAACACGGCGCGCTGTCTCTAAGGGATAGAGGAATAGATCGTGAGCGAGCAGTGTGGCAGGCGGCAGAATAGCTTCTAAACGCTTTTCTAAATAACTGCACGCGCTCGCTGCATCATCGGTTATTCCCGCTACGGCAATGAGATGATCCTGTTTATTGAGCAGAAGCCCCTGTTCGTCAATCTTGCGGTCTAAATGGATTGCCAGCTGAGGTATGACGACGGCTTCGGTATCGAGCTCTACAAGGGTCTCTTTTACTAGCCCTTGTCTGTCGCAGTATACGACCTTTCCAGCTATGCCTAAATCGCGGTTTAACCAGGAGTTGAGCAATGGGGCTCCATAGGGCGCTATGGCGAGTAAAATGGTATTATTCTGGTAGTAGGCGGCTTTGGGTTTGAGCTTAAAAGCAGGGCTATCACTGTGGGTGCCTATAAGGTGTAGCCTACTAGGAGCCTTTTGGGGCGCAATAAAAGCACAGAGGGAGGCACCATCGCGCACGACGAAGTAGCCTTCTCCCGCTGTGAGCTTCCAAGCGCTATCCTCTTTTAGCTCGAGGAAGCCTGCCTGCTCAAGCTTTTTGCGCATGTATGCCACAGCATGCCATGCCGTCGGGGCTGCATTCAAAAAATGAATTAAATCAGAAATCAACGCATCCACATTCCCCTCCAAGAGAGTTACAAACCAGGAGTGAGCTTCTCTATTCCCCCGAGAAAGGGCCTCAACACTTTTGGAACCGTCACCGAACCATCTTCGCATTGATTGTTCTCCAAAAGAGCTACCATAAGGCGCGAAGTGGCTAACCCTGAGCCATTGAGAGTATGAACAAACTCCGGCTTTTCGCCCTTTTTGCGAAAGCGGATATTCGAACGGCGTGCTTGATAGTCGGTGCAGTTGGATATCGAAGAAACTTCATAATAACGTCCCTGTCCGGGCAACCACACCTCAATGTCGACAGTGCGCGCAGAGCCAAAAGACATATCTCCTGTCACTAGCAGCATATTGCGATAATGAAGCTCTAACCCCTGTAAAACCTCTTCAGCACTGGCAACCATAACGTCAAATAGCTCTTCACTTTGCTCGGGAAGAGTAAAGGCAAACATCTCTACCTTGTTAAATTGGTGGGTGCGAATTAGACCACGCTCTTGGGATCCCGCGGCTCCGGCTTCGCGGCGAAAACATGGGGTATAAGCGGTGTATTTAAGCGGCAACAGCTCAGCGTCCAGGATTTCATCCATATGCAAGCCATTCAAAGGCACTTCTGCTGTCGGAATGAGATATAAATGGTAATCGTCATCGCAAAGCTGAAACTGCTGATGTTCAAACTTGGGCAGCTGCCCAGAGCCATAAACGACCTCCTTGCGCACAAGCAATGGGGGTATCCATTGTTCGAAGCCATTCTTTATCTGGATGGCGAGCATATAGTTAATAAGGGCCCACTCTAAACGAGCGCCAAAGCCGCGATAAGCTGGCCACCCTGCGCCCGAGAGCTTAGCAGCACGCTTGAAATCAAACAGGTGGAGCTGCTCATTGAGTTCTAGATGGTTTTTGAAAGGGAAGGCAAAATGGGGCTTATCTCCTACACTTTTCAGCAGAAGGTTTTCTGAGGGAGCGTCAGCTACTTTGATATCATCCATGGGCAAGTTTGGCAGACAAGCGAGCTGCTGGTGCAGCTGCGCTTCCATCGCCGCCACCTCGCTGTCTAAATGGGCAATGGCTGCGCCTAAGCTGCCAACGCGCACCATAGGCTCAGAGCTATCTTTGCCCTGGTGCTTGAGTTCTCCGATATTCTTTGAGAGACTATTGCGCTCCGCTTTGAGCTGCTCTAACGCGCTGATTTTTTCTCTAAGGGCTTCATCCATAGCGACAAGAGCAGATAAGTCGATGGAAGGATCTTTTGTCCGCAATTTGGCCTCTACAAGAGCTCTATTTTTTCTTATTAAACGTATATCAATCATTAACTCCTCCAACAAAGGCTCCAGTGTAGGATGCCAAGCGAAAAAATGCAATTGCCCAAGTAATTAATTTTGGGCAAGGGCAGGGGCAAGGGCAGGTATTAATTTTTCCTTAAACAATTGAAATCTCGCAGAAAATGCTTTTTAAAAATTTGTTTTGCCATCAAAGGGGTTCAGGTTGACAATAAGTAAAGAATTTTATTTAATTCGGCTAAACCTATGGAGCAGACCATTTTGGCTGTTTGGGTGCGACAGGAGTTTTAAGGAGGTCACTATGGTAGTTAAAAAACCATCTACAATGAGCCGCCAAGAGGCTGGCCGCAAAGGTGCCGCTGCGCGCTGGGGCAAAGATTCTGTGCAGAGCAACCAAGCGCGCAATCAGAGCAGCCACTCACGCAATCAAACCACAAACCGGCAAGAAGCAAGCCGCAAAGAAGGACATGCTGCTGCTGCACGCCACCAGCGCGAATTTTATCAAGAAACAGGCCATAGAAATATAGAAAATGTTTACTCACAATATCCCTACGAACGCTTTGAAGAAATAAACCACAGGGGCGAAAGGAGCCGCTGGGGGGACGATAATGGAGAGCAGCAACCACGCCCTAGAGGACGCTCCACCTACAGAGAGGATGAGGGTACTTCACATTATCCCCAGCAGTACTTTGAGGAGATAAATCGCGGAGGCGAAAGAATTCATTGGAGAGAAAACAATGAAGAGCAGCAATCTCGCCCCAGAGGGTATTCTACGCACAGAGGAGCAGAGCTGGAGTCTCGAGGCGGAAGGGCTACTGTCCATAGAGATCAAGAGGAGCACCAAGGATCTTTGCATGGAAGAAACAGCTTTTATAGAGGCGAAGAAGAGCCTTATGACAGACGTCACCATAGGGTAGACGAAGATGAAAACAGATATGCTTATGGCAGAACAGCAAGCCGAGGTGGCCAGAGTCAAAGCAATCAGACTCGTGCTAGCCAAAGCAACCCCGGCAGGATGAGCCGGCAAGAAGCGGGAAGAAAAGGTGGTCAAAGCGTTGCAGCGACACATTCCCGAGAGTTTTACCAACAAATTGGCAGCAAGGGTGGACGCTCGCGCTAACCCCGGCCCAAGTCCAAACAGCTTCTCAGTGATGAAACATCGAATGGATGAATGCAAAAATCGCTGAGCGCCTTGAAGTTGTAGTGATGAAGACAGACTGTAGCCAGCCGGATTCGACACTGCAAATTCAAGCGTTCAGCGAGAGCTTTTTTTGCCGATATGTAGCGTGGGCTTTAGCCTGCGCTACATAAACTGGCTTCAACGTTGTCAATTGTCATTGAACGGCGCAGGCTAAAGCCTACACTACATAAACTGGCTTCAACCTTGTTCTTCTTCTCAGATCTGCCCTCATTTCAACATATCCTCTTCATGAAGCAAATATGCCTGCTGCTGCAACGCCTGATGTAACAGAGCAATGCGATCCGTACGCTCCCATGTAAATTCGGGCTCATCGCGGCCAAAATGGCCTCCGAAGGCTGTTTTGGCATAAATAGGTCGCTGAAGATCTAGCATCTCTATCATTCCAGCAGGTGTCAGATCGAAAACAAGAGGTATGATACGTCCAAGCAAATCTTCTTGGACTGTACCCGTATGAAAAGTGTCGACATGGATGGAAATGGGATAGGGCACCCCAATGGCATAGGATATCTGCACTTCACATCGGCGCGCCAGCTTTGCCGCTACAATATTTTTTGCCACATAGCGCGCAGCATAAGCACCAGAGCGGTCTACCTTGGTGGGATCCTTACCAGAGAAAGCTCCACCACCATGCCGACCCATCCCCCCATAGGTGTCCACAATAATTTTCCTTCCCGTCAGGCCACAGTCAGCCGCTGGCCCCCCCATGACAAACCGGCCTGTAGAATTGATATAAAAGATTGTATCGCTGTCAATAAGCCCAGAGGGCACTAACTCTTCAATCATCGCCCTCATATCTATCCGTATCTGTTCTAAAGCCGTTTCAGGATCATGCTGAACAGCAACAACAACAGTATGCATGCGCTGAGGAATATAATCTTTGTTGTACTCTATTGTACACTGCACTTTAGCATCGGGACGCAAATAGGGCAGCGCATAGGTTGTTCGCAAGGCATGCAAAGCTCTGACGGCTTTATGCGCCAGGGCAATAGGCATGGGAAGCAACTCCGGCGTCTCATCACAGGCATAGCCAAACATCAAGCCCTGATCTCCTGCTCCCTGTTGTCCCCCGGAACCTGACAGGCGCGAACAATCGACTCCTTGGGCAATATCGGGAGACTGCTTTTTGATGGATAC
>Ga0206859_1044_pt2 | contig 27458 bp, 26 predicted proteins | sample Alteio_BWOrgCont_47_FD_152882 | JGI IMG/M metagenome (GOLD analysis project Ga0206859, IMG submission 152882) | Enriched cells from forest soil in Barre Woods Harvard Forest LTER site, Petersham, Massachusetts, United States -... | ecosystem: Environmental > Terrestrial > Soil > Temperate forest >... | reverse complement strand
GACCCGAGGTCGCCATACCGGCAATGTATTGATATGGTGATCAGCATGGCCGAAAAAGGAAAAACCGCCCGCGAGGTGTTTGATGCTGTTGAAGACCGCTGGCATATCGAATACCCGGCTACCAATAACGCGGTGGCTAATGGCGGCATAGTGGCAACGAGTGTGTGGTTTGGCGGCGGTGATTATTTAAAAACGGTGAACCTTGTTTTTGGCGCGGCCGATTTTACCGATGCCGACTGCAATGCGGCGAACTCGGCCTCGGTGGTGGGTGCCATGCACGGCATGAAAGCGATACCGAATAATTTAGTGATACAATTGGGCGACCGGGTAAAGGGAGATTCAATGGGCGATATTAAAATGACACCGGCGGTTGATGAAAGCATAACAGAATTAGCCAACAGAACAGTGGTGATAGGTACTGCCATGCTGAAAAGGAACGGTGCAAGACAATCGGGCGATGCATTAATGATTCCCGTACAACAACCCGTTCAACAACCCGCTGAACTGTTTAAACTGGCCGACCTCACCCGATACTGGAACCCTGAATGGGAACTGCTACGGGCAGGTTTTGGCGGAGCGGGCGGCGGTTTGCCGGGGATTAGGGGCATTACCTATCTCGACGGGGATGTGCTTGCCACTTATCCGCGTGACGAGGTGAGGGGATTGATATTACAGCGCACCGTAAAAATAAAAGATCAGCAAACCTTGAGTTTTGATGCCGGGGTTGACGAAGACCGGGTTTGGCAGCTGAATGTATATGCTGATAATGAACAATTACTGGATACGCTTATTGAAGGGAATAAACCGAATGTAAACTGGTACCCGATAAAGGTCGACCTTAGCAATTACAAGGGCCAAACTATCAATATCAGGTTATACCAGCGGGTACTGATAGACGGTAAAGAAGCGGGGGATGCTTATTGGAAAAATATTTTGTTCCAGTAATAAGTTGATCAATGAAATGATGCCCAACGAATTTCAAGTAGTATTGTTATAATCACCACATATACATCTTATGCAAAAACAAAAACTCAATCCCACGGATCACCTGGCTAACGAGCGGACATTCCTGGCCTGGATCAGAACCAGCATCGCTATGATGGGTTTTGGTTTTGTGGTGGTAAAATTTGCCTTATTTGTTAAACAAATATCGCTTGTGCTAAACAGGCCGGGGATAGCACCCGCGTCAAAGGGGTATTCTTCTGAAATAGGGATTTTCTTAGTCGTTATCGGCATTATTATGGCTGTATATGCTTATATACGCTATCGCATTACAGAAAAACAGCTCATAGCGGATGAATATAAACCTTCCTATTTGTTGGCGGTGCTGGTAACCGTATTAATTTTAGTTGCCGGAATTGCGTTGGTCGTTTTTTTAATGCCTAATTCATAAGAAAAAATCGGATTGTCCCCTAATCCCCGATTACTCCGACCTTAAATTCTTTATCGGGCTAAGTATGGCCGCTTTAAAGGCTTGCGAGCCTACGGTAACCAGTGCTATGAGTATGGATCCCGCGCCGGTTAAGATGAACACCCAATAGCCTATATCAATATGCAGTGGGTAATTACTGAGCCATTTATTCATGAGCCACCAGGCAATGGGCGAGGCTATCACGAATGATATACCTACCAGTACAAGGAAGTCTTTTGATAACAGCGTGGTAATTGCGGCTACAGATGCACCTAATACTTTGCGGATTCCAATTTCCTTTACCCTGTTCTCGGCCATGAAAGCGGCCAGCGCGAACAAACCCATGCATGAGATAAAAATGGTCAATCCTGCGAAAGCAGCAGCAATAGTGCCTGTGTTTTCATCGCCCTGGAGATTTTTGGCATAGGTATCGTCCACAAAATAATAAGTAAAGGGATAATCAGGATTATATTTCCTTACGATGGCTCCTATCTTTGAAAGGCTGGCCGATACCGGTTCGTTATGGCTCAACCTAAAGTTGATGGCACTTAATTGCTTCGTGCTTCCGCGTATGATCATTGCGGAAGATCTATCATAGGCCCATCCTGCAATATAGTCCTTTATTACGCCGACCACATGTAAGGTTATGTTGCCTTTTTTCATCAATTGCCCTACCGGGTTTTTAAAACCTATGGTTTTTACCGCCGTTTCGGTAAGCAGCACGGCAGCGGTATCGGTGGGGTAACGGTAAATGTCGATATCGCGCCCTTCGAGTAGTTGAATGCCGCTGGTCCGCGTAAAGTTTTGGTCGGTATAGTTTTCCCGGAATGTGACATCCGCCGACGGATTTTTCCCCTGCCAGCTATAATCATCGTTAGCAGTCCAGGTATCGTTCACCGACGAATTGGTGCGTGTAAGGGCGCTTATGGCGCCACTTTGCTGCAGATCGTTTTTGATAGCCGCGTAATTTTTATTGATATCGCCTTTGATATAGATATAAGCGAGATTAGTAGAGTCATAGCCTTTGCTGCGGTGTAAGCCGAAGTCTATCTGCCTGTAAATAATGAGCGTACAAATAATAAAGCATATGGCCAGCGTAAACTGCACCACCACCATAACTTTTCGCGGTGCCAGTAACGAACCCGTAGCGCTTAAAATACCCTTCAGCACTTTTGCCGGACGGTAGGCCGAGAGATAAAATGCAGGGTAAACCCCAGCGAAAACACCCGTTATAAACGCGAACGCGAAAACCGCCAGCCAAAATAAAGGGTTTGCATAAGGTACGGTAAGGCTTTCGCCAACTAAATTATCGAAAGCGGGAATGCAAAGCTGTACCAGCAATACCGATAATAATCCTGCGGCTAAAGCTGTAAGTACCGATTCGCCCAAAAATTGTTTGATGAGCAGCCCCCTGCCCGCACCGGCAACTTTGCGTATGCCTACCTCTTTAGCGCGTTTGGCGCTGCGCGCGGTACCGAGGTTCATATAATTAATGCAGGCGATCAGCATTACCAATATGGCGATGAGTCCGAACCACCGCAACATGATCAGCCTGCCCGGAAGAATTTTCCCGTTCTCATAATCGGAATACAGCCACCAATCGCTCATAGGCTGCATAAAAATTTCGGTGCCGGGGCGCATGTGCTGGTCGCGGAAAAAATTCCGGAAAAGGCCAATCCCGGCCTGGCGGCTTACGCCCGGTTTAAGCATCACATTAGTAGCCACTAAATTATCCGTCCAGTTGTCCTGCTCCCAATGCACCTCTTTCATGTAGTGCAGTGGCACCATGTATTCCACATAATTATATTGCGTATTCGGGGGCAATGGTTTAAGTACACCGGTTACGGTAAAATTGGCTATGCTATCTATTTTAACAATTTTACCCATAGGGTCCTCGCTGCCAAAAAGTTTTTGTGCCATTTGCGCGGTGAGTACAATGTTGTGTACATCGGTGAGGGCTGTGGCGGGATTGCCTTCGGCAAATTGATAGCTGAAAAACTTAAAGAAATTGGCATCGGTTAACAGTCCCTTGCCTTCAAAACGCTTATCGCCATGCTTTAGAACGAATGAACCTACGCCTGAGAGCCGGTTAACCTCTTCCACCTGCGGGTAATTCGCTTTTAAGGCAGGCGCCAGTAAAAAAGGGACTGCATTATCGCCCTGGTACTGTCCGTTAACTTTTGTCTGCGTGTAAACACTGTAAATGCGGTCTTTATTTACATGAAACTGGTCGTAACTTAACTCGTTGGCTATCCATAAAAATATCAATACGGCTGTGGCCATCCCTATTGCCAGCCCGCTGATGTTAATAAAAGAAATGCCGCGGTTGTGGCGCAATTGCCTGACCGTAGTTTTTAGCAGCTGGGTAAATATCAGTGCCTCGCGGCTCACCCTGTGGGCAAAACCTGTGTTTGTTGTTTGGCGGGATGCCCTCAGGCGTCCCAGGGTGGCAAATTCATGGTGAATTTCTTCGGCCTTTGTCAGCAGCGCCTTTTTTTGCGTATTGGTGATCTGCGGATCTGGATCTTGGTATTCATCCAGGAACTCTTTAACAGTGCCCAGCATATTATAATGGGTACCTAAAAGATAGGCCAGCTCATTAGCTTCGACGTCAGTCGCTTCGCCCGAGATAAACAGCTCGACCAATTCCCAGATGTGTTCTTCCATGATGCAGTTTTGGGATGTCCAAATATAAGACGCCTTACGTATATTATTGTTGCGCTAATTTGATAATAAATAATTTATGCACAGCATATTAATTTTATTGATCTTCGTATTTTCGGTAACGCCGGACGCGGCAAAAAAATTAAAGCTATGACTAACCTTAATTTCATTTCGCCGTTTTTTATTGTTGAAGATCTTAAAGCGTCGGTTTCATTTTATACGGATCAGCTTGGATTTGAAATAAGATATACCGGGGCCGATGGTGATCCGTTTTGGGCTATTGTCGGGCGCGACAATATTTCCATTATGCTGAAAGCAATAGCCCCCGGTGTAAAGCCTATGCCTAACCATACCATTCATGAATGGGCGCGGTGGGATGCCTATATTTCAGCCGCTGATCCTGATACTTTATATGAGGAATACAGTTTGGCGGGGATAACTTTCAAACAGGCTTTGCAAAATGATGGGGATGGGCTGCGCGGATTTGAAGTGATAGACCCTAACGGGTATGTTTTGTTTTTCGGGAGGCCGGTTTAAAGACCGTTACTGATATTATTTAGCGCGGTCTTCATAGATGCCGATCATCAGCAGCCATGCCCCCGAAATGAGGAACGCGAATAAAACAATGATGCCGACGGCGGCGATGTAAAGGCCGTAGTCATACCCAAGTACCAGGAATACCGCGCCTAAAACTTCAGCGAGATAGCATATGGTGCCACCTGCAAGTCGCGGCATTTTCAACCCGATAGAACTCATGCCCGACCGGATGGCTATGATATAACCCCTTATAAAAATAATTGTGGCGATGAGCCATAAAACGAGCCACTCCCAACCGAGCATTTGTAGATCCTGGGTAGCGATAAGCGCGAGGCCGCTGGCCATGAAAATGGCGGTGAAACCCGTCAGCATGTTTATCGCCCGGTTTTTATGGGTGGTGTTTTGGATAATGATCTTGTGGTTGATGGACATCGCGACGAAGATAAGGCCCGCAAGTCCCGCCGCGCCGCCGCCTACCATTACAAAAAAGTTATTCCATTGGGTTAGCATAGTAAACAGGATGTTTATGCATACTAATATAAAGTTATTTTGGATAAGGTGGAAAATCGGGCGACTTAATAATATTAAGCAGTGAAAAACATAGATACGGTACCCTTCTATTTATTAAGAAGATAACGCGTTAACCGGTAACACGGGTATACAACAACAGGCGCTGCCAGTACGTCTATCGTGTAATGGACATGCTGTACAAGCAATAAACAAGCAACCACAAAAGCTGCAATAAGCGCTATTATTTTATCCGTTCGTTTTTCGAGGCATAAATATATCATCACCATTGTGGCTGTGTGGCCCGAAAAGAACAGGTCTTTTGTAATAACGGTGTTCCCGGAAAAAAAGCTGTTAATAGGGTCGATCAACGGCACCAGGCCCGAAGGCGGATCGAGCGCAACCAGGCTGAGGGTAACGAAACGGACGATATAAACAAATATCATCGCCCAGCACCAGGTGATATAAATAGAAGGATTTTTGATGGCCCTGAGGAGTATCAATAAAGCCATCGCCCCAATCAATCCAAAAATGTAGACGGATACATCGTGCGGGGGTATGTGTGCCAGCAGCCAATCGTTTAACACCGCCCCTTTCCTTTTTTGAATATGTGCGAAAAAGAACGGCAGGCTATAAATAATGGCAGCTATGATCACGGTGCCGATGATCATTTGATAACGTTTGTATCGTGAATTCCAGGTTTCCGTCCAGTTATCTTTTAATGTAGGTGATGGCATATTTCGGGCAGAGTGTTAATTTGGTTCTGGCGTAATATATTGACTGCATACGATATATGCAAGCACATTCTCTATTCAGCCTGTGGCGGGTGTTTTCGCCATTAAAAATGAAAAGCCTCAAGACTTTCGACTTGAGGCTTCTGACTTAAAAATGTGATCCCATCAGGATTCGAACCTGAGACCTACAGATTAGAAATCTGTTGCTCTATCCAGCTGAGCTATAGGACCCCGTATTTGCTGTGCAAAGATGCAAAAATCTGCCAAAAATGTCAATGATAAAATGATGGGGTGTTTGTTGGTGATGCCGTGGTGACACCAATCACAGGCTAATCATCGACTTGAATTGCAAATAGTTTCTTTTTGGGATTCCATTCAATTAAAGCAGGGTCAGAAGCACCAACTCCTGTCGGCCCTTTACCTATCCCAAATAAACCAATTGATTCATCTGTTAAACGATCAATTTTCCAGCCATTAAAATTTTCTTTGGAAGACGTAATATCGATTCCTTTAGAATTAAAAAACAACCACTTGTTAATATAATACAAGGTATCTACTTTACCATTTTTAACCTTTAGAATAAGGAGTTTATTGAACACGTCGTTTTTGAAATCTTCAATATAAACGTTTCTTAATGGGTTGCCCTTTTTGTCTTTAAGCACATGAATGAGCTTCATTTGATGGCTTTGTATTTGGCTTTTCTCACATGAGATCGGTTTAATATCTGATGCAAATACTAATGCTGTAATTAATAAAAGTAATATTATAATTATAGTTTTCATGATTGAGATAAGTTAGTATTAAATTTAAACTTTGCTATATTATGTATATATCAAAAACACTTCCATCACTTATCCGTCCTCTTCCCCTCTCCCAGCCAAAGCAAACTATTCATAATGAGCTTTTCTTCCATCTCATTATCCAGTGTGTGCGACAAATCCTTGTTGGTGTGGTGCTCGTAGTCGATATCGTTATGACCCATGTTCATGTAGATCATTTTATAGTTTTTGTTCGCCCACACCACCGGGTAATAGCCGCTGTGCCATATTTCGTCCAGCTTAGGGCCAGTGCCGAGGGGGAAACTGGTGGAATCTATCGATAATAGTATTTGAATATCGGGGTTTTGGCGCAGGTCCTTTTCCCAGCGGTACCATTCGTTGGGTTGTGATTTCCAGAGGGTCGGCAGTCCTTTCATGGCGGGGTGATCCTTATCCTCTACCCTTAAAACCGCCGAAGTGGGCCGCCAGGTGTTGCTCACATATTGCCCCGAACCTAAGAAGGTGTTATGGTACCAGTCCCAATCCTCCTTTACTTCCGAGTCATTGAGCGCGAAGGCGGAAAAGTGAAAGCCCATCCATGCGCCGCCATTTTCCATGTATTGCTGAAAGGCCGCGCGCTGGGCGGGACCATCGGGGCGGGTATCTAAGAAGATCACTACCTGGTACTGTTTTAAAAACGCGGCATTCAGGTTATTCCAGTTAGAGGTGGAGTCATAAGCGAAGTGATATTTTGCCGCCATGGCCGGGAACCATTTATTGGCCTCGTGTACAAAACTGATGTGTGCCTGGTCGTTTTTGGCCGTGTAAAACGCGATGACCCGGAATTTTGGTGCGGTTTGCGCCACAATACTTAAACCATACAATAGCCCTATAAATAATAGGAAAATAAGCTTTTTCATATACCGAATATAGGGTTAGTCGCGGGTAATTTTTTACGTTTTTTATAAATAACAGAACAATTGCATCCAATTTCATATTATTGCATAAGTTTTAATACCTCGATTTAGTAACGTAACCAATTATTTACAATACCGTTAAATAAGTGGTTTTGGAGTATAATTAATATAGGTTTACTTTGCAGGCGCTTTTTTACTTATACCTGCTGTGTACCGGTTTGATGTTTAATGCTACAAAGTGTTCATTTTACAATAAGTAAATCATAGTTTTAGAAGATTTTTAAATAATAATTTATGATCATAATTGCTGACGGTGGCTCAACTAAAACCAACTGGTGTTTAGTTACCGGTGAGGGGAAAAAAGTTTATTTCAATACCGAGGGTTACAACCCATATTTTTCAAGCGAAGCCTATATCATCCAATCATTAAAAGAGAGTTTACCCACCGACCTGGAAAAGGACGCAATTACGGAAGTTGATTATTATGGCGCCGGTTGCTCGACCGATGAAAAGCGCCAGATAGTAGAAAATGCCATGAAAGCGGTTTTCACCAAGGCAAAGGTCAACATTGGGCACGACCTGATGGCTGCCGCACGTGCCTTATTAGGTAATACCGAAGGCTTTGCCGCCATATTAGGCACAGGCACCAACACCTGCTTGTATGATGGTAAGGAAATCACCATGAATATTGACTCTGGCGCTTATATTTTGGGCGATGAAGGCAGCGGATGCTATATAGGCAAGAAATTGCTGACCGACTATATCCGCGGATACATGCCCGAGGCGGTACGCAAAAACTTTTGGGAAACTTTCCAGTTAACACCGGACGATATTAACGACCGTGTGTACACCCAGCCACGTGCCAACCGCTTTTGCGCCAGCTTCAGCAAGTTTGTGTATGATAATATTGTAAATATTGAATATTCAAGGAATATTGTGCGTACCTCGTTCGAGGATTTTTTCCGCAACCTGGTTACCCACTATCCTGATTATCAAAAATATACCTTTAACTGCATCGGCTCCGTAGCTTATAACTTCCGTAATGTACTGGAAGAGGTAGCCACCGAAAACGGCATGACCGTCGGCCGCATCATCCGCTCGCCTATAGATGACCTGGTTAAATTCCATTTGGATTTGGCGCCAAGTCAGTTGTGATTAGTTAATTAGAGGTTAGTTAATTAGAGATTAGGAAGACAGAGATTGGTGATTAGAGAATAGAGATTAGAAAAAAGAGCGATGGGTTTACTCATCGCTCTTTTAGTTTTTATTTAATGATTTTTAAGTGAAGCTACTAATCTCCAGTCTCCAATTAACTAATCTCTAACTGGACACCTCCGTCTGGAATATCTTCACATATTTCCTTCTGTCGAATTTATAGAGTTTGGCTGCGCGGTAGGATACGCCTTTTTGTTTTTCGGCGAGTTCCTTCAGGAAGCCATAACTGAGCATTTTTTTGCGGAAGTTGCGTTTGTCCAGCTTTTTGCTCAAAACGGCTTCGTACAGCATTTGCAGTTGGGTAAGCGTGAATTTCTCAGGCAACAGCTCGAATGCTATCGGCTCATAATTCAGTTTGGCGCGGATCTTTTTAAATGCGCGGTTAAAGATAATGGTATGATCGAACGCCAGTTTAGGCAGGTCGTTCACCGAATGCCAGAAGGCTTTGCGGGCATAATGGGTTACGGGTGCCAGTTCTTTTTGTCCATTAAGACGAATCAGCGCGAAATAACCAATGGTAACCACCCTGCCCTGCGGGTGCCTGTCCACATCGCCAAAAGTATGGAACTGGCGGATGGAGATATCGCGCAGGCCGGTAAGCTCATATAAAATACGTTCGGCAGCAGTGTCAAGGCTTTCGTCCTCGCCCACTATATATCCGGGCAGTGCGAACGAATCAATGAACGGTTCCTCGTTGCGTTCTATGAGCAATACTTTAAGTTCTCCGGCTTCAAAACCAAAAATTACACAGTCAACCGAGAATACAGAGTCGAAATGTGGTAATGTTATTTCCAAATGTTATAATTTTAAAAAATAAAGATAGAGGATAATTATCAATCTAAAAATAAAATTTAATGTGTAATATATACACACTATCTTCGTAGCGTTAATTGGTATCACAAAGATGCATAAAATTTCAAAAATAGCGGTACTAACATCGGGCGGCGATGCCCCCGGCATGAACCCTTGCATAAGGGCCGTGGTACGTACCGCTATCTATAACGGCTTGTCGGTTGTGGGTGTAAAACAAGGCTATAAGGGCCTGATAGAGAACGACATGTATGATATGAACCGCCGTTCTGTCAGCAATATCCTTAATCTGGGCGGCACCATACTAAAAACTGCCCGCTGCCTTGAATTCCGCAGCGAGGAAGGCATGGCAACTGCTTACAAAAATTTAAAGGCTCAAAACATTGATGCCCTTGTGGTGATCGGCGGCGATGGCACATTTACGGGCGCATTGCGTTTCTCCAAGCTATACCCGGATATCGCTATTATGGGTATCCCCGGCACTATTGATAATGATTTGTACGGCTCAACTTATACCTTAGGATTTGACACAGCGACCAATACGGTAATTGAAGCTATAGACAAAATACGCGATACTGCCGATGCGCACGACCGTTTGTTTTTTATAGAGGTGATGGGGCGCGATTCGGGGGCTATAGCGCTGCGTGCGGGTATATCCTGCGGTGCAGAAGCGATATTGTTGCCGGAAAAAGAAACGGCTTTAGAAGAACTGATCGAGAGCCTGAAATCGGGGCATTCCAATAAAAAATCATCCAGTATAGTAATTGTTGCCGAAGGCGATAAGCATGGCGGCGTGTACGACATTGCCAAAGTAGTTGAAAAAGAAGTTAAACATTACGATATAAAAGTGACCATACTGGGCCACCTGCAGCGCGGCGGCAGCCCGTCGAGCTTTGACCGGATTTTGGGCAGCCGCTTAGGGTATGCGGCCATAAATCATTTAATTGCGGGCGAAACGCAAAAAATGGTAGGTTTGCGTGCCAATGAAATTGTAACAACAACTTTGGAAGAGGCCTTAAACAGCCACGAGTTTAAACTTGAAGAGGATCTGATGCAGATGGCGCACATTCTATCGATATAAAATAAACATTAATGATCGCAGTTGTATATAGTGGTTCCAATTATGCCGACTGGCGACTGTCGGACAAGGGACGAACTATAGCCTCGTTTAAAACGAGCGCCATCAACCCCTATTTCAACGACGAAAAATACATTGTGCAGGTGCTGAATAAGAACATCAATCTTATTCACCATGCCGAGGAGATCAAACGCATTTACTTTTTTGGGGCGGGCGCATCCACCGACGAATTAAAACAGGTGATCCATAACGCTTTTTCCGCATTCTTTAAGTTCGGAAAAGTAAGCGTAGAGCATGATATTGTGGCGGCGGCCATTGCCTGCTGTAAAAACTCGCCGGGCATTGTGAGCATTTGCGGCAGCGGTTCCAACGCGGCCTGGTACGACGGCAAAAAGGTAAAACCCAACAACTATGGTTTAGGCTATATTTTGGCGGATGAAGGATCGGGCAACTGGCTGGGCCGGCAACTGATCAAAGGTTTTATGGACGAAACATTGCCTGCGGACCTACGTCAGAAATTCGCGCATAAGTATGATGCCGACCGGGGCGTGCTTTTAGAGAAGGTTTACCGCCAGAAACAGCCCGCCTTGTTTTTAAGCTCATTCAATGATTTTTACCTCGAAAACAAGGAAGACCATTATCTGCAAAATGTAATAAAAACGGGCTTTCAGAAGCTCATCGACACTTATTTGTTACCTTTATATAAGCAATATCCGGGGGCTACCGTAAACTTTGCAGGTTCGGTGGCTGCAAGCTTCCAGGACCACCTTTACGAGGTAGCATCAAACGCCAATTTAACTATCGGAACCATCATAAAAGAACCTATAAATAATTTACTAACGTACTATTCTAACAAAAATTAAAAGATCATGAAAATTGGAATTAACGGCTTTGGCCGTATCGGTCGTTTAGCTTTCAGGGCTGCTGTAGAAAGGCCAGACCTTGAAGTTGTAGGTATTAACGACCTTGTTGAGCCTGATTATATGGCTTATATGCTAAAATATGACTCCACCCACGGCCAGTTCAAAGGAACTATCGCGGTTGAAGGCGGTAACCTTGTGGTAAACGGTAAAACCATCCGCGTAACGGCTGAAAAAGACCCTGCGAACCTTAAATGGAACGAAGTTGGCGCTGAAGTGGTTATTGAATCAACCGGTTTGTTCCTTACACAGGAAACCGCTCAAAAACACATTGATGCCGGTGCCAAAAAAGTAGTGATGAGCGCGCCAGCGAAAGACGACACCCCTACTTTTGTAATGGGTGTTAACCATTGGGAGCTTAAAGCCAGCCAAAATATAGTATCCAACGCTTCATGTACCACCAACTGTTTAGCACCAATCGCTAAGGTATTGAATGATAAATTCGGCATCGAGGAAGGTTTAATGAGCACTATACATGCGGTTACCGCTACCCAAAAAACAGTTGACGGCCCATCGGCTAAGGACTGGAGGGGCGGCCGTGGCGCATACCAGAACATCATACCTTCATCAACCGGCGCTGCTAAGGCGGTTGGTTTGGTATTGCCTGAATTGAAAGGCAAATTGACCGGGATGTCGTTCCGTGTACCGGTTGCCGACGTATCTGTGGTTGACTTAACTGCCCGCTTGAAAAACCCTGCCACTTATGAGCAGGTGAAAGCGGCCATGAAAGAAGCATCTGAAGGCCCGATGAAAGGCATTTTAGGCTATACTGAAGACGAAGTGGTATCAGAGGATTTCAAAGGCGATGCACGTACCTCCATTTTTGATGCGAAAGCAGGTATCGCGCTGAATGATCACTTTGTGAAAGTGGTATCATGGTACGATAACGAGTGGGGTTATTCAAACAAACTGATCGATCTGGTGCAGGAGATCGGGAAGTTGTAATTCCTAATTCAGTATAAATTTTGAGCCTTCCAGATTGGGGGGCTTTTTTTATAATCAAATTTCCCGGTGAATTACTAATTTTATAACAACAAATCCAATCCATTGAAAACAGTAAAATATCTTTTGGCAGTACTGATGTTAGTTTCATCATTAAATACCTTCGCCCAAACCGGCTTTGTAAAGGTTGAAGGCACGCAATTTACCATTGATGGCAAACCTTACCGTTATATCGGCACAAATTACTGGTACGGCGGATTACTGGCCACCAACGGCGACAAAGGCAAAGCGCGACTAAAAACCGAACTTGATTTTTTGAAAAGTCACGGCGTGAACAACCTGCGCGTGATGGTAGGTGCCGAAGGTTTGACGACTTACCTCTATCGAGTGCCGAGCGAAAAGGCTTTGATGCCCAAACCCGGTGTATATGACGAAAAGATCATTTACGGACTGGATTATTTGCTGAATGAACTGGGCAAACGCGGCATGAAGGCTGTGCTGCATTTTACTAATACCTGGGACTGGAGCGGCGGCCTCGATCAATATTTAGAATGGAATGGTTACGGCCCTCAACCCTACTCCAAATATGGCGGCTATACCTGGGACAAGAACCAGGAATATACCAGTAAGTTTTACACCTGTCAGCCGTGCAAGGATGAGCTGGATGCTTATATCAAATACATCCTGAACCGCACCAACAGCATTAACGGCAAAAAATACATAAACGACAACGCTATTATGGCTTGGGAGATCATTAATGAGCCGAGGCCGATGTCGCAGGCGGCTACATCTGATTTTTTGGCGTGGATGCAGCATGTATCGGCTTTGGTGAAGTCCATCGACAAAAATCATTTACTGACCAGCGGCAGTGAGGGCGATATCGCTACGGGCGGCGATCTTTCTGTTTACCAGCAAATTCATGCCGATAAAAATATCGATTATCTCACTATTCACATATGGCCCAAGAACTGGGAGTGGTTTAAGGATACTTCTATTGCGGCAGGGTATAATAATTCGGTTGCCAATGCAGTGGATTATATTAACCGCCATGCGCAGCTTGCCAAAACTTTGAACAAGCCTTTGGTGATAGAAGAATTTGGCCTTCCGCGCGACGGGCAGTCGTTCAGCATCAACTCCACTACTACTTACCGCGATAAATTCTACGATGCCATTTTTGGCGCCATGATGCAGCACCCGGAGATTGCGGGGGCGAATTTCTGGGCCTTTGGGGGTATCGCGAGGCCCATCCCCGGACAGGTATTCTGGAAGGACGGCGACGAATTTATGGGTGACCCCGGCGGCGAGGAACAGGGATTGAATTCGGTGTTTGATGCGGATGCAAGTACGTGGAAAGTGGTGACGAAGTATACCTCGCAATTAAAATAGATAAACTACATCATTTCCCTTCATCCACATCCTTAATAAATTTTATAACCCCAGCCATGTACACCTGCTGATCATCCCACATGGCTAAATGACTGCCATTGGGGCAATAAAGGTATTGGCCTTTGGGCATTTGGGTACTCATCCATTTCATGTAATTGGGGTCCATGGTATCGTATCTGGCACCGACGCATAGCGTGGGTACGGTAATTTTATTCATATCCTTGCTCCTGTCCCAATGGATGAGGCGGCCGCCGGTCTTAAATTCGCTTGGGCCTTGCATCATCACATATATCTCATCGTTTACGTGCTTAAAACTTCGCATTACCGGGTCGGGCAGTTCGGGCAGGCGGCATAGGTGCTTGTTGTAATATTCCTTTATGACCAGCGACTGGTAAGTAGGATCTTTATACATTCCTTTAGCCTCATAATTTTGCAGCGAATCGATCAATGATTTCCGCATCTGGCTTCTTAATACACCGTTATATTTTTCATAAGCGGGTATGCTGGCCACCATATTACTGATGATCAATCCTTTTAAATTTTTCTGGTATTTCAGCGCATATTCCATGGCCAGCAAGCCACCCCATGAATTACCTAACAAGTAAAAATTGCTGCTATCGAGATCCAATGCTTTGCGTACCTGTTCCACTTCCTCAACAAATCTTGCAGTTGTCCAAAGGCTGCTATCACGCGGCTGGTCGCTGTAATAGGAACCCAACTGGTCGTATTCGATCATTTCAAAGCCCTCTTTGGGGAAAAAGCTTTCGAAGCATTCCATATACTCATGCGTCATGGCCGGGCCGCCGTGTAATAACAGGATCTTAATTCGCGGATTTGTGCCGATGCGTTTCGTCCATACCTTAAATTTGCCTACCGGCGTTTGAATATCCACCATTTTGATACCTGCTGACTGGACACCGGAATCCACCGGGGCAAAGTAAGTGGCTACTGAAACTGATTTGTCTTTTTGCCCGTTGCATGCGCAAAAGCACAACACAAAAGCGATGAGGGAAAGGTTAAGGAAAGTTTTCATAAAGCTAATGTACAGATTGTTAGGCGTTTTGCAATAGTTAACTGTTTGTGTGGATATGGGAAGCTGGTATACCGGATTAAACCCCTCCCTGCACCCTCCCGGGGGAGGGAATCGCACATTCCCATGCTTTTTATCGCATGTTTTTTATTTTACATCTTACGGACTTTATGGCTTTCGGACTTCCGGACTAATCTGCATATTTGCATCTGCATCCCGTACTTACGGGACATATCCGCACATTATAACCATGATCCACAAAAAAACACGTACCTATGTTCCTGCCGGCCTTGAAATGAAATGGGAAGCACTGGAACCGATATTCAAAGAACTTTTAGAACGCCCGATAAATTCTGCCGCTGAGCTTGAGCAATGGCTTCGCGATGGCAGCGAATTAGGCGCGGCAATAGAGGAAGATTTTGCCTGGCGCTATATCCGCATGACCTGCGACACCACCAGCGAAGACCTTTTGGAGAAATTCCAATATTTCGCCACTGAAATTGAACCGAAGATAGCGCCATACAACAACGAGTTGAATAAAAAACTGATCGAAAGCCCTTATGTTGACCAGCTGGACCAGGACAAGTTCTTCATCTACCTGCGCGGCACTAAAAAGGCGTTGGAACTGTTTCGCGAGGAAAATATCCCGCTGCAAACCGAGATACAGGTGGAGCAACAAAAGTACCAGGGTATTAGCGGGGCCATGTCGGTGCATATTGGTGACAAGGAATTCACGTTGGAACAGGCTTCTGTTTTCTTAAAAGATACCGACCGTACTAAACGTCAGGATGTCTGGGAAAAGATCACCAGTCGACGCCTGCAAGCTAAAGATGAGCTGAATTCCTTGTTCGATCACCTGCGTACCTTGCGGCATAAAGTAGCCCTGAATGCCGGGTTTGAGAATTTCAGGGATTACATGTTCCAGGCATTGGGTCGTTTTGACTATACCCCGCAGGATTGCTATGCTTTTCACGAGGCGATAGAAAAAGAGATCGTCCCTATTTTGCGTGAACAAGCCGAAAAACGCAGGGAAGCTTTGGGGCTGTCCTTATTACGGCCATGGGATATGGACGTGGATATATCGGGCAAACCGGCTTTAAAGCCATTTAACGGGGGCGCTGAACTGATCGAGAAGTCCATCCAATGCTTCAGGAACATCAATAGCTACCTGGGCGAGCGTTTGGAGATCATGAAAGATAACGGCCTGTTCGACGTGGAGAGCCGCAAAGGAAAGGCACCCGGCGGTTACAACTACCCGCTTTCGGAAACCGGCGCGCCTTTTATCTTTATGAACTCGGCCAATACCTTCCGCGACCTGACCACCATGGTACACGAAGGCGGTCATGCCATACATACCTTCCTTACCGCAGACCTGGAACTGAACGATTTTAAACATTGCCCCAGCGAAGTTGCCGAGTTGGCCTCCATGAGCATGGAACTCATCAGCATGGATAACTGGGATGTTTATTTTGATAATCCCGAAGATTTGAAACGCGCCAAACGCGACCAATTAGTTGATGTGCTGAAAACCCTGCCCTGGGTGGCTGTTGTCGACCAGTTTCAGCATTGGATATACACCAACCCCGACCATACCGATGAGCAGCGCTATGATGCCTGGGTGCAGATCTATGAGCCATTCGGTGCCGGATTTGCCGATTGGAGCGGATTGGAAGAGGCTGAACGCAACCTGTGGCAAAAGCAGCTGCATATATTCGAGGTGCCTTTTTATTACATTGAATATGGCATGGCGCAGCTTGGCGCGATAGCCGTTTGGAAAAACTACAAGGAAAACCCCGAAAAGGGCCTGCAGCAATACCTTGACGCGTTGAAATTGGGCTATACCAAAACCATCAGGGAGATTTATGAGACGGCGGGCATTAAATTTGATTTTAGCGCGGGATATGTGAAAGAACTGGCTGCCTTTGTAAAAAGCGAAATGGATAAATTGTAAATATTATTCTGAAATAATACTTCTATAAAAACAAAAAAATAATATGGAAAATAATAAACCGGACAATTCAGTATTGTCGCATATTACCAAACTTACCGAAAGGGAACAACACCTGTATGGCAAGGAAAACCTGACGGACGAAGATGTAAAAGAACTGCACAAGGTAAAACTGGAACTTGACCAGTACTGGGACTTGTTGCACCAGCGCCGGGCCCTGCGCGACGCGGGTGAGAACCCCAACCGTGCCGAAATGCGCCCCAGCGACCAGGTAGAGAATTACGAGGAGTAGGACAATACCAGCCCCCTGTAAATCTCCCCGGAAGGGGAGACTTTAAAAATTTGGGGTATCTTTCAAATTTCGGGATAAATTTTTGTGAAAGTGGTGACACTGTTTTGTCAGAGGATATTTTCCTTACCCCGACCCCGGATTTTTGAGCCGGATTTTGTGTGAGGAAAATTTGATGTTTTTTGTCCTGGTGAAAAATCGAAAAAAATCAAAAATTTTTAAGAAAAATTAAGAAAAAACAGGAAAAAATCGAAAAAAAGAAGAACGGTTTATTTCACCCATTCTTCTAAAGTAATTACACCGGCCTGGCGCGGGAAGACTTTAGTGGTGAGTACGCGGTGTACCTCCTCGTCGCCATCGGCACAGCAATCTTCTATCACAGTTAGTTTGTAATCCTTATCCGCAGCCTCGCGGATGGTTGACAGCACCACCCCGCTGGTAGCAATGCCGGTTAACACAAGATGTTGTATGTTGAACGAGCGCAGCACCACTTCGAGGTCGCTGCCGGTGAATGAGCTTACACGGCGTTTGGTTACGGTTACTTCGCCTTCGGCAGGCGCGATAGCCGGGTGTACGGCCATGAACTGCGCCATATCCGTTTGTGCGAAGCGTTCCCTGCCCGCGCTGAAGCTTTTGTTGTTCATACTTACTTCAGGCGCGCCCTGGCGGAAGCCTACCACCACGTAGATCACGGGGATTTTCTTTTCACGGGCGGCGGCTATGGCTTTAGCGGACCTTTCGAGTAATGCTTCAGACCCCGGCAACATGGGCAGGATGCCCAATTGCATATCCATTACCAGTAGTGCTGTATTTGATGTGTTGTTTTCCATTTTTATAGTGTTTGTTTTATTTATCCTGTTTTGAACTACTTAATAGTCCTTTATTCCATCCTGCCGACTGTAAAAACTTCACCTTCGCCAGCCCGGTGAGCAGAAAGATGGCAACGATCACGCCAATGGTTGATCCTGCCGTAACATCCTCGAAGAAATGCTCGCTCAGGTACATGCGCGAGTAGCCCACCATCATCGCCAACAGCAAAAGCGGCAGTCCCCATGTTTTATTGCGGCACCAGTACGTAAGCAGCAGCCCGGTTGTAAACGCCGATACGGTATGCCCGGACGGGAAACTGTGCAGTTTGAGCATGTCTACCCCTTTTACCAAGTGTATGCGGCTTATTTGGTTTTGGAAGTATAACGTGGGCCTCGGCGCATCGAAAATATGTTTCACGACCTGCGCGAAGAGTGCCGTTATGGCATTGATCAGCAGCATCAAAAATGCCCTGGAATAATTAAAAAGCGATAATATGGCCGCTATGACCACTACTGCCCAGAAGTTACCAAGGTCGGTAAGGTATGGCGCGATGATATCCCCGAAGGCGAAATTATGGCTGTTTACCGCAAAGTATATCTCTGCGCGGGTATAGCTGAATTTGATGAGCGCGCAAGCCATCAGCACCAGCAGGTACGGGACAAAAAACCACCTTATCTTATACAGAACATCTTTTATCCCTATATTCATGGGTGCAAAATAAGCATATTTTAATCCATGCAAAAAAATGGTTATGTTTGGCTAACGGCCTCTTAATTTAAATCATGTCCAAAAGTATATTTCGCACCAAATCTGTCGATAAAATATTAGCTGATGTAGCCAGCGGCTACCATGATGGCGAACATTCCGGTTCGCATCTTACCAAAGCATTAAATGTAAAAGACCTGACCCTGATGGGCATAGCCGCCATAGTTGGCGCGGGGATATTCTCTACCATCGGCGAAGCATCATTCGATGGCGGCCCGGGTGTTACCATACTTTTTGTTATAACGGCAATTACCTGCGGATTTTCCGCCCTTTGCTATGCCGAGTTTGCCTCGCGCATACCGGTTGCAGGCAGCGCCTATACTTATGCCTATGCTTCATTTGGCGAACTGATCGCCTGGATCATCGGCTGGGACTTGCTGATGGAATACGCTATTGGTAACATTGCTGTAGCCATATCGTGGAGTACGTATTTTGTTAACCTTGTTGACAGCATCCAGATCGGGAGTTTCCACGTCCACATGCCGGAATACCTTACGATGGATTATTATTCGGCATTTACTTCAAACAGCACTGTACAGCAGCTCACCGCCGCGCATAAATTGGGTGACATCTCCGATACGGTGAGACAAGGCGCCGAGGCCTGGGCCACTGCGCCGGGCTTTGGCAATTTCAGGCTGATAGCTAACATACCGGCTTTGCTTATCGTTGTCATCATTACTTACCTGGTGTATATAGGCATACGCGAAACCAAACGCGCCACGAATGCCATGGTGATATTAAAGATCGCTATAGTTGTAGCGGTTATAATTATCGGTTTCTTTTATGTTACCCCGGCTAACTGGCACCCATTTATGCCTAATGGTTTTGGCGGGATAATGAAGGGCGTCTCGGGCGTATTTTTTGCCTATATTGGTTTCGATGCTATCTCGACTACTGCCGAGGAATGTACACATCCCCAGCGCGACCTGCCCCGCGGCATGATCTACTCATTGATTATCTGTACCGTACTTTATATTTTGATAGCACTTGTGTTAACCGGGATGGTTAACTATAAGAATTTAGCTGTGGGCGATCCGCTGGCGTATGTGTTTAAACAAGTGCATTTGAATGGGTTAAGCGGTATTATTTCCTTCAGCGCGGTTATCGCTACCGCGAGTGTACTGCTGATCTTCCAGTTGGGGCAGCCCCGTATATGGATGAGCATGAGCCGCGACGGGCTGCTGCCAAAAATATTTTCACGCATCCACCCGAAATACCATACGCCTTCATTTGCTACAATCGTTACCGGGTTTGTAGTTGCAATACCGGCATTGTTCCTTAATCTTACGGTGGTAACCGATCTGACCAGTATAGGTACCTTGTTTGCCTTTGTATTGGTTTGCGGCGGGGTATTACTATTGCCACGCGAGGCCGCCGAAAAAGGCCGTTTCCGGATGCCATATATCAATTCAAAATACATCGTCCCTGTGGTATTTATCGTGGGCATAGTTGTTTTCCGGAAGAATATTTTAGGATTATTTACTGATACAAACGCGCATGAGAACTTCCCGTTCTTCCTGTTTATCATTTTATCAGCCGGGCTTTCGGTAGCCGCGTTTATCAAAAACCTGTCGTTAATCCCTGTATTGGGCCTGTTAAGCTGTTTTTATTTAATGACGGAATTGGGTTATTTGAACTGGCTGCGTTTCCTGATATGGCTCGTGATCGGCCTGGTGATCTATTTCACTTACGGCTATAAACACAGCGTATTGGGTCGTGAAGGGAAAGCTTAACCGCAGGTTCATATTGAATCTGTATTATCGCCCTAAATATAAATACCTATGCACGATTTAAATTGGATTGCCATTATTGGTTACCTCGCTGCTTTTGGCACCACCGCCTCATTTTTGCCGCAGGCGATAAAAACCATTCAAACTAAGGACACCTCGGGCATTTCGCTGCCCATGTACATATTATTTACGGTGGGCACTTTATTATGGCTCATTTACGGGATTATGTCACCAAGCCTTCCGGTTGCTGTCGCTAATGCCATCACGCTTATTTTCGCCACCACTATTTTGGTTTATAAGATAAAATACAAGTAATCGTGCCTTTGAAATAATTATTAACACTCCAAAAAACTCTAATATTTGAGCAAATATCCAACTACACATAATTGCCCTAAATAAAACCCCGTCAGTTACAGCATGTTCCGTTATTTCTAATAAAAATAGTAGAGAAATAAGGAATAATTGTCAAATTTTAACGTTTTAGCAGTAACAAATAAGTAATAATTACGTACAAGTTGTTGGTAACTTTTTTGTTACCAAATATTATTACTAATTAATATTGCACTATAATATTTAATAACACAATGCAAGTTTTACAAATACTCAATAGCCCTGTAACCCTTATAGCGGGATTTATTATTGCAGTTATTGCCGCATACCTCACTGTACAATCCTTTATCAGTTACGAACTTGAAGGGAATGAAAATCCAAGGCTGCAGGCTTTTACTGCTATCTTCGGTACTATCGCTTCAATAGGTGCGCTGGTGATCTTAGGGTTGATCATAGGACACTTCGCTTAAAAGCATATTCCTTCATTGCATTAAAACCTGAAAGTACAATTTCAATAAATTGCAATAAAGCTTTCATTTTATCCTTCAACTTAGTATCTTTCAGCTTAAATCGCACGGTATGAAAAATGCTTTTGTTTTTATTACTGCAATTTTACTGGGGATACTGATAGCATATATCGATACCAGGCCGCACTGGAACGATGACGGCATTTCTGTATTAATGCTATTATTGGCCTCAACGGTTTATGGTTATTTTTCAAATAAAAGGCCGTGGCTGATCGCTATACTGGTTGGGATATGGGTTCCTGTATTCAATATCATCATAGCAAAAAACTTCGGTTCATTAATTGCAATTGTTCCCGCATTTATAGGTGCGTATGCAGGTTATTATTTAGCAAAAATTAAGATCGCTAAAGTTTAGCCGCAAAGGATAATCCCAGTGCCCCATCCTGGTACATAGGCATGATCATAGTACTTCTTCCATTTTTGCCTTTGTGCGTTAAAGTATTTCTGAGGTAAGGATAAACAAGATAAGCTGCTTTGGTAGACAAAACACCGAATCCTGCACCTGCAACCACATCGCTGAACCAATGATCCCGGTTATACATCCTGAAAATTCCGGTTGTAACAGCCGCAGTGTAACCAATTACGGTATAAATAGGTGATTTTTCAGAATACTCCTGGGCTAAAAATTCAGCTCCCATAAAGGCAATTGTAGTATGCCCGGATGGGAACGAAAAATAATCCTGTTCATTTGGGCGCAAACGATGAGTGATATGCTTAAGGGATTCATCAGAGATTTCAGCAAATAAACCTGATAATCCAAGTAAAGCCGTACGATCAATAAATGTATTTTTACCTGCAACCCCAACAAAGTTAAGACCATAAGCCATTACTATCGGTGTAAATAAAAAATAGGTTTCGGCATTAGAGGTAAAGGTGGGATTCGATCTTTCTATCCTGCCGTGAATATAATAATCTACATTCCTTACAGGTTTTATAAAAAACGATGACGCGCCGTAAACAATTGCTATGCCAGGAGGAATAAGTGATAGTGGGTTACTGTGCAGCTTTTTTACTGTATCGGGTGCGGTAAAAAGTTGCTTTTTTAGGGTATCTAAAGGGCGGACTTTTTTTGAGGTGTCGGTTGCTATTTGTGCGCTGGCCTCAAATGAGATAAGACAGAACACTACAAATATTATCCTTGTTATTATTGAATGTGCTTTATTTATTGCCATATGCTAATAATTGGCCAATATGCCAAAAGAATCTGAAGTAATACTGAATTCTTAAACTTAAGTTAACATAGGCAAAACAATGCTACTTTATGCGGTAAAGTTCCACTGATTCCGGTGAAGACAGCATTAGCGGCACTTTCTCCACGGTTACAAAGCTCAGGTCGAGGCCAAAGCCACGCTCTTCAGATAAACTTAAATTTTTCAGGTAGCCATAATAACCCATGATAAACCGCTCATATACAGAAAGGTTGTGCGATCGCGATATTACCTTCTCTATGACCACAAACCTAAAATCACCTACTATTTTATGCTTGTTAAGCGATGTGTACTTGCTGGTAATATCTACCTCTCCTTTTTTCACGAGGTCTTCAACAACCTTCCTGAAAAGCAGGTTGATTTGCTGTTCCACCCTGAAACCCAGCTTAAAATCTATCCTGATGAGCTTATTGGGCACCAAAAAGTCTACTTCATACTCGCGTTTGTAAGGTTCGTCTACCGTATCCACATGCACCAGCCAGTACACATCGGCACGTTTGGGCTGCTTTTGCAGGATGGAGTAAATGATCTTCGACTCAATCTCCGAATCAAAATTTGCGCTGGTTAAGTACACCAGTTGCGAGGCATATTTTGGCACCGACTCATCGTCGCTTAGTTCCTTGATAATATTGAAATAATCCTCTATCTCTATAAATTTAACATACCTGTTCCTGATCCTGCGCGCATTGAACCAGGTCCACATCACGCTGAATAAAACCGTCCCTACGCTTAACGTAAACCAACCGCCATGTATAAATTTAAACAGGTTACTCGATAGGAAACTGATCTCGATGGTAAGATAAACTACGAGAAAAATAGTGATGATATAATCTGGATATTTCTTTTTCTTAAGAAATTTAGATACGAGGATGGTGGTCATCAGCATGGCGACGGTGATACTTAAGCCGTAAGCTGCTGTCATGGCATCCGATGTCCTGAACAACAATACCACACCAGTACAGCCGGCACATAGCAGCCAGTTTACACTTGGCACGTATAATTGCCCTTTTTGTTCTGATGGATAATTGATCTTCACCTTGGGCCATAAATTCAGCCTCACCGCTTCTGCAATCAGCGTAAATGAACCCGATATTAATGCCTGGCTGGCAATAATTGCAGCTACGGTGGCAATACCTATCCCAAAGATGAGGAACGATTGCGGCATAATGGCATAAAACGGGTTTTCTTTATCCATATCTATTGCCTTGCCAACATGTTGCAGCAGCCACACCGATTGCCCGAGGTAATTTAATATCAGGCAGGTTTTTACATATATCCAGCTTATCCTGATGTTTCGCCTGCCGCAATGCCCCAGGTCGGAATAAAGAGCTTCGGCACCTGTGGTACACAAAAAAACTGCACCCAATATCAGGAAGGCATGCGGGTCGGTGACCAGCAGTTTAATACCGTAATAAGGGTTCAACGCCTTAAATATGGTTGGGTCCTGTACAATGTAGCTAATGCCAAGTACCCCCATCATGGTAAACCAAAGGAACATAATAGGCCCGAAAGCCCTTCCAACCAGCGAGGTACCAAACTGCTGTATAAAGAACAATGCACCTATAATGGCGATAACAATAGTCATTGTAGGAATATGAGGGTAAAGTGGTTTTAACCCTTCAATTGCAGAGGATATGGATATGGGCGGAGTGATGATACCATCGGCCAATAAAGCACAACCGCCAACAACCGCCGGTATGATAAGCCATTTCGACCGCCGGCGAACTAAGGAAAACAATGAAAAAATACCACCCTCACCTTTATTATCGGCCTGTAGGGTGATCACCACATACTTTAAAGTGGTTTGCATGGTCAATGTCCATACCACCAGCGATACGCCGCCAAGTATTAAATTATCGTTTAAAATATGGTGGCCAACTATGGCCTTAAATACATATAAGGGAGATGTACCAATATCGCCATAAATTATTCCTAAACTAATGAGTAACCCTGCTAAGGTTAATTTTTGTAGATCTTTATGCCCTGACACTGGAAAGTTTTAAGTGTGCTAAAATATAAATTTTTTCTGTACCCAACCGTTTTATTGGTTATGCTGTAAATTATACACTTAAAACAAACATCTTGTGTTAAATATTGTTAAAAATAATATGGAATGTTATTAAAATAACACGTATTGAGCGCATTATTTATATTTTTGTAGTATATTACATTCAGAATGAAGCGAAGCTATACTTATCATTTTTCATGGGTTATTTTGATCGTGTCGATCATCGCTATGAATTTTGCCTTCGCGCATGCCGGTACATTCAAGTACGATACGATATATCTCCACTACAAAAAAACAAAAGCAAAACAATCTTACCTGCACAGCGGCCTGCCTTTTGCTTTGCCGCCTGTAAAACCGGGGGCAATTTCAACAGTAAAATTTCCAATTGCCAGGGCTGACGATAAATTATTAAGCGATGTAGAGATATACCCTAACCCGCTAACGCTAACTGATCAGCTCAATTTAAAATACTCCGTGTCGCGCAATACCAATGTCACCATTAAAATAATGGACGTTTTGGGGAATGATATTGTTACCGTTTTCCAGGGCAGGACAGTTGATGCCGGTGAACAAAAAATTGTTTACCCGGTTACCAGCAAATTACCCCGCGGTTTCTATTTTGTGCGTGTGGTTGCAGGTACCGAATCGGTGATCAAGAGAATAAGCATACTTTAGGCCCCCAGCCCCCTGAAGGGGGAGTTTTTAAAATCACGTAAATCCTTTAATCCTACCAATCAGGGTTCAGACAATTTCACTAATTTCGTCCCCATGAAGATCATTGCCATTGGACGCAACTATGCCGAGCACGCCAAAGAGCTGAATAACCCGGTGCCAACCGTCCCGGTTATATTTATGAAGCCTGATACCGCGCTTTTAAAAGATAACAAGCCCTTTTACCATCCTGATTTCTCCCAGGATATACACCACGAGATCGAGATCGTATTAAAAGTTTGCAAGGAAGGCAAGCATATCAGCGAAAAATTTGCCGCTGATTATTATGACGAAATAGGCTTAGGCGTGGATTTCACCGCCCGCGATATACAAAGCCGCCATAAAGAAAAAGGCCTGCCCTGGGAATTAGCCAAGGCCTTCGATGGCTCGGCCCCTGTCAGCTCATTTATTCCTAAAGCTGAGTTTAAAGATATTTACAATATCAGCTTCAGGCTGGATATCAATGGCGAATCACGTCAAAAAGGAAATACCAATATGCTGCTGTTCTCCTTTGAGCAGATCATCGCCTTTGTATCGCAATACATCACCCTAAAAAAAGGCGACCTGATATTTACCGGCACACCCGCAGGTGTAGGTAAAGTAAGCGTTGGCGACCACCTGCAAGGTTATATTGAAGATAATAAATTACTGGACTTTTCTGTTAAATAGGCATGCTAAAAAAGCTTATTGCTTCGCTCCTTATATTTTCCGGTTTCATTGTTAATTGTTCTGCACAGGATATTGTGCAAACCCGGCAATACCCTAAAGATGAGTTCCGTTACCCGCTCGATCTTCCGCCCGCAACGGTAGGCTCTTTCGGCGAACTGCGGCCAAATCACTTTCATTCCGGCCTCGATTTCCGCACCAACCAGCAGGACGGCTTTCCTGTTCATGCTGCTGCTGATGGCTTTGTATCACGATTGCGGGTACAATTCGGCGGTTTTGGCAATGCGGTGTATATCACCCACCCTAACGGTTACACCACCGTTTATGGCCACCTCAAAAATTTTAACCCGGAGCTTGCAGAATTGGTGCACAACTACCAGTTACAAATGAAAACCGATATCGTCGACTTTAACCTGCTACCTTTACAATACCCGGTAACCAAAGGCCAGGTGATCGCCATTTCGGGGCATACGGGTGCAGTGGCCGGGCCGCACCTGCACTTCGAGATACGCGATGCCGAAACCCAGCAAACCTTAAACCCGCAACTATTCGGCATTACTTTGCCCGATACCAGGCCACCTGTTTTGGGCACAGCATGCGTTTACCATTTCAACGGCCCGTTTGGCGAACAAACAGGCAGGCAATTATTAGGCGTTGTGGGTGCAAACGGCAACTATCATTTAGCCAAACCAAAGGTAATTGATGTTAACGGCGATACCGGCTTCGGTATTACCGCGTACGACCTGAACAATACCTCGATGGCGCATAACGGTGTGTATTCCATTGAATTAAAGGTAGATGGCGTAACCAAATTCACCTTTGCTGCCGAGCGTTTCGCGTTCGATCAGACCCATGCCATCAACGCCTATATCGATTACCCTGAATTTTTGCATTCAGGCCGTTTTATCCAGAAATGCTTTATCCTGCCCGGCAGTAAGATCACCTTATACCCGCAATCTGTTAATCGTGGTGTCATCAGTTTTAATGATGACTCAGTACACGAAGTTCAATACGTGGTGAAGGATGTGATGGGCAATGCATCAACCCTAACGTTAAAGGTCAGGCCGAACAGCAAAGCGCCGAAAATAGTTTATAAACCTGTAGGTATCCTGTTTCACTACGACAGGCAGAACGATTTCAGCAATAGTAAAGTTAAAGTGAGCGTTCCGCAGGATAATTTGTATGATGATATGGATTTTATCTTCGCGGAATTACCCCGGAGGCCCGGCGCATGGTCGCCAACCTACCACATAGGCGACCGCTACTCTCCCATCAACGACAGTTACGATCTTTGGATAAAACCCGACAGCAGCATTGGCAAATACGGTGATAAAGCCGTAATTGTTAACACCGATGGCATTTGTGAAGGCGGCATTTACCAGCAGGGCTACATTATTGCGCAGCCGCATACTTTTGGCGATTACTATGTAAAGCTTGATACTATTCCCCCATTTATTCATCCTATCAACATTGTAAATGGCGGCAATATGAAAGCTAAACAGGCTATCTATTTAAAGATCGGCGATGCCTTGTCGGGTGTAAAAAGCTATATGGGAT
>Ga0206859_1047_pt1 | contig 27963 bp, 39 predicted proteins | sample Alteio_BWOrgCont_47_FD_152882 | JGI IMG/M metagenome (GOLD analysis project Ga0206859, IMG submission 152882) | Enriched cells from forest soil in Barre Woods Harvard Forest LTER site, Petersham, Massachusetts, United States -... | ecosystem: Environmental > Terrestrial > Soil > Temperate forest >... | reverse complement strand
CAGACGGATATGCTGCTGTTCAGTTAGCATATGGCGACAAAAAAGAAAAAAACACCTCAGGCCCTTTAAAAGGCCACTTCCTAAAAGCCGGTACAGACCCAAAGCGTAAGCTGGTTGAATTCAAAACTTTCGAAGACGAAAAAAACTTAGGTGATACTATCACCGTGGAAATTTTCGCTACCGGGGATTTTGTTGATGTGGTAGGTACTTCAAAAGGTAAAGGTTTCCAGGGTGTTGTAAAACGTCACGGTTTTGCCGGTGTGGGTATGCAAACTCACGGTCAGCACAATCGTTTACGTGCACCGGGTTCATTAGGAGCGTCATCATGGCCTTCACGTGTATTCAAAGGTATGCGTATGGCGGGCCAAATGGGTAATGAGCGTGTTAAAGTTCAAAACCTGCAGGTAGTTAAGGTATATCCTGAGCATAACCTGTTAGTAGTTAAAGGTTCCATACCAGGAGCTAAGGGTTCATTCGTAATAGTGGATAAATAAGATGGAAATCAACGTATTAAATCTATCAGGTAAAGAAACAGGTGCCAAGGTGCAGCTTCCTGAGTCCGTATTCGGTATCGAACCAAACGATCACGCTATCTATCTTGACGTTAAGCAATTTTTAGCTAATCAACGCCAGGGTACGCATAAATCAAAACAGCGTAATGAAATTGCAGGTTCAACCCGCAAATTATATAAGCAAAAAGGTACAGGCGGTGCCCGTGCAGGTAGCGTAAAATCTCCATTGTTTAATGGTGGTGGCCGTGTATTCGGTCCGCAGCCCCGCGATTACAGTTTCAAGTTAAACAAGAAACTGAAAACGCTGGCACGTAAATCAGCCTTATCATACAAAGCAAAAGACAACAGTATAGTAGTATTGGAAGATTTCAAATTTGATGCGATCAAAACCAAAACCTACATACAAATGGTTGCCGACTTAAATGTTACCGATGTGAAAACATTATTGGTACTGGCAACTGCAGATAATAATGTGTATTTATCAAGCAGGAACCTGAAAAAAGCGAAAGTTATTACTGCCGACCAGTTAAACACTTATGATGTGTTGAATGCCGGTAAACTTTTACTAACTGCAGGTGCTGTTAAAACTTTGGAGGAAGCATTAGCTAAGTAATTATGGAAGTACTAAAAAAACCCTTACTTACCGAAAAAGTAGCTCAGCTAACTGAGAAACTTAACCGTTATGCTTTTATAGTTGACCCAAGGGCTAACAAAATTCAAATAAAGGCAGCAATTGAAAAAATGTATGGCGTGAACATCACCGGTGTAAACACTATGCGTTACGTTGGAAAACTGAAAAGCCGTAATACTAAAGCAGGTGCCGTTACAGGCCGTGCCGCAGCATACAAAAAAGCGATCATAACGCTTAAAGACGGTGAAGTTATAGACTTTTACAGCAATATATAATAAGAGATGGCAGTTAAAAGATTTAAACCGGTTACACCGGGCACCCGTTTCAGAGTAGATACTTCTACTTCTGATATTACAACAAACGTTCCTGAAAAATCGTTGGTTGTAGCAGCTAATACACGCTCGGGCGGTCGTAACAATAGCGGTAAAATGACCATGCGCTACATGGGTGGTGGTCATAAGCAAGCATACAGGTTAATTGATTTCAAACGTAATAAGTTTGATATTCCTGCAAAGGTTGCAACTATCGAGTATGATCCTAACCGTTCAGCACGTATAGCCCTGCTTCACTTTGTTGACGGCGAGAAAAGATATATGATCGCTCCGGAAGGCTTAAAAGTTGGTCAAACTGTAGTATCGGGCGAAACAGCAGCTCCTGAGGTAGGTAATACAATGCCTTTGAAAAATATCCCTTTGGGCTCTATTATTCACAACATTGAATTGAATCCCGGTCAGGGTGGTACCATCGCACGCAGTGCAGGTACTTATGCCCAGCTTTCAGCACGTGATGGCAAATACGCGATCATTAAATTGCCTTCAGGCGAAACACGTATGATACTGGCTACTTGTTTAGCTACTATCGGTACCGTTTCAAATGGCGAAAGAGCAAACGCGGTATTAGGTAAAGCCGGCCGTAAACGCTGGTTAGGCCGTCGCCCTCGTGTTCGTGGTGTAGCCATGAACCCGGTAGATCACCCTATGGGTGGTGGCGAGGGCAGGGCCTCAGGTGGTCACCCACGTTCACGCAAAGGTTTATTAGCTAAAGGCTACAAAACCCGCGACAAAAAGAAAACATCGGATCGTTATATCATTGAAAGAAGGAAGAAATAATAATGGCACGTTCAATTAGAAAAGGACCTTACATAGATCATAACCTCGACAAAAAGGTTACGGTACTGAATGATTCAAATAAGAAATCAGTAGTAAAAACATGGTCACGTCGTTCCATGATCTCTCCTGATTTTGTTGGTCATACATTCGCAGTACACAATGGTAACAAGTTTATCCCTGTGTATGTAACAGAAAACATGGTTGGTCATAAGTTGGGCGAATTTGCCCCAACCCGTACATTCCGCGGTCACGCAGAAAAGAAAAAATAAGGCATGGAAGCAACAACTAAAATCAAAAAGTCTGTACTGATCAGGCAACAAAAAGAAGCTGCAAAAGCCATCACAGGCGGTGCTTCAGTTGCTAAACTACAGAACTGCCCAACTTCACCGCGCAAAATGCGCCTGGTGGTTGACCTGATACGTGGTGAAAACGTTGAAAAAGCGTTATACATCCTGAAATACACAAATAAAGAAGCAGCCATACGTGTTGAAAAATTATTGCTTTCGGCTATTAAAAACTGGGAAGCAAAAAATGAAGACAAACGTGTTGAAGACAGCGCATTATTTGTAAAAGAAGTATCAGTAGGTGGGGGCCGCCAGCAAAAAAGGTTACGCCCTGCCCCGCAAGGAAGAGGATACCGCATACGCAAACGCTCAAACCACGTAACACTGATCGTAGGAAGTAAAAACGATAACAATTAATTTGAAATGGGACAGAAAGCACATCCAATAGGTAACAGGTTAGGAATCATCAGAGGTTGGGATTCTAATTGGTTCGGTGGCAATCATTATGCCGACAAATTAGTTGAAGACGAAAAGATCCGCAAATACTTATCAGCACGTATCAACAAAGGTGGTGTATCTAAAATAGTTATCGAGCGTACTTTAAAACGCATCACTGTAACTATCCACACTGCACGCCCGGGTATCGTAATTGGTAAAGGTGGCGCCGAGGTTGATAAGATCAAGGAAGAATTGAAAAAACTGACTAAAAAGGAAGTTCAGATCAACATATTCGAGATTAAACGCCCTGAGCTTGATGCACAATTAGTTGCAGAAGGCATAGCAAAACAATTAGAAGCACGTATATCATTCCGTCGTGCCATGAAAACCACTATTGCTTCAACCATGAGAATGGGCGCTGAAGGAATAAAGATCATGACAAGCGGCCGTTTAGGCGGTGCGGAAATGGCACGTAGCGAACAATATAAAGAAGGAAGAATACCTCTGCACACATTCCGTGCAGATATCGACTACGCATTATCCGAAGCGTTAACCACTTATGGTAAAATAGGTGTTAAAGTATGGATATGCAAAGGCGAAGTTTACGGCAAACGCGACTTATCTCCAAACATTGGCGGTACAAGCAGCGCAAGCGGTAAAGGTGGACGCCCTGAAGGTGCAACAGCTGGTTTCGGCGGTCGTGATGGCGGCAGGGGCGGCAACGAACGCGGCGGTGATCGCAGAGGCGGCGGTAACGACAGGAACAAAGGCGGAAACAACCGCGGTGGTGGTAATAACCGCCCCGGTGGTCAAGGTGGAGGTCGCCCGGGTGGCAACCGTCCAGGTGGCCCCGGAAAAAGATAATAATATAAGGTAGAATAATATATCAGTTTGATATAAAAGCTTAAGAAAATGCTACAGCCAAAAAGAACGAAGTTCAGAAAGATGCAAAAAGGCAAGATGAAGGGAAACGCCAGTCGTGGCGCTGAACTTTCATTCGGATCTTTCGGTATAAAATCCCTCGAGCCGGCATGGATCACCAGCCGCCAGATAGAGGCAGCCCGTATTGCTGTAACACGTTTTATGAAACGTGAAGGCCAGGTATGGATCAGGATATTTCCTGACAAGCCTGTAACCAAAAAGCCAGCGGAAGTACGTATGGGTAAAGGTAAAGGTGCCCCTGAATACTGGGTAGCGGTAGTACGCCCCGGAAGGATCATTTTTGAAGCAGAAGGCGTACCATTGGACGTAGCTAAAGAGGCCCTGCGCCTTGCAGCACAGAAACTGCCGGTACAAACAAGATTTATAGTACGTAGAGATTACGTTGAAGCATAAATGGTGAATGGTTATTTGTGAGTAGTGAGTTGAAGATTATAATACTCACAATTCACTATTAGCTACTCACAAAACAACAAATAACAAAATGAAGAACTCAGAAATTTTAGACCTATCAACTGAAGAATTGGTTGCCAGGATCGGCGAGGAGAAAGCTAATCTCACCAAGTTGAAATTCGCTCACGCGGTTTCAGCCATTGAGAACCCAACACGTATTACAAAAGTGCGCAAGGATGTTGCTCGTTTAAATACTGAATTAACTAAGCGCAAAGCTGCGCCGGCTTCTGAAAAGAATTAATTTTTTAGAAATGGAAAGAAATTTAAGAAAAACACGTACCGGCCTGGTAGTAAGCAACAAAATGGAAAAATCCATAGTTGTAGCTGTGGAGCGGAAGGTGAAGCACCCGATCTATGGTAAGTTCGTGAAGAAAACTACCAAATTTATGGCTCATGACGAAACTAATACCTGTGGTATTGGCGATACTGTTCTGATCATGGAAACACGTCCGTTGAGCAAAAGCAAAAACTGGAGATTAGTTCAAATTATAGAAAGGGCTAAATAAGATGGTACAACAGGAATCAAGATTAAACGTAGCTGATAACAGCGGCGCTAAAGAAGTTTTAGTGATACGCGTGTTAGGCGGTACCGGTAAAAGATATGCTTCTATTGGCGATAAGATAGTAGTAACCGTAAAAAGCGCTTTACCATCAGGTAACGTTAAAAAAGGTACTGTATCAAAAGCAGTAGTGGTAAGAACTAAAAAAGAGATCCGTCGTAAGGATGGTTCATATATACGTTTCGACGATAACGCAGCAGTGTTATTAAATAACCAGGACGAACCAAGAGGTACACGTATCTTTGGCCCTGTTGCAAGGGAACTGCGTGAGAAACAATTTATGAAAATTGTATCATTAGCACCGGAGGTATTGTAACAATGGAAAAGAAGAAACACGCACAGCCTGCAAAAATTAAGCTTCGCAAAGGCGACACCGTTAAAGTGATCGCAGGCGATTCAAAAGGCACAGAAGGTAAAATAATTGAAGTAATATTAGCTAACGGCAGGGCTATTGTTGAAGGGGCTAACCTGGTATCAAAACACACCAAGCCAAACGCTGCAAGCCCTAACGGCGGTATTATTAAAAAAGAAGCTGCTATACATATTTCAAACTTAATGCTGGTTGACCCTAAATCAGGGAAACCAACCCGCGTTGGCCGCAAAAGAAATGATGCCGGTAAATTGGTTAGGATAGCAAAAACAACAGGGGAGGAAATTAAGTAATGACTTACACACCGAGATTAAAATCGAAATATAAGGAAGAGATCCGCAGCGCGCTGAAAGATAAATTTCAGTACAAAAGCGTTATGCAGGTTCCTAAACTGGAGAAAATTGCTATTAACCAGGGTGTAGGTGGTGCTACTACCGATAAAAAACTTATCGAGAACACCATTACTGAATTAACAACCATCACCGGTCAGCAAGCGGTATCTTCAAAATCTAAAAAAGATATCTCAAACTTCAAACTGCGTAAAAATATGCCTATCGGCGTACGTGTTACCCTGCGTGACAATACCATGTATGAGTTTTTAGATCGTTTGATCGCTGTTGCTTTACCACGTATCCGTGATTTCAAAGGCATCAACGATAAAGGTTTTGACGGAAGAGGCAATTATACATTAGGTATTACCGAGCAGATCATTTTCCCTGAGATAAACATTGACAAGATCAATAAAATACAAGGTATGGATATTACCTTTGTAACCTCAGCAACAAATGATGTTGAAGCTTTGGAATTGCTGAAACAATTTGGATTACCATTTAAAAATCAGACTAAATAATGGCTAAAGAAGGAATAAAAGCACGCGAAGTAAAACGTGCCAAATTAGTAGCTAAATACGCTGAAAAAAGAGCAGCTTTAAAAGCAGCAGGCGATTTTGAGGCTTTGGATAAATTACCAAAAGCATCATCACCGGTAAAATTACACAACCGTTGTAAATTAACCGGCCGCCCTCGTGGTTACATGCGCCAGTTCGGCATTTCACGTGTTACATTCCGTGAAATGGCATTAGAAGGCAAAATACCGGGAGTAAGGAAAGCAAGCTGGTAAGCAGTTGATTAGTGATTGGTTAATTAGTGATTAGTTTCTTTCTAATCTCTAACCTCGAGTCTCTAATCTCTAACAAAAGAATTAACCGGTAGAAGGTCGTCCCGGATGTTACGGGAAGGAAACCACTACTATTAAAATAGAAAAATGAATACAGATCCAATCGCAGATTATCTTACACGTGTAAGAAATGCAATTAAGGCCAACCACCGCGTGGTTGAGATTCCGGCATCAAATCTGAAAAAGGAAATCACGAAAGTGCTTTTCGACAAAGGTTACATCGCTAACTACAAGTTTGAGGATAATGGTCCGCAAGGCACCATTAAAGTGGCATTAAAATACCACCCGATAACTAAAATTTCTGCTATACGCAGCATCGCACGTATCAGCAAACCAGGTTTGAGGAAATACGCAGGTATGGACAATTTGCCAAGAGTATTAAATGGTTTAGGTATCGCTATCCTGTCGACTTCAAAAGGTATAATGACCGATAAAGAAGCCCGTACACACAACATTGGCGGTGAGGTTTTATGCTACGTATATTAATCAGGAGGAAGTAAGCAATGTCAAGAGTAGGAAAAGCACCAATAGCGTTACCACAGGGAGTAAGCATTACTGTATCGCCTGAAAACGTAATTACAGTAAAAGGCCCTAAAGGTGAATTAACGCAAGCTGTAGACAGTGATATCACTGTTGAGCAGGAAGAAGGAAATTTAGTTGTTAAACGTCCGACTGATCAAAAACGTCATAAAGCATTACACGGTTTATACCGCGCGCTATTAAATAACATGGTTACAGGTGTAACAACAGGTTACAAAGTGGAGCAGGAATTAGTGGGTGTAGGTTACCGTGCAACCAATACAGGTAATACATTAGATTTAGTGTTGGGTTACTCTCACCACTGGGTATTTGAATTGCCAAAAGAAATTAAAGTTTCAACAACTGCTGAAAAAGGGAAAAACCCGACTATCATCCTTGAATCAATTGACAAACAATTGATTGGGCAGGTAGCTGCAAAAATACGCTCGTTACGTACTCCGGAGCCTTATAAAGGTAAAGGTATTAAGTTTGTAGGCGAAGTATTGAGAAGAAAAGCAGGTAAATCAGCATCTAAAAAATAATCGTCATGGGAGCTAAATTATCAAGAAGAGACAGGATCAAAAAAGGCATCAGAAAACGCCTTTCAGGATCAACAGCGCGTCCGCGTTTGTCTGTATACAGAAGCAATAAAGGTATTTATGCCCAGATCATTGACGATGTATCAGGAAAAACTATTGTATCAGCATCATCTTTATCAAAAGATTTCGTTGCAACAGATGGCACTAAATCAGATCAGTCGGTAGCCGTAGGCAAACTGGTAGCTGAAAAAGCCATTGCAGCAGGAATTAAAGATGTGGTTTTCGATAGGAACGGTTATTTGTACCATGGCCGTGTGAAATCACTGGCTGAAGGCGCACGTGAAGGTGGTTTAAACTTTTAATCGAATCAGGAAATGTCAACAATCAATATAAAAAGAGTAAAAACAAGCGAGATCGAATTAAAAGACCGCTTGGTGAGCATACAACGTGTAGCCAAAGTAACCAAAGGCGGCCGTACATTCAGCTTTTCTGCTATCGTAGTAGTAGGCGATGAGAACGGTGTTGTAGGTTACGGTTTAGGTAAAGCGAAAGAAGTTACTGAAGCTATTGCTAAAGGAATTGACGATGCTAAAAAGAACCTGGTAAAAGTGCCAATTATTAACGGTACTGTACCTCACGAGCAAATTGGTAAGTTTTCAGGCGGTTTTGTTTTCATAAAACCAGCTGCTAACGGTACCGGTGTAATTGCAGGTGGTGCAATGCGTGCAGTATTAGAATCTGCAGGTGTTCACAACGTATTAGCAAAATCAAAGGGTTCATCAAACCCGCACAACGTGGTTAAAGCAACCGTATCGGCATTATCACAATTACGTGATGCTTACACAGTAGCACAACATCGCGGTGTTAATTTAGGAAAAGTATTTAACGGATAATCAGTCATGGCAAAGATCAAAATAACACAGATTAAGAGCGTGATCGATAGAAGTGAACGCCAGAAAAGAACCATCGAAGCTTTAGGTTTACGTAAAATAAACCACAGCGTTGAAGTTGAAGCTACTGCGGCTATCATAGGCATGGTGAAAAAAGTTAATCATTTGGTAGCGGTAGAAAATATTTAATATCATGAATTTAAGTAATTTAAAACCTGCAGAAGGTTCTACTAAAAATAGAAAAAGAATAGGCCGTGGTACAGGTTCGGGCCGTGGCGGTACATCAACCCGTGGCCATAAAGGTGCCGGTTCACGTTCAGGTACATCAACCAAGGTTGGTTTCGAAGGTGGCCAGATGCCATTACAGCGCCGTGTTCCTAAAGTTGGTTTCAAAAACCCTAACCGTGTTGAGTACGTAGGCGTTAACCTTGATGTGCTGCAAAAACTTGTTGAGCAGCATTCAGTTAAAGCTATCGACTTTGATACACTTAAACAACATGGTTTGGTATCGCGTAACGACCTGGTGAAGATATTGGGCCGTGGCGAATTGAAAGCCACTTTAGAAGTTAAAGCACATGCATTTACTGCTACCGCGCAAAAAGCTATTGAAGCAGCCGGTGGTACCATAGTTAAGCTATAATTTTTCAGATGAAGAATTTTTTCACCACATTATCCAATATTTGGAAAATCGAGGATTTAAGAGTGCGTATAACCAACACACTCTTATTTCTTTTAATATACCGTATAGGCTGTGTTGTAGTTTTACCGGGTGTTGATCCGGCATCATTAAGCTCACACCAGCAGGAAGGTATATTAGGATTATTAAACTTGTTTGCAGGTGGTGCGTTTCAGCATGCATCAATTTTTGCATTAGGCGTAATGCCCTATATTTCGGCATCCATTGTTGTACAATTGCTGGGTATAGCCGTACCTTACTTTGCTAAGCTGCAAAAGGAAGGTGAAAGCGGTCAGAATAAAATTAACCAATGGACACGTTACCTAACTATTGGGATAACTGCCTTACAGGCAATAGGCTATCTGAAATCACAGATTGGTAGTGACGCCAGGCTGATCGCAGATCCATTTTTTACTGTAATGAACGTTTTTGTGTTAACATCAGGAACCTTATTTGTAATGTGGCTTGGCGAACGTATAACCGATAAAGGTATTGGTAATGGTATATCATTGATAATAATGATAGGTATTATTGCTGCGTTACCGGGCGCGTTTGGATATGAATTCGCGATTCGTGCAGGTGGCCAGGGAGGTTTGATCACCTTTATTGCCGAGATTGTTATATACATTTTAATAGTAATGTTTACTATTTTAATTGTACAAGGCACCCGTAAAATAGCAGTACAGTATGCTAAACGTATTGTTGGTAATAAACAATATGGCGGCGTTCGCCAGTATATTCCTTTAAAGGTAAATGCTGCGGGTGTTATGCCTATCATTTTCGCCCAGGCGTTAATGTTTATTCCGGCTTACATACCATCATTGTTTCCAAAGATCGCATCAAACGCTACAGTAATGGCACTGGCCAATTATACTTCATGGCCGCATAACTTACTATTCGCAGTTTTGATCATCGTATTTACATACTTCTATACGGCCATTACGGTCAATCCTAATCAAATGGCTGATGATATGAAAAAGAACGGTGGTTTTATACCTGGAGTTAAGCCGGGCAGAACAACCGCTAATTACATAGATGACATCATTTCAAAGATCACCTTACCGGGGTCTATAGCGTTGGCAATTATTGCTATTCTACCTCCAATTGCAATTAGTGTTGGTGTAGGCAGTTCTTTTGCCAGGTTCTTCGGTGGTACTTCACTCATTATTATGGTGGGTGTAATTTTAGATACTTTACAACAAATTGAAAGTCATTTATTAATGCGTCATTATGATGGGTTGATGAAAACGGGCAGGATCAAAGGGCGTTCGTCCATGCCATCCGGTGCCAGTTCAACATCTTCAGTTATATAAACAGCAGCATGTCAAAGATCAATTATAAGTCTGTCGAAGAGATAGAACTCATAAGAGAAAGTTCTTTACTTGTTGGTAAAACATTGGGCGAGATAGCCAAAATTATCGGCCCCGGTGTTACCACCCTTGAATTAAATAAATTAGCAGAAACTTTCATACGCGATAACGGCGGAGTTCCCGCCTTTTTAAATTATCACGGTTTCCCTTTCTCGCTGTGTATCTCGCTTAACGACCAGGTGGTACATGGTTTCCCGGGCAAAAATGTTTTGGTTGATGGCGACTTGGTTTCAGTTGATTGCGGCGTGGTACTTAATAAATACTACGGCGATTCGGCTTTTACTTTTGGGATAGGTGAGGTTAGCGATACAGTAAAAACCCTGATGCGGGTTACCAGGGAATGTTTAGACCTTGGTGTTGAGAAAGCAGTAGCCGGTAACCGTGTTGGCGATATAGGCTACGCGGTACAGGAACATGCCGAGAGACATGGTTTTGGTGTAGTAAAGGAATTGGTTGGCCATGGTGTTGGAACAGATCTGCATGAAAAACCGGAAGTTCCTAATTACGGTAAACGCGGCTCAGGCATCAAACTGGAAGACGGAATGGTGATCGCCATTGAGCCTATGATCAACGCCGGGCGGGCAGGTGTGAAGTTTTGGGATGATGGCTGGACCGTATCAACCAGCGACAAAAAACCATCGGCCCATTATGAGCACACGGTAGCAGTAAAAAAGGGAAAAGTGGATATTCTTTCTACATTTTCTTACGTTGATAATGTTTTGAAAGAAATTAATAAAAGTTAAATTTTTTTTATTAATTTTGCATCCCGCTTTGAGGGCGGATAATTGAGTAATAATCAATAAAATATGGCTAAACAATCTTCGATTGAACAGGACGGAACAATTCGGGAAGCGTTATCAAACGCGATGTTCAGGGTTGAACTTGAAAATGGTCATGAGATTATTGCGCATATATCCGGCAAGATGCGGATGCACTATATAAAAATTTTACCGGGCGACAGGGTAAAACTTGAAATGAGCCCGTATGATTTAACAAAAGGTAGAATAACCTATAGATATAAATAATAAACGAGATGAAAGTTAGAGCATCCATTAAAAAACGCAGTGTTGATTGCAAGATCATTCGCCGTAACGGGAAACTTTATGTGATAAACAAAAAGAATCCTAAGTTCAAACAGCGTCAGGGATAATTAATGAATTTGTAATAATCCGTACAACGGTGGCCCGCCGTTCGGTTATTATGTAAAAGCACAAATAAAAAATATGGCAAGGATATCAGGTATTGATTTACCAAACAACAAAAGAGGAGAGATAGGTTTAACTTATATCTACGGAATTGGCCGCTCAACTGCCCAAAACATTTTAACCCAGGCAGGTATTGATTTTGATACCAAAGTTCAGGATTGGAATGACGAGCAATTAGCCGCTATCCGTGGCATCATCAACGACCAGATCAAGGTTGAAGGCTCTCTGCGTTCAGAAGTTCAGCTTAACATCAAACGTTTAATGGATATAGGTTGCTACCGTGGCACACGTCACCGTAAGGGATTACCATTACGCGGCCAGCGCACCAAAAACAACTCACGTACCCGTAAAGGAAAACGTAAAACAGTTGCTAACAAGAAAAAAGCTACTAAGTAGTAAGTGATTAGTGATTGGAGAGTAGTGATTAGTAGCTGCCTTCATTCATTAGGAATATTAAAATTATATATAACGTTTAATGGGTCCGAATTAAATCATTAATTCAGTAATTCATTAAATCAATAATTAAAAAGATGGCAAAAACTAAAAAAGTTACCAAAAAACGCATTGTAATTGTTGAGTCTGTTGGCGAAGCACATATCAATGCTACTTTTAACAACATCATTATCACCCTTACCAACAAAACAGGCCAGGCTATTTCATGGTCGTCAGCAGGTAAAATGGGTTTTAAAGGTTCAAAAAAGAATACCCCTTATGCTGCGGGCCAGGCTGCTTCCGATTGCGGAAAAGTTGCTTATGACCTTGGCTTACGTAAGGTAGAGGTATTTGTAAAAGGCCCGGGCGCTGGTCGTGAATCAGCCATCCGTACTTTACAAACTGCCGGTATCGAGGTAACTACTATAAAAGATATCACACCGCTTCCGCACAACGGATGTCGTCCTTCCAAAAGAAGAAGAGTTTAATTAACAGATTTTTAAAGCTAAGATTCATCAGCTAAAGGCTGAATGATACTTTAAAACAACAACAAAATGGCAAGATACACAGGCCCAAAATCAAAAATTGCGCGCCGTTTCCGTGAACCGATCTTCGGCCCGGACAAAGCGTTAGAAAGAAAGAACTACCCACCCGGAATGCATGGCGCTTCTAAAAGAAGAGGAAAGCAATCTGAGTACTCAACCCAGTTACAGGAGAAACAAAAAGTTAAATACACCTATGGTGTATTGGAACGTCAATTCGAGAACTTGTTTCACCGTGCATCATCAAAAGAAGGGATCACAGGTGAAAACTTGTTAAAATTCTTAGAAGCACGCCTTGATAACGCGGTTTACCGTTTAGGTATTGCACCAACACGTTCAGCTGCACGTCAATTGGTTGGCCACAAACATATTAATGTTAATGGCGAAGTAGTAAATATTGCTTCATACCAGTTAAAAGCAGGCGACGTTATTTCAGTTCGCGAAAAATCAAAATCTTTAGAAGCTATCACTACTTCGGTAGCGGGCAGAAAGATCAATAAGTTTAGCTGGCTGGAGTGGGACGCTGCAAATTTAAGCGGCAAATTCCTTAACTATCCAAACCGCGATGAGATCCCTGAGAATATCAAGGAAAACCTGATCGTCGAGTTATACTCTAAATAAGATATGAGATACGAGATTTGAGATATGAGACAAATGGTCTAAATCTCAAATCTCTTTCCCAATTATAGATAATTAACAAGGGTTTAAGATATACAATATGAATTGAGCAACATTAGTCTCACATCTCATATCTAACCTCTCAAATCTAATTACCAAGTAAACAATAAATAAAGGATATAAATGGCAATTTTAGCATTTCAAAAACCAGACAAGGTTATCATGCAGAAATCAACTGATTTTGATGGCACGTTCGAATTTCGTCCGTTAGAACCAGGTTTTGGTGTAACTATAGGTAATGCTCTGCGTCGTATCTTACTTTCATCACTTGAAGGTTATGCGATCACCTCTGTACGTTTTTCAGGTGTGATGCATGAGTTTTCTACAATTAAAGGTGTTGTTGAGGATGTTACCGAAATTATATTGAACCTTAAACAAGTTAGGTTCAAAAAAACCGGTGAGTCAGGCGACAGCGAAAAGATATTCGTGATCATCAATGGTCAGGATGCTTTCAAAGCCGGTGACATCACCAAGTTCTCTAACAATTTCTCGATCCTGAATCCTGAACTTGTTATCTGCAACATGGATTCATCGGTAACGCTTGAAATTGAATTAACCATTGCTAAAGGCCGTGGTTACATCCCAAGCGAGGAAAATAAGAATCCTGATGCTAACGTAGGTGTTATCGCTATTGATTCTATCTTCACCCCGATAAAGAATGTAAAATTCACTATCGAGAACTACCGTGTAGAACAAAAAACAGACTATGAAAAATTAGTGCTGGATATTACTACTGATGGCTCGATACATCCTGAAGACGCACTTAAAGAAGCTGCCAAGATATTGATACAGCACTTTATGCTGTTCAGCGATGAGAACATGATGCTTGAAGCACAGGCTAAAGAAGAAACTAAAGAAGTTGACGAAGAGATATTGCATATGCGCAAGATCCTTAAAACTGAATTAGTTGATCTTGACCTTTCAGTGCGTGCATTAAACTGCTTAAAAGCAGCTGATATCCGCAGCCTGGCCGACCTGGTATCATACGATGTTGCTGATATGTTAAAATTCAGGAACTTTGGTAAAAAATCATTAACTGAGATACAGGACCTGGTTAAATCAAAAGGATTATCTTTTGGTATGAATCTGTCTAAATTTAAGTTAGACGAAGAATAATTTAGTGATTAGAGGTTAGAAATTAGTTAAATAGTTTCTAATCTCTTTTCTTTTATACTAACAGATCGGGGAGATAAAGGTGACTATCTCTGATCTTTAATCAACCAGTCACTTGTACAGGTATAATTCCGAGGACTTGACGTTAAACCGCCGTCCAACGGTATGCACGTGCCACTAACAACAAAAAACAATGAGACACGGAAAAAAAGTAAACCACTTAGGCCGTACTAACAGTCACCGCAAAGCGATGATGGGTAACATGGCAACCTCGCTTATCTTACACAAGCGTATCACTACAACTTTAGCTAAAGCAAAAGCTTTACGCGTATATGTTGAGCCGATCTTAACAAAATCAAAAGACGATACTACGCATTCACGCCGTACCGTGTTCAGTTATTTGCAGGATAAAGATGCTGTTAGCATCCTGTTCCGTGATATAGCTGAGAAAATTGCTAACCGCCCGGGCGGTTATACACGTATCATTAAACTGGAAAACCGTTTAGGCGATAACGCTGAAATGGCAATTATAGAGTTAGTTGATTATAACACAGTTTACGGTGGCGATAATGCACAAACCGCTAAAAAGACAACCCGCCGTCGTGGTGGTTCAGGTAAAGGCAAAACTGCAGCCCCTGTTGCAAAAGCTGAGACTGCTGCACCGGTTGCTGAAGAAGTAGAAGTTATTGAAGAAACTCCGGAACTGCCTGAAGCAGAAGTTGCCGAAACTCCGGTAGCTGAAGCACCTGCTGCTGAAGAAGCACCTAAAGCTGATGACGAAGAAAACGCAGAAAAAGGAGAATAAGCCCCCTCTAAATCTCCCCCGGTAGGGGAGACTTAAAAAATAGAAAATGCCCGGCTCAATTAGAGCCGGGCATTTTTGTATATATTCTTATTTTTAAGTCCTCCCTACCGGGGAGGATTTAGGTGGGGCCTAACTTCCACTAATATCGCCGCTGCCTGATTTTGATTTTATTACATTGTGCGCACCACCGGTATAGCTTATATCCCCTGAACCGGAAACAGAAGCTTCAAGGTTAGTGCTTACATTAATGCCTGCATCGCCTGAGCCTGATACGTGTACTGAAGTATTTGCAGTAGCCAATCCTTTGGCCTCGTAATCACCTGAACCTGATACAGCAATATTTGAATTTTCGGCATGGCCTGAAAGTTTCATATCGCCTGAACCTGATATGGTACATTCTAAAGTTTTAACATCCAGTTTGCCTGATACGTCGCCTGAACCGCTCACCTTGATCTTCATATCATTGCCACTTAAACCGTCCTTAAAATAAGCGTCGCCGGAACCCGAAACACCTAACATGTTCAGGCTTGTTGCAGTAACATATACCTTAACTTTACGATTTCCTAAGCCATTCCAGTTCCAACCCGATTCATTTTTGTTATGAACCTTTAATACGCCATCTTCAACTTCGGTAATTACGTGCCCCATAACATCTGCAGGGGCTTCAACTTTTACAGACTCGGAAGAACCCTGTGTGATGTAAACATCATATGATCCGGATACTTCAACAGCGTGAAAGCCTGATAAATGACGATCCTGTACATCGCGCTTGTTGCTTGAAACAGGTTTTGCATAACTATAGCCGGTAACTGCTAAAAGTGCGGCAGTAAATAAGATTTTTGATAGTGATTTCATGATTTATGAGTTTTTTGTTTATAAGACGCTACATAATTAAACACGTTGCATTAAAAACAAAAAATATGTTCAAAGCAATTAGTCGATCAATACACCAATGTAATAGTTAAAAGTATCGACCTCTATATTTTCTTTATTAATCCCGTCGATATCTATTGATCTGAAATGTGTTCCTACTTTAATATATTTATAATCACCGCCTTTTACCCTTATTCTAACAGGCATAATAAAATTATTTACACAACCTGTAAACCTGCATCTCAACTTTCCGTCAACTTGTAATATCTCCAGTACCGGTAGTGATGTGCGGTGTAAATACTGGTCGAAAACTGCCGTAAAATTAATGCCGGACTCTTTATTGATGTAATTAGTTATATCATCGTACGTAACGGTTTGGTGATAAAAGGTTTTATTTAGGCCGCGTAAAATACGGCGCCATTTTTCATCATCATTGATACATGTCCTGATCATGTTCAGCATTACGGCACCTTTAAAATACATATCCTCCGATCCTTCTTTGTTTACATTGTAAGGGCCCACAATGGGCCTGTCGTTGGTTATTCCCTGCCGTCCTCCGTTCACATATTCCTGCCCGGCCTGTTTGCCGTAATAAGTTTCAACATATAATGATTCGGAATAATCGGTAAAGCCTTCATGTATCCATTCATCGGCAATATCCTTTGATGTTATGCTGTTGCCAAACCATTCGTGCCCGCTTTCATGCACTATCATATAATCGAATTTAAGGCCCCAGCCGGTACCGGTAAGGTCGTCGCCTTTATTATCACCCCTGTAGCCATAATACCCATTGATATAATGGTTGCCATAAGCTACACCACTCTGGTGTTCCATACCCACATACGGCGTTTCTATCAGTTTATAGCTATCCTTGTAAAAAGGATATGGCCCGAACCAGTGTTCGTGCGATTTTAACATGGGTTTCACCGCGCCGCCAAAATGCACTTTAGCCTTCGCCAGGTTATAAGACAATACCCAGTAATCAAGGTCGAGTTTTCCTGCTTCCCCATCATATTTATCACCAAAGTGTACGTATTCGCCAATATTGGCTTCCACGTCATAATTGTTTATGGGGCTGGTTACAAACCAATCATAGCGTGTATAGCCATCTTTTAGCTCGGTAACTTTACGCAAACGGCCGTTTGAAACATCCTTTAAACCGTTGGGTACGCTGATGCTGATCATCATGCTATCTACCTCGTCAGCCTGCTGGTCTTTGTTTGGCCACCATATGCTTGCACCTATGCCCTGGCAAGCGGTTGCTACCCAGGGTTTACCCAGTGAGTCCGTAGTATAAACCACACCGCCATCCCAGGGCGGATTTATGGCCCGGGTTGGGTTTCCTGAGTAATAAACAGTGAATTCATCTTTACTATCCTTTACTATAGTTTGCGGAAAGGTTACAAACACGGCATTAAACTCACGGGTGTAAGGTAATTCCTGTCCTTTATAGATGATCTTATCCACCTTTAAATTTGAGAAAAGGTCGAACTGTAATTTGGTGAAATCCTGCGTTGCGGTAAACCTGAATAAGTTGCTGCCGCTGATAAATTTCTTGTCGATATCAAACTTCACATCCAGGTGATAGTAATTAATATCATAACAAGCCCTTAAAGGAGAGTTATAATCCCCGCGTAAAGTATCGCCATGGGTGAATACGTCTTTGGGTTTTAATAATTGCGCGTTGACAGTAAACGACAGGATTATTAAAAGAGGTAATAAAAATCGGTTCAATTTCATGTATTATTTATATTGATATTTTGAATTTTATATTAAATCGCCAAGTCGCATAATTTATTGCAGTACAGTAACTTTTACAGATGATGTATTTTGCGCATCGTGATAGATCCTGATCGTCGCTTTTTGAAAATCTGAATCTTTTGCAGTGTAGATATCTACAAATTTTTGCGGGTTGCGGTCAACAAGCGGGAACCATGAGTTTTGCACCTGTATCATGATCCGGTGCCCTTTTTTAAAGGTATGAGCAACATCCTGCAGGTTGTATTTTATCTCTGTTACTTTGCCCGGCACAAAAGGTTCAGGGTTTTCAAAAGAGTTTCGGTAACGCCCGCGAAATACCTCACCCCGCACCAGCATTTCGTAACCCGCCATGGTAACATTTTTTGGGTTAGGTACCGGGTTAGGATAATTATCCGGGAAAACATCGATCAGTTTAACTACATAATCCGCATCAGTACCGGTTGTTGACGAGAAAAGGTCTGCCAAAATGGGGCCGGTAAGGGTAATGTCCCCGGTTAACGTATCGGTTTGATATACCTTAACATCCGGCCGGCGACCCGCAAACCGCTGGTCATCCAGCATATATTCGCGTGTGCGCCTTTCCTGTATACCATCCTGGTAAGGTACAGGTGCATTAGGGTCGCTTACATATTCATCAAAACTATCGGTTGTATTGGGTTTATCGAATGATAATTTGCCGTCTGCCTGCAAATACAAAGTTTTTTCAACCGTATTTTCAGGCGGCCATGAATTGAATTTATGCCATTGGTTGGAACCGGTGATAAATATAGTCGCCTTCGGCAGATCCATTGTTCCTCCACCTTTAAGGTAATAATTAAAGAACGGCAGTTCTACATTTTCGCGGTACCAGGCACTTGTTTTTTGCCCGAAATCCTGGTCGCCAAAAAACTGGCCATCGCTGCGTTCCCAGCCGCCGTGGAACCATGGCCCCATCACCAGCATATTTGGATGCGTCGCCGGGTTTTGTTCCTGCAAAGCCTTGTAAACGTGTAAAGCGCCAAAGCAATCCTCCGCATCAAAAAAACCACCGACTACCATAGTTGCAGGGGTGATATTTGTTAAATGCGGACGAATATTCATCGACTGCCAAAATGAATCATAATTAGGGTGGTCCATAATGTCATTCCAAAACTTAACGGAATCGCCCATATATTTTGCTTTGAAGTTTGAAAGCGCGCCCATTTCAAGGTAAAATTTATAGTTGTCCTTTGCGGTAAATTTTATTCCATTTTTAAATTGATCGGGAGTAATTGGTTTCGGGCGGGGAACACCGAAGCCGGTGATGAAGGCAAACCCATCCATCAGGAAAAAAGCGCCGTTGTGATGGAAATCATCGCCAATGAACCAATCTGTAACCGGCGCCTGCGGCGACACCGCCTTTAAAGCAGGGTGCGCGTTTGGCAACGATGCTGTTGAATAAAACCCGGGATACGAGATACCCAGGATACCCACCTTGCCATTATTATCAGGCACGTTTTTTATCAGCCAGTCGATAGTATCGTAGGTATCACTGCTTTCGTCAACATCTTTTTTGCTTTTTTTATTATCAATCTGCGGGCGCACATCAACAAAAGTGCCTTCGCTCATCCAGCGGCCGCGTACATCTTCATACACAAAAATATAACCTGCTTTAGCGAAGAGCATATTTTGGCCCAGCATTTTTTTGTAAGCATCCGCGCCATATGGCCCCACGTTATAAGGCGTGCGGGTCATCAGGATCGGGTATTTTTTAGATTTATCTTTCGGTATATAAATGGAAGCGAACAGCTTTATACCATCGCGCATGGTAATTTGCTTTTCCATTTTGATGTAGTTTTGGCGTATATAAGCGGAGTCTTGAGCCGTTTGCGCGTGGGTTGCAATGCATAAAATAGCAAAGCAAAAAAACAGGAGGATTTTTTTCATTTTGTTGTCAGCCAGGTAAAGAGCTAAGGTATGCAAAGCAATAGAAGTTAATAAAATTTGATTTTTTGATGATTTTAGATGAGGGATTGAAAAGCTAAATTAATTAAAGCTTTATTAAATACTGAAATTTTAATATATTTATTATTCGTAAACCTTATATTCTCAATGAAAAAAGTAGTACCTATATTATCCTTAACATTACTAATTTGTTTTTTCGGCGGATGCCAATTCATAAGTAATGTATTTAAATACAAATCCAAAACCAGGGATTTTGTTAATGATGTAATCCAACAAAAATATGATCAGGCAATTTCACTCATGGACATCGGTGATGCCCAAAATGTTAATGCAGATACATTAAAAGCTAAACTCGCCAATTTTCGCAAAGTTATTATTGAAAACTTTGGAGAAAAAATAGACTATACCTACATAAGCGCTAAAAAAACATTTTCGACCAATAGCGCAGAGAACACGCCGCCGGGTAAGACTTTGGTTTATATAGAAATTTCAAATACTGAAAATTATGGCGATCTAAAATTATTATTTGACGATAACTCCTTAAAGATAGAGAGCCTTAACATAGTGAATAAAGAGCCAATACCTGGTATGTTCACGTTTTGGCTGTTTGGTTTGTTAACTTGCTGTATCCTGGCGTTTAATATTTACATGCTTGTACAAGTTAAACGCAGTTCCATAAATAAGAAATGGGTTAAATACCTATTAATTATAGTGTTAAACGTGCCAACTATTGTGTTTGCGCCAGGTAATAATATGAACTTTGATCTGCTAAGTTTTCAATTTCTTTTAGGTGTCAGCTTTAATTTTGGTGGTTATAGTGATTCGATATTTGCTTTTGGGCTACCTATTGGAAGTTTAATCGTATGGTATCAACTTAAGAAATGGGTGAGGGCAATTCGGGTTCAGGAATCATCTGACATACAAAGTGATAGCGTCAATAATAATGAGGAAACTTTACCACCTGAAAATAGCTGAAACCGTTACTCATAATTGACCTTAACCTAACATTAATTCACTTTGTTACCACGCGATAATGCTTAACTTTGCCCGTAAATTATACAACTATGCAATATGATGTTATCGTGATCGGTTCGGGCCCCGGCGGCTATGTGGCCGCTATACGCTGTGCCCAACTGGGTTTAAAAACTGCCTGTATCGAAAAATATTCAACCTTTGGCGGTACCTGTCTTAACGTGGGCTGTATCCCTTCAAAGGCACTGTTAGATTCATCAGAACATTATCATAATGCTGCGCATACTTTTAAGACTCATGGTATCAATTTGGATAATTTATCAGTTGATATGGAGCAGATGATGAAGCGCAAAGTTGAAGTGGTTGCCAAAAACACAAGCGGTATCAGTTTCCTTTTCAAAAAAAATAAGATCGATTCCTACCAGGGCGTAGGTTCGTTTAAAGATAAAAATACCATCACTATAAAAAAAGAGGATGGCACCGAACAGGAAATCACCGGGACGAATATCATCATCGCCACCGGCTCAAAACCATCGAGCCTGCCTTTTATCAAGATCGATAAAAAACGCATCATCACCTCAACTGAAGCTTTGACGCTAACCGAAGTTCCGAAGCATTTGATACTGATTGGCGGTGGGGTAATTGGGTTGGAATTAGGCTCGGTTTATTCAAGATTGGGCGCGAAGGTTTCCGTGATAGAATTTATGGATGGCATTATCCCAACCATGGATAAGAGCCTGGGTAAGGAATTACAGCGCGTGTTGAGCAAACAAGGCATGGAATTTTATACCGGGCACAAGGTAACCGGGGCCACTGTAAAAGGCAAAGAAGTTAAGGTGACTTTCGACGCGCCAAATGGCGATAAAAAAGAACTAAAAGGCGATTACTGCCTGGTAGCAGTTGGCCGTATAGCTTATACTGATAATTTAGGTTTGGATAAAATAGGGCTTATCGTTGAAGAACGCGGCAGAAAGATCACCGTTAATGAACACCTCGAAACCAGCGTTAAAGGTGTTTATGCCATTGGAGATGTGATACGCGGCGTGATGTTGGCCCACAAAGCCGAAGATGAAGGTACATTAGTGGCCGAGGAGATTGCAGGTCAAAAACCGCATATTAACTATAACCTGATACCGGGTGTAGTTTATACCTGGCCCGAAGTTGCTTCGGTAGGGCAAACCGAGGAACAACTGAAAGAGCAGGGTGTAAAATACAAAACCGGTTCGTTCCCGTTCCGCGCCAGCGGCAGGGCGGTAGCCAGCGGTGATCTGGATGGCTTTGTAAAGGTTTTGGCCGATGCCACTACCGATGAGATATTAGGCGTACATATCATTGGCCCGCGTGCCGCAGATATGATAGCAGAGGCGGTTATCGCGATGGAATACCGTGCATCGGCAGAGGATGTTTCGCGTGCAAGTCACGCCCACCCAACCTATACTGAGGCATTGCGCGAGGCGTGTCTGGCAGCTACGGATAACAGGCCGATACATATTTAATTTCGGATTTGGGAATTTCGTCCCGATAGCTATCGGGATCGGATTTATATGTTCGATTTTTTGAAATTTATTTTGGAGCAGAAACATTGAGTTGTTTCTGCTTTTTCATTGGTGTACTTTTTATATTTACACCGTCTTCTACATATAATATGAATAAAGGCAGTAAAATTATGGTTGTACTGGCAGTGCTGCTATCAGGTGTGCTGGCCTGGTACTATTTGATGCCCTCCGATGCAGATAAGCTATGGAAAGACAGCCCCTGGTGTATAAACGCTATTTATTATAAAGGGCGATTAATCCAACCCCATACATTACACGCTATTTTTATAGTACGCAAGGATGAAAAAATACCCTGTTATGAGAATATTACCTTTGATAACGATGGCAATGTACAGTTACCGGGGATAAACAGCCGTGCCATTGCAGGTGAATGGGCGGTGGACAGTACTAAAAAACTGGTTTTGAATGTGGACTCCATAAAAGATATTTACCAGGGCGCTTATGATATTAGTATGAGTGGTAACAGGTTGGTTTTGAAGTCGAATACGACGATCATTGATGCGACGAGGTAATTTGGTATTAAACTTACGAAGTCTTTAAGACTTCGTAAGTTCTTTTCTAACGCATTCAATAAATTTTCCGAAATTCGCCCGCATGCTTCAAATCCACCAAAATATTTCGTTAAAAAACTTCAATACCTTTAGGATTGATGTAAAGGCGAAATATTTTGTGGAGATCAGTCACGAATATGAACTTGCTGAATTATTTGCGGATCCGCAATGGAAGCAAACAGAGCGGCTGATTTTAGGTGGAGGCAGCAATATGCTGTTCATCAAAGATTTCGACGGTCTGGTGATCCGCATCAATATCCGTGGTATCAAACACCGGGTTAGCCATAATGATGTTTTTGTTGAGGCAGGCGCAGGCGAGGTTTGGAATGATTTGGTAAACTTCTGCGTGGACCGCAACTACGGGGGCATGGAAAACCTGAGCCTGATCCCCGGCTCGGTGGGTGCATCGCCCATACAAAACATTGGCGCTTACGGTGTGGAGCTGAAAGATATATTCGATACCTGCGATGCTTTCGAGATCGCCACCGGCACCATTAAAACATTCACCAAACACGATTGCAAATTTGATTACCGCGACAGTGTTTTTAAAAGTGAACTGAAAGGGAAGTACATCATTACCTCGGTAAAATTCCAATTGTCGTTATTGCCAAATATTAAGCTGCATTATGGTGCCATAAGCGAGGAATTAACCAAACGCCATATTACATCGCCCACCATTGAGGATGTATCCGAAGTGGTATCGCATATCCGTGTTTCCAAGTTGCCCGACCCCTCGACCATCGGCAATGCGGGGAGTTTTTTCAAAAATCCGGTAGTAACCCTTAAAAAATTTAATACGGTTCAAAAGAAATTTCCCGCAATAATAAATTACCCGGCAGGCGAAGGCCTTGTAAAATTGGCTGCCGGATGGCTTATTGAGCAATGCGGGTGGAAGGGTAAAGTAGTAGGAAATACCGGAACCTGGATGAACCAGGCTTTGATTTTAGTGAATCATGGCGGCGCCACCGGCGAAGAAGTGTACAGCTTATCGTCTCAAATCATAGACAGTGTGTACAACAAATTTGGTGTAAAACTGGAGCGCGAGGTGAACGTTATAGGCTAAGTTCTATTTTTTAAAACAAAATAATTTTATTTTCATTTCCCCCGCTTACGTTACCGAAAAGCTGCTTTTTGTACTCTTTGTAATATTGGGTTCTGTATAAAATGATTGTAAATCAGGTATATTCTTAGCTTTTAAGGTTTAATGTTTTTGGCATGTGGTACTATGTTTGCCTACATATCCATACAAAAACATAAACAGGATGACAAAGATAGAATTTAACACCTTAGTATTACGTCAGGCAAGTTCATTAAGATCATACGCCCTGCATTTCACACATGACGCAGATGACGCTAACGACCTTGTTCAGGATACAATGTTGAAGGCTATTACCTACTATAATAAGTTCAGGGAAGGGACAAATTTGAAAGGATGGTTATATACCATCATGAAAAATACCTTCATTAATAATTATCGCCGTTTTGTTAAAATGAGCACTTTTGTTACTAAAAGCGATGAGATATCATCACCAAACCTCGTGTTCAGCTCAACAAAAAACCAGGGCGAATCAAAATTCATTATGGATGATATCAAAAGGGCACTGGATCGTTTGCCTGCTGATTATTATGTTCCCTTCACCATGTATTTTGAAGGCCATAAATATCATGAAATTGCCGACCACCTTATTATTCCTATCGGTACTGTTAAAACCCGTATTCATGTTGCCCGCAAACTGTTAAAAAAGAGTTTGAAGGCCTATGATAACGGTGTTAAAAAACCAGTGTACGCGGAAGAATTTTAATATAATTACCTCAACATATATTGTAAAGGACCTGTGTTTAAAAACACAGGTCCTTTCTTTTTATAGCTGATTTTTAAATTAAAAATCCGAATTGCTATCTTGCGGCCGTAAAATTGACGAATTTAACCACGGGTCTATGTTTAAAAGAATACTTTTTCTTATGCTGATATCGGGCAGTATTTACCATGCTAATGCCCAAACTGATAGCACCGCTGCTCCTCAATCACCTGTAAAAACACTGACTTATATCCAATATGATGCTTTAATGAAAGGTGCCGACCTGTACAATATGGCATTGCCTGCTACCTTAAATGGGTACCCAATGCCTGATGATGTTATCAAATATAAATTCAAGCTTGATCTTGGCCCGGCCCAGGTCACTAAAATAACAGCTATCGGTAAAGAATTGCATCGCAAGCGGCTGGAAATGGGGCCTATCATCATCAGGAATGAAAGAACATTGGATAGTTTGTTTAAAACCAATAAGGTTGATGATGGCACTATCATTTATTACGCCACCCGCTATGGCGCCTACCAGGGAGAATTGCGTAACGCTATGCTGCAGGCCTGCTATGCGACCGCGAATTTACTGAGCCCGGCACAGGTAAAGTTATTCTGGACACTGGAAAATCATAAATAACCGATATGCCGTTTCATTTACTTAAATTTGTCGTTCCATATTAACTGGTATGAAGATCTCTTTCGATTTTGAAAAACCCTTAGCCGAACTGCAACAGCAGATAGAAAAAGTTAAGCAGGTTGAAGATAAAAATAACCTGGACATGTCGGCTACTGTCGCCGAACTCGAGGAAAAACTGCACACTGAGCAAAAACAGATCTACGGTAATTTAACCGGCTGGCAAAAGGTACAGATATCCAGGCATCCTGAAAGGCCGTACACCCTGCAATATATCGAGCTGATGTGCGATGATTTTATCGAACTGCATGGCGACCGTACGGTAGGAGATGATAAAGCGATAGTAGGCGGGTTCGGCACTATAAACGGACAAACCGTAATGATCATCGGCCATCAAAAAGGCAAGAATACCAAAGACCGCCAGTACCGTAATTTCGGTATGCCAAACCCTGAGGGTTACCGCAAAGCATTAAGGTTGATGAAGCTGGCCGAAAAATTCAATAAACCTGTTGTTACCCTTATAGACACCCCCGGGGCATTTCCCGGACTTGAAGCAGAAGAACGAGGGCAAGGTGAGGCTATCGCACGTAACTTATTAGAAATGTCGGTGCTTAAAGTGCCTATTATTTGTGTGATTATTGGTGAGGGTGCATCAGGCGGGGCGTTGGGTATTGGTATTGGCGACAGGGTATTGATGCTGGATAATTCATGGTATTCGGTTATATCTCCTGAAAATTGCTCTACCATCCTTTGGAAAACCTGGGAAAATAAAGAACGCGCGGCAGAGGTATTGAAATTGACCTCGACTGAAATGCTCAAGAACAAATTGATCGACGGTATCATCAAAGAACCGCTTGGCGGCGCGCACCAGGACCCGGTGGCTATGGCATCAACGCTTAAAAAAGCAATATTAAAAGATCTGAAAACCCTGAAAGAGAAGAATATTGATGACGTAGTTACTGAACGTATTAATAAATTCTGTTCGATGGGGGTGGTTATTGAGGATTAAAATTAAGGTGAAAGCAGAAAGGTAAAAAGCGAAGGATTCCCCCGATTATTTTATTTTCCTCCACTCGTATTTTTTGTCCTGGGTAGCGATTAGTTTAGTTACTTTGCCATTTTCTGTTATAAATTCAAAAGTGGAAGTTGTAGTTGTGTCAGGCAGCAAAAACTTGGTTTGTGATAAAGCTAATAAAACCATATTCTTGCCCGTCCCGTTGGAAAGATCAGCATATAATTTCCCATTTCTTTTATATATCGTTAGCGTGCTTTTGTTAAAGGTTGCGCTGTAAGTGCCAACATAGTCGTTCAGCAACGTGTCACTCACATTCACTTCTTTCACCAATTGCCTGCCCAAAGCTAATGAGGTAATCTTATCAAACAGCCTGAATCGGTTATCACTAAAATCAGTTTTATCGTCACTTGTCTTTACATTCGTTAAAATGGAAATATAAATATCCTTTTGAGGGAAATATTTTTCAAGAGCGATAAAGCCGCTTGTTTGTCCTTCATGATGTATGCACAAGCTTCCGTATATTGGTTCAATAAACCAGCCATACCCGTAAGTCGAAAATGTCCCATCGCTTAATTTATAAGGCGTAAATGCTTTATCTATATAAGTTTTACTGACGAGTTTGCCGGAAATGACCGCGTTGTTCCATTTGTATAAGTCTTCTGTTGTCGACAGCAGATCGCCGCAGGCAAAACCCAGCGACAGCGTTTGATAATAACAATTCTCAAAAAAGCCGTTATACCTGTCATAACCCTGAACCCTGTTTGGGACAATAGTTTTTTCTTCAGTATAAAGGGTGTGGGTGAGGTCGGCCCGTTTAATAACATTGTCTGCCATATACTGATGATAACCCTCTCCCGATACTAACTGGATAATATAACCCAGTAAAAGATAATTAGAATTGGAGTAGCTGTATTTCGTTCCGGGCTTAAATTGCAGCGGTTCCTTTTTGAAATAATTGATCAAAAATTCGGGTGTAAAGTCCCTTCGTTCAATATATGGGTCAGGATCATTCATAGAAGTATAGTCAACCAATCCTGATGTATGAGTCAATAAGTTTTCGATAGTAATAGTATACCCTTTTGATGGGAAGTCTTTAATATATTGCTGAACACTATCTTGTAATGAGATCTTTCCCTGTTCAACCAATTGCAAAATAGCAACAGCGGTAAATTGTTTGGTAATGGAGCCGATGCGGAAAACCATATCCGGCTGCATTGGCGCGTTTAATTCCATGTTAGCGCTACCAAATGCCTTCCTATAAACTATTTGACCATTTTTTGCGATCAGAATGGATATCCCGGGTTGATTTCCTGCGAATTGTGGCGAAACTAAACTGTCGACAGAATTATTCATTTGCACATCCTGTATTGTTTGTGCAAATGAAACACCACTCAGCAATAAAAAAATGATGGTAAAAAATGATCTGTGCATATTTATTTTTAATAATAAAGGTAGTAAGTTGAATGATTGGACTGATACTCACACCGATAGTTTAATATAATAGGAATGCAAATACTTTTTTGATTAAAATAAATGCTCACCACTTTTTTACAAATCACTTTCAAAGTTTAAAAAATCGCCTTATATTTGCATTCCTTTTTGGGATGGATAACAAACCATAGGAGATTGCCT
>Ga0206859_1046_pt1 | contig 28274 bp, 25 predicted proteins | sample Alteio_BWOrgCont_47_FD_152882 | JGI IMG/M metagenome (GOLD analysis project Ga0206859, IMG submission 152882) | Enriched cells from forest soil in Barre Woods Harvard Forest LTER site, Petersham, Massachusetts, United States -... | ecosystem: Environmental > Terrestrial > Soil > Temperate forest >... | reverse complement strand
GCAGAGTGCGAGTGGGAAGATTCCGCAGCGGCGGATAGCGAATGGAAAAATTAAAAAAGCGGTGGGATGGAAGCCGTTATGTATTTCGTATAGAGAAGGTTATGGTAAAATAATATGTTAAGGGAATGAGCCGCCATGGCCAAAAAAGGGCAGGGAAAGGGGCCGTGGTGGGGAAAATTTGTCGATGAGATAAATGAGGTGGAAGTTCGAAATGACGGATTTGGGTGTCCTAGAGGAAGAGCGGAATAGTCCCTTCGTGCTTTCCAAGGAGGCTGCGACCTTCTAGCGTCCAGCGCGAGGAGTGCCCCTCTCCTCAAAATTGTGCCGGCTTGGATACCCAAACGAAAGCGATGGCGGCTGCTGGGAGTGTTCCTGGTGCTGCTGGCGTTGTCCTATGTGTGGCGGTGGCAGATGCCGCCGCAGGGGATGGCATTGCCCGGGCAACAGGGCGCGGAGGTGTTGGTGATTGATGCGGATGGTTTGCCGTTGGGCCCGACGACGACGATTTACTATCGCGATTTGAAACCAGCGGACAAACCGGATGCGCCGGTGCTCGTTTTGATTCATGGGAGTTGGGCGACGGAGCATGACCGGGATGCGCTGGCGCAAGCGCTGGCGGTGAATTTTCGCGTAATTGAGCCGGACTTGCCGGGATTTGGGGCGTCGGATGGGCCGGACTTGCCGGATTATTCGCCGCCGACGTATGCGCGAGAGTTGGATGAGTTGCTGGAGCGGCTGCATTTGAAGCAGGTGCATCTCGTCGCGTTTGGCATGGGTGGCGCGATTGCGCTGGAACTGGCGGACAGCACGCCGGAGCGCGTGGAGTCGGTGACGCTGTTGGATTCGGTGGGGACAGTGGAATTTGAGTGGCTGGGCGACCCGATGCTGAACCATGCGATATTCGGCGCGCAACTCGGGGCGTTCAACGCGGCGCGGGCGTTGCTGCCGCATTTTGGCCTGCTGGACACCGGGTCGTTCAATTTTGCCACGGTGCGGATTTATTGGGACACGGATCACGACCGCTTGCGGGATTTGCTGACGGGTTACCACAAGCCGATGCTGATCGTGCATGGGCAGGATGATTTTTGCGTGCCGCTGGCGTCGGCGAAAGAGAATTACCGGATTGTGCCGCAGAGCAAAATGGTGGTGGTGCCAGGCGGACACTGGGTGGGGTTGCACCAGCCGGCGTTGGTAGTGCCGGCCATCAGTGACTTTGTGGAGCAGGTGGAACACGGGCAGGCGCAGACCAAAACCGAGGCGGATCCGGCGCGTTTGCGCGAGGCGCGGCTGCCGGTGAAGATCAGCGGGCCGTCGAGCCGCACGTATGAGTTCATGCTGCTATTCATTATCGCGGTGCTGTCGCTGTTTGGGGAGGACGCCACGTGCATCGGCGCGGGGCTGTTGATTGCGCGCGGGGTGCTGGGGTTTTTCGAGGTGATGGTGGCGCTGCTGCTGGCAATTTTTGCGGGGAATCTGATGTATTACATTGTGGGCTGGAAATATGGCGCGCCGGCATTGCGGCACCCGCTTTTCCGCTGGGCGATCAAGGAAAGTGATTTGCAGCGGATGACGGTGCTCTACAATGAAAAGGGGACGTGGATTGTGTTCGTCTCGCGCTTCGTGCCGGCGAGCCGGCTGCCGGTGTTCATGAGCGCGGGGATTTTGCGATTTTCTTTTTGGCGGATGTTTATCGCACTGGTGATTTCCAATTTGCTGTTCACACCGCTGTTTGTGGGGACGGCGTCGCTATTCGGGCAGGAAATGTTTGCGATGATTGAGCACTATGAGAAGGCGGCGCTGTTTGTGGTGGTGATTTGCGTGGTGGTGGTGCTGACGGTGATGCACATCGTGCAGCCGCTGTGCACGTGGCGCGGGCGGCAGCTCTGGCGGGCGCGCTGGCGGAGACTGAGGTGCTGGGAATACTGGCCGGCGTGGCTGGTGCAGGCACCGATTTTGCCGGAGTTGATGCGGATGGCGAAACGACATGGTGGAGGGCGGGTGTTCACCTGCGCCAATCCGGCAATACCGTCGGGCGGTTTTGTCGGCTCACCCAAGAGTGTTTTTCTGCAAGCGCTGGCGGGTGCGGGTGCCACGCTGCCACGCTGGATATTGCTGCCGGCGGCGGTGGCGGATTCGGCGGCGAAAGCGGAGTCGCGGGTGGAAGCGTTGGAAGCGTGGATGAAGAAAGAAAACGTGAACTGGCCAGTGGTGCTCAAGCGCGACGTCGGTGGGCAGGGGCTGGGGGTGCGAGTGTGTCGCGAGCACAAGGAGGCCAGGAAATATTTTGCCGACAACCTGGGCGCGGTGGTGGCGCAGGAACACGTGTCGGGCGTCGAACTGGCCATTTGGTATGCCCGCGAGCCGGCGGCGGCGACTGGTCAAATACTGGCGGTGGCGGAGGCGCAATTTCCCTCGGTAGTTGGTGATGGGAAGCACAAGCTGGATCAACTGATTTTGTCGGATGAGCGCGCCCTTAATTGTGGGCGAATTTTTCTCGCCAAATTTGCGGCACGCGTGGCCGATACGCCGGCCAAGGGCGAGGTCATTGTATTATCGGAAATGGCCCAGCCCAGCGACGGAGCCTATGCGTTAGATGCGACAACCGAACTGGCAACACCGGAATTGACGGCGGCCATAGATGCCCTGGCCAAACAGTTGCCTAATTTCCATTTTGGATGCATCACGGTGCGGTGTTCGTCCCGTGATGATTTGCGGGCGGGATGCAACTTGCAGGTACTGGGTGCGGCGGGAGTCAAGGCGGCAGCGTCCATTATTCGCGATTCGCGTCGTCCGGCTACCGAAGAGCGGCAGCAGGCGGTGGAACGGTGGGAAAAATGTTTTGCGATTGGCGCGGCGTTGCGTGCGCAGGGGGCGCAGCCGGCGAAATGGAAGGATATTTTCCGGGGAATTTTTAGGGCGCGATTCGGAGGCTGACCCGTGGCGTCGCGTACCCTTTCCATTCTGTTTGTGCCCTTTGGCAGCGAAGGGGACGTGCGCCCGGTGCTCTGGCTGGCGGGCGGTTTGGCGGCCCGGGGACATCGGATTACTTTCGTCATTACGCCCTATTACCGCAAGCTGGTCGAGGCACGGGGCTGGCGAGCGGTGGACATCGGCACCGCGGAGGAATTTGCGGCGGGCATGCGTAATCCATTGCTGTGGCAGCCGCGGGCCGGTTCGGAGCATGTGCTGAAAATCATGCTCGAATCGCTGCCGCTCTACGCGGGGGTTTTGGATAAAGTGGATGAATCCTTTGATTTAGTTATCGGAACCACGTTGGGGACTGGGGCATTTACCTGGGCGGAGAAACGCGGCATTCCGCGATTGATGCTGCACTTGCAGCCGATGTGCGTGCGCAGCGTGGAGGATTGCCCCATATTTATTGAAGGCTGGGAATGGCTCTGTCGTTCGCCACGATTCATTAAACGAGCGGTGTTTAAGTTATTTGACTTCGTGCTGGCGCGAAAAATTTTGCAGCCAGTGAATGTTTATCGTGGCGAGATGGGCTTGCCGCGATTGCAGAACGTTTATGAGGATTTATGGAATGGCGCAAATGGCGTGGCGGCACTTTTCCCGGATTGGTATGCGGCACCGCAGCGGGACTGGCCGCGCAATTTACGCCAATTTGGTTTTCCACGCGAAGCGGTGGCGGAGAATCCTCCAGTGTTGTCGCCAGCCATCGAAGAATTTTTGGCGGCAGGCGAAGCGCCGATTATCTGGACGCATGGCTCGGCGAACCTTGACACGGAAAAATTTGCGCAAGGTGCACGAGAGGCCACAGCTTTGTTGGGTGCGCGCGGGTTGTTAGTTGGGCCGGCGTTTGCCGGTGCGCGAGCGGAAAAAGATTTTCTCGCCGTCGGGTCTGCGCCTTTTGCGCAGCTTTTTCCGCGGGGCCGAGCGGTGGTGCATCACGGTGGCATCGGCACATCGGTGCAGGCTTTGGCCGCAGGGAAGCCGCAATTGATTATTCCCCGGGCGCATGACCAGCCGGACAATGCCGCGCGGCTGGAGCGTCTGGGTGTGGGCGCGCACTTGCGCTACAAGGATTTTTCAGGAATGGCAGCCGCACAAAAACTGCGTGCCTTGCTGGCCAATCCGGCCACTGCCGCTGCATGCCAACGCATGCAGGAAAAAGTCCGCCAGGATAATTCCCTGTCTTCGTTGTGCGAGTGGGCGGAGATGTTGGCGGGCCAGCCGCTGGTTGAGCCCTGAAACGGCGGTATTCTCCGTAGAGTATTTGGATTGAACAGCAGGACGCGGGAAGCAGACTGGGATAATCATGGACGATCAAATCAAGCACTACAGCGACAAGGTGGAGTTCGAGATTGATTCGTGGGATTTGCATACCGCGTTGAAGAACGGCGAAAAGATTGTCGTGGTGGATGCGCGGTCGCCCCAGAGCTACCAGCAGGAACACATTCCCGGCGCGATTAATGTTCCGCATCGCACCATGACCAAAGAGGCAACGGCCCAATTCGACCGCAATGCACTTTATGTGGCTTATTGCGACGGCATTGGCTGCAATGCCTCGACCAAAGGCGCGCTCAACCTGGCAAATTGGGTTTTAAGGTAAAAAAGTTGATGGGCGGTTTGGACTGGTGGAAGCGAGATGGATACAAGACTGAGGGTGCGGCAGTTAAGGGATAATGCCCAAGCCACTGTAATTTCTTTGAACTCGCGGGCGGGTGGGGTGGTCTGTAGTTTCAAGCATTGCCATGTCCACCTTTTCCAATACACCCGTGCGCAGTGCCCATGGGGCGCTGATGACGACCTACCGGTCGCCGACGGTACGGCGCGTGGACTGGATTAACCCGATCGTTCTTGGGGTCATTGCAACGTTGGGAATTTTCTTTATCAAGTCAGCGCAGAGGGCTTCGAATGGCAACCAATGGGAGCAGCAGCTGGTCTGGCTGGCGCTGGGAGCCGCCCTGTATGTCGCGCTTTCCACAGTTGATTACCATGTGTGGATGAAAAACGCCTGGCTGGTTTATTTGGGTAGTATCGTGCTATTATTGCTATTGTGGTCGCCGTTAGGAGAGGTTCGTTCCGGGGCGCGCCGTTGGCTGGGTTTCGGTTCGTATACTGTTCAGCCGTCGGAGTTTGCGAAGATTGGGACGTTGGTGATGCTGGCCTTTGTGCTGGCAAAGTCGGAGCTGGGTTCGTTCCGTGATTCGCTGGCGATGTTGGGCAAAGTGGCGGCGATTGTGGCCGTGCCAATGATGTTGATTTTTCTCCAGCCGGACTTAGGCTCCAGTTTGGCCCTGTTTCCGACGGTGTTCGCCCTACTCTATGTTTCCAATTTATCCGCGCGATTTTTCGTGACGGTGTTTGGGCTATTTTTGGCCGCGTTGTTCGTGTTGAAAACGGACATCAAGAACTACGAGAATTATTACCAGGCGGGCCAGGTGATAATGGGCAAGACCAGTTTTTTGGATTACGATCATTTTTTGGAAAAGAACGGCCTGCAACCCGTGGCGGGACTGGGGCCGTATACGGCAAAAGTAGTGAGCAGCAAATTGACGATGCGCCAATACAACGAAGCCAACCAGGTGGCTCCGGCGGTGGTGCTCGGATCGTATGAAAAGCAGTCCTGGTTGCCGTTGAAGAATTATCAGCGGGACCGGATCGCCTCATTTTTAGACCCCGAAGACGTAGACCCGCAGGGCATCGGGGTGGCTTGGAACCAGAAACAGTCGCAGATTGCGGTCGGCACGGGGGGTTTGACGGGCAAGGGTTACGAAAACGGAACCCAGGCGCGTCTTGGCTACCTGCCGTCCAAAGTGGCGACAAGTGATTTTATCATGGCCGTCTTCCTGGAGGAGACGGGTTTTATCGGCGGCCTGGCTATCATCAGCCTTTACGCCATCCTGTTGGGGAACACTTTGCGCATTGCCTGGATTGCCCGCGACCGGTTCGGCCGGTTGTTATGTGTGGGCGTGGCGGTGCTCTTTATGGTGCATGTGTTCGTGAACATCGGGATGGTGCAGGGGTTGATGCCGGTCAAAGGCATCCCATTGCCGCTGCTGAGCTACGGAGGTTCCTTCGTGCTCGGCTGCTGCATACTCATGGGCTTGGTGCAAAGCGTGCATCGTTTCAGCCGCGAAGCGGTCTAATAACGAGTCACGCGATCTAAACCAGCCTTCCCCTTACACTTCATCCTTAACTCACGAATTCAATGCCAGACCACGATTCCCCCGCCGCGGATTCCGCGGACGAAATTTACCACGGCCACGAAGAGGTCGATCATCAGCACGAGCCGGTCGAGCAGGACGCTGCGCCGGCTGCGCCCCTCTCCCCCGAGGAGCAAATGCGCCAGCGGCCGCTCGAGCCTGAGCCGGAACTGATTCCGACCGACGAACTCCGGGACGAAGCCCGCCTGCGTGCGAAAAAATCGCGCCCGATACTGCAACGCATTGTCCGCGCCTTCAAAGGCGAGGAAAACCGCGCCTACCGCGAGCTGATCATCAACGCCGAGCCGCTGGAAAAGCGCGTGGCGTTGTTGGTGGACGGAGTGCTCGAAAAATTTGAAGTCGAGCGCGCAGGCGAAAGCCGTCTGGTGAGTGCGGTCTTTAAAGGCCGGATTCAGAATCTTGAGGCGGGCTTGAAGGCGGCTTTTGTGGACATTGGTCTGCCGAAAAACGCGTTCCTGCACTATTGGGACATCCTGCCCGCGGCGAATGATAGCGCGGTGGAAATCGTCCGCGAAAATCAGTCCGAAGAACAAAAGCGCCGGGCGGAGAAAATTTCGCTCAAGGACATTCCGCGCCTATATCCGGTCGGCACGGATATCGTTGTGCAGATTACGAAGACGCAAATTGGCACCAAAGGCCCGCGGACGACGACGAACATCGCGCTGCCTGGTCGTTTTGTGGTGCTCATGCCCTTCTCGGGCGGTTGCGGCATCTCGCGCAAGATCGAAGACCGCCGCGAGCGCGAGCGCCTGAAGAAAATTCTGCGCGAATTGACGATTCCCGAAGGCATGGGCGTCATCGTGCGCACGGCGGGTGAAGGTAAGAAAATCGGCTACTTCATGCGCGACTTGCACATTCTGCTGAAGCGCTGGGAGGAAATGCAGGAGAAGATGAAGTCGCCCAAGCCGGTCATGCTCTACCAGGAGCCCGACATCATCGAGCGCACCGTGCGCGACTTTCTGACCGAAGACATTGACCGCGTGCTGGTGGACAACGACAAGGATTACGAATTAATCCAAAAACTCGTTGGTGAAATCTCGACGCGCTCGGCCTCGAAAATTCAGCGCTACAAAGAGAGCGTGCCGATTTTTGAGCGTTACAACATCGAGCGCCAGATTGAACAGACTTTCCAGCGCCGCGTGCCGCTGCCGAGCGGTGGCGAAATCGTCATCGAAGAGACGGAAGCACTCGTGGCCATTGACGTGAACACCAGCGGGCACAAAGGCTCGCGTGATGCGGGGAATTTCATCACGCAGGCGAATCTCGAAGCCGCGAGTGAAGCGGCGCGGCAAATCCGCCTGCGCAATATCGGCGGCCTGATCATTCTCGACTTCATTGACATGAAGCGGCCGCGTGACCGGCAGTCGGTTTACAATCGCATGCGGCAGGAGATGGAAAAGGACAAGGCGAAGAGCCACGTTCTGCCGATTTCCGCGCTCGGCATCATGCAGATGTCGCGCCAGCGCCACGAGCAGTCGAACGCTTCAGGTATTTATACGGCGTGCCCGTATTGTCATGGGCGCGGCAATGTAAAGAGCGCGCGGTCGATGAGCGTGGAAATCCAGCGACGGCTGCTCTCGCACGTGCGCCGGTTGCGCACGCGCCCTGAGAACCAGGGCCGCGAGCTGCGCTTCCGCGTGTTGTTGCACCCGACGAATCTTGATCGCCTGCGCACGGAGGATGAGCAGCACTTGCTCGACTTCGAGAGCGCCTACCACGTCAACCTCGCCTTCCGCGCCGACCCGACTTACCACGTCGAGAATTTCAAACTACTCGACGCGGACAGCGGGATGGAATTGCGGTAGGGCGATGGTTGCTCAATCAGCCTCGGCGAGTCGAAGTGTTGCGCCATCCGGCATGACACAGGCTGGCCGTAGTTGTTACAACCAAGCGGCGTTTACCGGTGTTTCTCCTTAATCTTACCCCATCGCATGAAAAGCAAGGAAGACATGGCGGTGAAATGCGCGCTGACGGGCGGGGTGGCGGGTTTGCTGCTGGGCGTGGTGACCGTGTTGACGACTCCGTCGGAAGGCGAGACCGGGGTGTTGTCGGTGGTGTCCGCGGCCTTACAGGTAATAGTGTGGTGCTTTGTCGGGGCGTTGGCGGGTGGCGGGTTCGGTTATGTCGGGGTCTGGCTGGCAGAGCGCAAGCTGGGCCTGGGGCCAATCATCGAACAGCCGGATCTCATTTTGCAGAAGACAAGTTATCTCCGCGGATTGCTGACGGAGACGCAGAAAAGTTCCCTGGATATCGGTACGCATGTGGTGCAGGCGCAAAAGCACCTCGACGCGGCGGAAAAGGAATTTGCCGAGGGCGCGTTTGCGCCATTCTGGGATGAAATCGAGCATGCGGCGAATCAGCTGGCGGCCTACAAAAACGAGGTCGAACACATGCAGCGCAATGTAAGTGTTTACAACAATGAAGCCAATGAACTGCTGAGACTCGGCGGGGATGCGGTGGCGCCGCTGGCGCTGGTGGAGAATCAACTGCCTGACGCCAGGCCTTCTGCTGCCCGTTTCATGAGCGTGGTGCGCAAAGCGCAGACGAATTTTGAGTTTGCGATGATTTTCGAGCAGCGCAAAACGAACCAACTGTTGCACACGGGTTTTGGCACACTGGGCTCGGCGATTCACTCGCTCGGTGAATCCATCAATGCCTCGCTGGACAAACTTTCACGGTCGCTTGATACCAATACCGAACGGATGCTGTCCTATCAGTCCCCGGTGCGGCATGCGGTGAGCAAAATGATGGCACGAGACAAAAAGCCCGATGAAACCGCCGAGCGCCTGGTCCGCTACGATCCGACCAGAACGGAGTAGTGGGTGTGGTCCGGCAAGTTGGCCCGTAGCGAAGGCTTGCTCCCGAATCGGCGGGTGGCTACATAAGTAACTAAGCACTAGGAACTAGAGCACCAAAACATTTCCCCCATGCCCAAGCGCGTCCTCATTCTCGGCGTCAACGGATTTATCGGCAACAGCCTCACGTGGCACATACTCAATCAGCATGATTGGGAAGTGTATGGGATGGATATGGCGACGACGAAGCTCGAGCACTGCATGGATCACCCGCGGTTCAAGTTCTTCGAGGGCGACATCACCATCAACAAAGAGTGGATTGAATATCACGTGCGCAAGTGCGATGTCGTGGTGCCGCTCGTGGCCATTGCGACGCCGGCGCTGTATGTCAAAGACCCGATTCGCGTTTACGAATTGGATTTCGAGGCGAACATGGAAATCGTACGCAAAGTCGTGAAATACAAGAAGCGCCTGATCTTCCCTTCGACCTCCGAGCTTTACGGCATGTGCCCGGACAAGGAATTTGACGAATATACGAGCAACCTCGTCCTCGGGCCAATTCCGAAGCAGCGCTGGATTTATTCGTGCATCAAGCAACTGCTCGACCGGGTGATTTACGCGTATGGCGAGACGGCAGGGCTGGATTATACCTTGTTCCGTCCCTTCAATTTTGTCGGGCCGAAGCTGGATGACATTAATGAGCCGAAGGAAGGCTCCTCGCGCGTAGTGACGCAGTTTCTGCACAACATTATTAATGGACGGCCCATCAAGCTGGTGGACGGGGGCAAACAGCGGCGTTCGTTCACATTCATTGATGATGGGGTGGACGCCATCACGCGCATGATTGAGAACAAAGATGGTTGCGCGTCAAAAAAGATTTTCAACGTCGGCAACCCGAAGATGGATTTCTCGGTGCGCGAATTGGCGGAAATGCTGATTGAACTCGTTGCCAAATATCCCGGCTACAAGGACATCAAGAAACGCATCAAGCTCGAGGAAGTGACGAGTGAGGAGTATTATGGCGCGGCCTACCAGGATGTGACGCACCGTGTGCCGTCAGTGAAAGAGGCGGAGAAGCACCTCGGGTGGAAACCGAAGACGGATTTGCGCACGGCGCTGAAGCTAACCCTCGACTATCACCTGCTGCACAAGGATTACGAATTGAACAAGATGCAGACGCGGTAGTTGGTCTGCTCTAATTCGTTATCTCCGAGGATAAATCGAACCGCTCGAAGGCTTTGCCGAGGAGGCGGATGGCAAAGGTGCCTTCGCCGACGAGCATGGCCGCGGCGGCCAGGGCGGCGAGGGGGAGTGCTATGGTCATGGCAACGGCGAAGTTGGCCAAAAAGGCCACGAGCGCAAAAACCAACCCGGCGGGCACAAGGGCTACTGCCATTACCACCAGCTGGCCGAGAACGAGGATGATGTTCTGGCCAAAGTTTTCGATGCCACGGGGAGCATTTTTGTCGAAGCGCACCCAGCTGGGAAAGACGACGGCGACGGCGTTGGGGATGATGAGCATGATGAGGTCAATGGCGGGTATGAGGATGGCGGCGGTGATGGCCATGCTGACGCGCACGTCGTTGGTCAGCGGGCTAGAGGCATCGGGTGATTGAATAAACAATGCCGCGCCAAGGATGAGGAGCCATTGCACGGCGGCGAGGGTGACGAGCGGCGCAAGGATTTCGCCGAGGACAATTTGCCAGCCGGGCAGCGGGTAGGAGAGGAGTTGCTCGGCCATGTTCAAGTCGGCGCGAAAATCAAAGCGGAGCATATTTTGGCCGATGAGGACGCTCATGAACAGAAACGCTATGCAGATGAAGCCGATGATGCTGGCGCCGGGGGAGTGGGTGTGTTCGCCGGAAAACACCACGGACGACCAGATGACCATGAAGATGGCGATGCGAAAAAACATCCGGCCCGAAAAGAAATTGCCAGCGAGGATGAGATTTTTCCAAAGGAAGGCAATGGAGGGCAGACCGACGGGAGCGAGGGTGAAAGGGGCGCGCTTGGCTTTGCGCGGGGCGACGCCGCCGGGCACGCGGCGGTCAAGGGCGGCGGCCACGCGGGTGGCAAGCTTTTGGGAATACTCGACTGATGCTTCTTCAAATGCGACGTTGGCGCGAATGACGACAAGGTAGTGCGCGGCAAGGATGGCCAACGCGGGGGCAAAGGCGTGGAGGAAGGAGATGGCGTCCGGGGAAAAATACGGCCGCACCACGAGCCGGAAGGGATAAAGCACGTAGGGCGAAGCTCCAGTCGAGAGCACTTGCTTGAGCCAGTCGATGGTTTCGTTAAAGCCCGCGCCGGGCGGCAGATTCGGCCATTGGTCCCAGCTCCAGACGCAGACTCCGCCAATAGTCGCACCGAGTATGACAAAGATGATGATGCGGCGGCGCAGGTTGGTGATACCACGGTCAAACAACATGCTGCGCACAAACGAAGCCGCGAGCATGTGCAAGTCAAGAGTCGAAAGAATAGTCCACCAACCCAACGCGGAGATCCAGACATGGCCGCCATTGCGCCAGCGGCCCCAAATGAGGGTCAGGAAAAAAACGGAAAACAAAATCGCGATCTGCCGGCGGATGAGCTTGTAGTTAATCAGCTCGCGACGGGTGATGGGCGCGGGGAAGAGGAAATTGATTTCGGCCTCGGAAAAGGCCAGGGCGGCGCGCTCGTTGGGGAAAACCCAGCCCATGAGCAGCATGGCGACGAGCAAAAGCAGGGCGCCGAGATTTTCCGCCAAAAGCGGATCAGCCGCCGTCAGGCCGGAAGTGGTCGGGCCCGTGCCGGGATGGGCGAGAAGGGAAATATACCAGGCCAGGTAGAGCGCGCCGATGATACCGCCGATGAGATATTTGGGATTCTTCAACCGCCGGAATCGCGCGCCCAGGCGGTTGCGCACGGATTGGACTTGCAGGAAAATCAGTGCGGAAATCATTGCGGCAAAATCGGCGGCGAGGCGGGGGCGTCGGTGGTGGCGCGGAAAAACATATCTTCGAGACTGGCGCCGGACTCACTGGCAAAGCGCTGTTTGATTTCCGCCAGCGAACCGTAGGCGATCATTTTTCCGCCTTTGAGAATGAGCAGATGGGTGCAGATTTCCTCGACGAGGTGGAGCAGGTGCGAGCTGAGGATGATGGCGCCGCCTTCGCGCCCACGGCGGACAATGGAGTCTTTCATTTTGCGGATGCCGAGCGGGTCGAGGCCGGTCAGCGGTTCATCGAAATACATGGCGGTGGGCGAGTGAAGCAGGCCGCAGGCGATGGCGAGCTTCTGCTTCATGCCGCGCGAAAGTTCGGCGGGGAGAGCATCGCGCTTGTCGGCCAGTTCCAGTTCAGTCAAAAGTTGTTCGCCGCGAGTGGCGTAGTCCGTGACTTGGTAAATGCGGGCGATGAAGATGAGATGCTGCCAGACGGTGAGGTAGTCGAACAACTTGGGCTCGTCAGGGAAAAAGGCCAGTTGGCCTTTCGCGCTGCGCGGGTCGAGCAGCAAGTCGGCGCCATTGATGGCAATACTGCCGCGGGTGGGCGGGATGATGCCAGCCAGGCAGCGCAGGGTGGTGGTTTTGCCGGCACCGTTGGGCCCGACGAGGCCCAGCACTTCCCCTGGGCGCACGGCGAAGGACAAATCGCTGACGGCCACGAAGTCGCCATATAATTTGGTCAAGCCAGCGATTTCAATCATGCGGGCAGAGTCTAGGCGGTGCCGGGTGCGCGGAGCAAACGCAAAGGAGCGCGTTATTTAGAATTGGTCGAAGAGGTCGGTACCGTGAGAGGGTCTTGGGCGTTTGTGAAGGGGGAAGAATCGCCGGAGGGCATCACGAAGGGGGTGGTGGCTGCTGCGGGTTTGGGCTTGGGTGCGGGGACTACCGGCGTGGGGTTTGCAGTTGGGGCAGTTTTATCGGAACCAGCCGTTTGCGCCGCTTTGAGTTTCCACAGCGGTGGCGGACGCAGGATGATGGAGGAACTCAACCCCGGTGGCACGGGAGGAGCATCTGGAGCCGTCGGTGCGTTGGCCAGGGTGGCTGGGGCCGGACTCAAAGAATCGGTCGCGAAGTGCAAGTTCTGTTCAATAGAAATCGAGAATTCGGCATCCGTCCCTTCGAAGCCGACATTGGCGTTGCCAGTGCTGCCGGTGTGGCGCACGAGGGAGGTCAATTTCTGATCATATTGGCCAGAACCTGCGATGACGGGGGTGGTGGTGAAGACCGTGAAATTGACGGTCGAAGAGGTGCGATTAAAATCCCGTCCGAAGGGAGGCTTAACCCCCACCAGTGAATAAGCAGCATTGACCACCGCGCGCGGGTTGCTAGTTTTTTCATCCTGAACCTTTACCAATGAAACGCTGCCGGCCACACTGCTGAGGCCGGGAAAACAAGCGGGCAGGTCGGAATTAAGAACCGCCTGAAGATTGATGGGCCAGTTGGCGCCAACAGCCACCGGCTGAGGCGGGCTGAGTAATTCATTGTTGGTGGACTGTTCATTGCCCATGGCGATGACGACGCTGAGTTGCGCCGCCAACTGTGGGTCGGGGGCGACGCCGTTGATGGCGAAGGCCACCTGGCCGTCCTTCTGTTTGCGGGCGGTAAGGATGGCGCCGTGCGGGATGAGGGTTTGCAGGCCGATTTTATCATCCATTAGCTGGCAGCGACCAACTTGAAAGACAGCTTCGCTCAATGAGCCATTCTTAAAGACTTGCCGGGCCAGTGCCGCGTCCGCCACAAAGATCACGGAAAATCGAGTGGAGATGTTATCGAGGTCTTTGTCGGATTTCTTCGTCGAGCCGTCGTCATTCACGCTATTCAGGTGTTGGACGATGAGAAAGAGACTCTTGTAATCGGCATCGGCGTGATAACCGAAAGACTGCCCGGCGGTGAAGTGCGGTTCGAGGAGCGGGCGGTAAGTAGGCGCGTTGGCTGCGGCCAGCGTGTTCACGGTGGCCAACGCCGCCAGCAGGCAGAGAGAATGGCGGGGCAGGGGTATCATCAACTGGGTGGGCTATTTTGCCCAGCCATGGCGGGTTTGGGAAGGCAAATTCTGGACTGGCCGGGGGGAGTTCGCAGAGGCAATCACTGGAAGGTCATCACGGTGTTGCGGATCTGCTGGCCGGTGAGTTCAAGTTTCACCGTGGCACCATTGGGTGAGCCATGGGCCTGGGTTTTCATATTCATGCTCTTCATGATTTTGAGCGCGCTTTTGCCCGTGGTGGCGGGAATCAAGCAGGAGAAACTAGAAGTGATGACGCCGGAATCAATGGTCATAACCGCAGGCAGAGTTGGTTTGTAGGAGTCAATGGCAAAGCCGCCCGAAACGGTGGCGATTTGGTCGGCGCCGACGCCTTTAATGGATTCGAGCTTCATCGTGCCTTTCGCGCCGGTGAATTCGCCACCGAGGCTGCTCTTTAAACTGTCTTCCACATCGGCGGAATTGACCGGCCAGGTGGCGCCGAGGGCTACCGGCACTTTCGATCCACAGAGGTCTTGGAGCGTAAATTTATCATCATCCAGGGCAATCAACTCATTTAGCGCACTGGTTACATCGGCATCGGCGGCCTGGTCATTCACGCTGATGGCAATTTTGTCGCCCGTCCGTTCCGCAATGATTTTTGCTCCAGTGGCCGGCAGGCCCGGAATGGCCTTGCCGTTTTTGGAGACCTTGATGGCTTTGACGGTCAGCGAAAGTTTTTGCATGCCGCCATTGGGAAAGACGCCGAGGACTTCGGCCTCGCCTTCGAGATCGGCCGCAAGGCCCTCGCTGCGGTCATCATTTTGCGGCAGCGCAATCCCGGGGAGATTAATGACGGTGTGCGACTGGCTTTTTTCCGAAAGATCGGAAACCAGCGAGAACTTCTGGCCAATTTTGAACGCCGGGCTAAGATTGATTGAATAAAGCTGCGGTGGTGGAGGCGGCGTAGCGGAATTTTCTCCGCTCTTGGAACAGCCAGCGATGGCGAAAATCGCGGAGGCGATAGCAAGCCGAGCGAAACCCAAAGGCATATTCATGACGGTCCCCAAGGTGAGGCAGCCATGTGTTTACAGTCAACCGCAGAACGAGCCAAGGCTACGCGCCTACCGGCAAAGCTCCGGCGTGGGCGTGGATGTCTTCCAAATGGCGGCGGGCGGTCTGGAGTTCTTCGGTAATCTGGCGGCGCCATTCGGCGAGGGTCTCGCGGGTGACGTCCATCTTGCCGCGCGCGGCCACTTGTAATTCGGCGATGCGCTCCGAGAGCCGCTGGGAAATTTGCCGCACGGCTTCGATGGAGTGAGCCGCCACTTCGCGGGCCTGTTCGGAAAGAGTCGTGGTCGTTTTTTCCAAGTGGGCATCGAGCTGCTGGTGGGCTTCGGTCACTTCCGCGAGCAGAATGCGGGAAGCGGGGACGCGGCGCAGGTCACTGGCCATGCCGAGTTTACTGAGGGTCCAGATGGTCCACTTGGTGGGGTCCCATTGCCAGGGCTTCACGCCATTGCGGTAGTCGTGCTGGAACTCGTGGTGAAAATTGTGATAACCCTCGCCGAAGGTGATGAGCGCCACCAAACCGCTGTCGCGTGCGCTGCACTTGGTCGAGTAGGGGCGGCGGCCAATCCAGTGGCAGACCGAGTTGATGCAAAAGGTGCTGTGCTGGACGCACACGATGCGAATGACGCCACCGATTAAAAATCCGCCGAGGGCCTGCACGGCCATCGCGTGGGCGGTGCCGAAGTGGAACCAACCGTAGGCCGCGCCCAAAGCGGTGGGCAGGCCGAAACCAAAAATGATGCCGATGAGGTGCGTCCAGCGGTGCTGCCAGAGAACCATCTTGTCCTTCCATAAGTCGGGAATGTTGTCCTGCGGGGGTTCGGGGCGGAGCTTGAACATCATCCAGCCGATGTGGGCATACCAGAAACCTTTGGTGATGTCATACGGATCTTCTTCCTCGTCTACGTGCTTGTGGTGGCGGCGGTGGTCACTAACCCAGTCAATAGCCGAGTTTTCAAAGGAGGCGGAACCGAAAATCAAAACGAGCAATTTGACGGGTGTCTTGGCCTTGAAGCTGAGGTGGGCGAAGAGGCGGTGGTAGCCCATGGTGATGGACAGGCCGGTGGCGATGTAAAAGCCAAAAAAGAGCGCAACGAGGAACCAGTTAAGGCCAAAGTGCCAGATATACCAAGGGACAACCGTGAGCGAGATCGCCATGGTCACAATCAGGAAGCTGCTGGTGACCCAGATGACTCGGTCGAAGGGGATGCGTTTGAACATAGGGAGGAGGCTGGGGTTATCGGCAAAGATGGGTTAAATATAATGCCGAAACACGCTAAATGGGTGGAAAAAGGAGCGTTTAGGAGTGAGCACGGCCTAAGGGGCTTACTAGAGCATAATCAAGCGCCTTGGGCAATGTTTATTCCTAGGCAGAAGAATTCAATAAGAAGGGAGATTTACGGGTATATGGACAGTGAATTTGGATGATAAGTGCAATTTTATTTTACTTATATCGTTGATGGTGAATAAATTGTATGGGGGCGTTGGCTTTTAATCGAAGTTTTGAACGAAATCCGCCCGAGTTGGTCTATTCCTTTAGAACGCCATCGCTCACGCGAGAGTGTTCTGGTTTCAGTTCAGTTTGTAGTTCGATTTAGGTTCAGGCACGGCCTCTCGTCTGGGAGGCCGTGTTTGTTTTTAGGGGTTGGAGGGTGGGCGGGAAGGATTGTTACTTGCCGGATTCGGCCTTCATCCTTCATCTTCCTTAGACCGCAATATGCTCCGTGTGTTCAATTCTGGTTCCTGGCCGGCCGTTGGCGGGGAAATTGTCCTCGATACGGCGGAATCGTCCCACCTTGTGCGTGTGCGCCGGGCGCGGGTCGGCGAAGCGGTGGAGGTGTTGGATGGACGCGGTGGCGTGGCGGAAGGAATCGTGGCGGTGGATAATGCGAAGGCCGCGCGAGTGAAGGTGCAGAAGATTACGCGCCACCCGGCGCCCGTGCCGCGGGTGTTGGCGGTGGGTTTGCCGAAGGGCGACGTTTTTACCGAAATTGTCCGCCAGGCGACGGAACTCGGCGCGACGGGCGTGCAGCCGCTGTTGACGGCGCGCACGGAAGTGCGTTTCGCCGCCGACCGCGCGGAACACAAACTCGAACGCTGGCGATCCGCCGCGCTCGAAGCCTGCAAGCAATCCGGCAATCCCTGGCTGCCGGAGATTTTTGCGCCGGTGGAGTTGGAGAAGTGGCTGAAGGGGCTGCCGAAAAATTTTGATGAACATCGTCTGGTGGCCGCGCTCGTCCCCTATACCGTTAAGTTGTCTTCACTTGTTCCTCCGCGTTCCAATCCACCCACGCTCGTTTGTATTGGGCCAGAAGGGGATTTTTCTCCCGAGGAATATGATCTATTCAGAAAAGCAGGATTTATCGCGGTGCGCCTGCCCGGTCATGTGTTGCGGGTGGAAACGGCGTGTGCGGGGGCGTTAGTGGTTATCAACTCAAAGAGTTAGCTATAATTTCCAGTCGCGCCTTTTCCGAAAAACGTCTCTTCGAGCATCAAGCACAGGCAGTGATAAACCGGCAGGTGGAATTCCTGAATTTTAAAGGTTTCGGTTTCGGGGACGCGGATGCAGGTGTCGCATTTGGCCAATAATTTTCCGCCGGTGGCACCGGTGAGGCCGAGGGTTTTCATACCGCGCGCTTTCGCGGCGTCGGCGGCGTGGAGGACGTTTTGCGAATTGCCCGAGGTTGTAATGGCGAGGAGGACGTCGCCGGGGCGGCCTAATCCCCAGGTTAATTGCGCGTAAACGTATTTTGGGTCGCAATCGTTGCCGAAGGCGCTGACGAGCGCGGTGAGTTGGGGGAGAGGAATCGCAGGCAGCGCGCCTTGCAAATTTTTGGCCAAATCGCCGTCGAGTTTTTCCGCATCTTTGGCGGGCAGGGTGCGCGCGTGGCCAAAGCCTTTGAGTAATTCGCCCGCGATGTGGTCGGAGTCCGCCGCGCTGCCGCCGTTACCGCAGAGGAGGAGTTTGCCGCCGGAACGGAAAGAGTCCTCGAGAATTTTGGCCGCGGCGGCGATGTCACCTGCGCAGCCGGAGAGAGCGGGGTAACGGGAAACAAGCGTTTGCAGGCGATGATGCATGGGAAATATTTTTACGCTTTGCTCGTTTTGACTTCAATGACGTCGTGCGGGGCGGCTTCCTTCATGCCAGCGGCGGTGACGCGGGCGAAGCGGGCCTGTTCGCGCAGTTCGACAAGGTTGTGCGCGCCGAGGTAACCCATGCCGCTTTGCAGGCCGCCGAGGAGCGGGGCGAGCACGGCGTCGAGCGTCCCGGCGATTTCCTTGAGGGCTTCGATGCCTTCAGCAGCGACTTTTTGCTGCACGCCGCTCGGTGCGGATTTGTCGTGGCCGTAGCGCGCGGCGGAGCCGGACTTCATGGCGCTCAGGCTGCCCATGCCGCGATATTGTTTGTAAAATTTGCCGTCAATTTCGATGATTTCACCGGGAGCTTCGCGGCAACCGGCGAGCAAACCGCCGAGAATTACTGCATCGGCTTGCGTGAGGGCCTTGACGATGTCGCCGCTTTTGGTGATGCCGCCATCAGCGATAATACGCACGCCGCGCCGCCGGGCTTCCTGGGCGGAGACGTAGAGGGCAGTAAGTTGCGGAATGCCGACGCCCGCGACCATGCGCGTGGTGCAAATGGAACCGGGCCCCTGGCCAATTTTAATCGCATCCGCGCCAGATTCGGCGAGAAACGCCACGCCTTCGGAACTGGTGACATTGCCCGCGATGAGCGTGAGGTTCGGAAATTCTTCGCGGAGCAGTTTGACGCACTGGCCGACGCCGATGGTGTGGCCGTGCGCAGTGGAAATGGCGAGAGCATCTACGCCCGCTTGCACGAGTGCGGCGGCGTGCTTGAGCATCCGGTTGCGATCGAGTTCGCCCGCGGAAGTGCGCGGAGCGGAAATCGCCGCACCGCAGACAAGGTGGAAATTATTGTCGCGCGCGGGCTTGACGTTGGCGCGGGCTTCTTCGGTGATGCGCTCGATGTCGCTCAACGTGAATAGGCCGCGCAGGCGGTCCTTGTCGTCCACGACGAGGAGTTTGTGAATGCCGAGATGCTCGGTGAAAAATTTATCGGCGGCGGCGATGGGATTTTTGCCGAGTTGTTTTTCGGTAATCGTGTAAACTTCCTTGCGCGGGGTCATCGCCTCGGAAACTTTTTTCGCGTAGTAGCGCTCTTTGACGACGCGGCCCGAGAGCAGGCCAACGAGCACGCCCTTTTCATCCACCACGGGGAAGGTACGGAAGGAAAAACGCTTGGCCTCGACGCGACGGAGCACGTCTTCAATGGTTTGCTCGGGAGAAACGCGAATCGGATCCTGAATGAGACCGTGAACGTGGAACTTCACGCGCTCGACTTCGCGGATTTGTTCGGCTTCGGAGAGATTGTAATGGATGAGGCCGAGGCCGCCGTTGAGCGCCATGCCGATGGCCATGGTGGACTCGGTGACGGTATCCATGTCCGCCGAGATAATCGGCATGGGCAGGTGGAGTGAATCGCTGAGCGACGTGTCGAGGCGGGTTTCGCGAGGGAGGACTGCGGAGAAGCGCGTGGCGAGGGTGACGTCGTCGTAGGTCAGCGCGGTCGGGGCCTGACCGGGGAAAAACTCGGCGGCGGGTTGATAGAACCGGGCGTCGCCGAGGGCGGCTTCGCGGGATTTTTTTGGAGAGACGCTCATGTGTGTTTGGCGCACGAGAGATGCGTTTCCCAGAGTCAATTAACGGTTACCCCGCCCGGAGGCAAATCTCTTTTTTAATGGAAATGAACCGGCGCTGACCATGTTTGGGGAATAGCGGAAGTAGTTGCGTTGGCGGATAAAAGAGTGATGAAATTGCCATATGACAAGACGTTTACCAATCGTTTTGGCGCTTTTAATCTCCGGCTGTGCCACTCTCTGCGATAAGAAATCTTGTTTCCAGGAAATCAGCAAACAGGACTTCAGAAACATCGTCCAACAACACCCAACGAGTCCCGGTTCTGAAATGGTATATTTTTATGCCGGCTCGGATGCGGATTATGATTACATCTACGGTTTTATCCCTAACGTTTTCCCGGGTCATAACTCGAACTTCCATTACTACAAGCTCAAGGCGGGAAGCTTGAATTTAGAAAACCATTATGATTTCCAAGTTTTGCCAGGTCCAAAAAACCCTTTTATTATCACGAACGACCGCACCACAGCGCAAAGCGATGAAGAGCTGAACCAGTTGTTAAACCAACCAAATTCAAACTGATCCGCGGCTTTTTCAATCCACCCACGGCTGGACGAGGGCGAATTTTCCGACGTCGAAGAGGCCGAGGTCGCTGAGCTTGAGTTGGGGAATGACAAGCAGCGCGAGGAACGACAGGCACATATACGGCGCTTGCAGTTTACAGCCGTGTTCGCGGGCGAGAGTGGAAAGTTCCTGATAGGCGGCTCCGGCGGTGTGGGCGTCCACAGTGGTCATTAAGCCGGCGATGGGCAGCGGCAGAACTTTTTCGATTTCGCCTGCGGCGAAGCTCAGGCCGCCGCCATGTTTGATGACGGCGTTGACAGCGCGGGCGAGGTCGGCGTCGTTTGCGCCGACAGCGACGATGTTATGCGAATCGTGGGCGACACTCGAAGCGAGTGCGCCGCTTTTCAGTCCAAAATTACGCACGAGCGCGACGGCGGGCGGGGCGTCGCTGTAGCGATTGACCACCGTGAGCTTGAGCAAATCGCGGGAGGGATCACATACGACGAGGCCATTCGAGGAGACTTTGGGTTTCTCAATCGTTGAGCCGGTGACGATTTGGCCATCGATGGCCTCGATGACGCGCAGGCGTTTGCCGGGGACGGCGGGGATAGCAAAGGCTTCGGGCTTTTTCGGATGAGTATTGAAAATATTGACGGGCTTCACCTCGACGCGCGCAATGAGCGACTGGCCTTTTTGCGCGACGAGCTGGCCGTTGACCCAGGTGCGCTGCACTTTGAACTCGGTCAAATTATTGAACTCAATCAAGTCCGCCGGGTCGTCGGTTTGGAGCAGGCCGACAATCAGGCCGTAATGGCGCACGGGGTTGAGGGTCGCGGCGCGCATAGCGTCCATGACGGGAACGCCATGAGCGACGGCACGGCGGACGAGCGCGTCAATCTGCGAGACGAGCAATTCGTCAGGATGTTTGTCGTCACTGCACAGGCCGCAGTTGGCGGGTTTTTCGAGGAGCAGAGGCCAGAGCGCTTCGAAATTGCGGGCGGCGGAGCCTTCGCGAATCCACACCATCATGCCGAGCGCAGCGCGCTGGCGGGCTTCCTCGAGCGTGGTGCACTCGTGGTCGGTCTGGATGCCGGCCGCGGCGTATTTTTTTAAATCCTCGCCGAGCACACCGGGTGAGTGGCCGTCCACGCGCTTGCCGCGTTTTTTGGCCTCGGCGATGATGGAAAGCATCGTCGGGTCGCCATGGATGACGGCGGGGAAGTTCATCACTTCGGCGAGGTAAAGAATTTCCGGCAGGGCGAGCAGTTCGCCGACTTCGCGCGGGCCGAAGCGCGCACCGGCAGTTTCAAAACTGGTTGCAGGAACGCAGGACGGCGCACCGAAGAAAATTTTGCAGGCGGCGTGCTTGGCGTCGGCAATCATCCAGCGCACGCCGGGCAAGCCGAGGACGTTGGCGATTTCGTGCGGATCGCTGACGGTGGCAACGGTGCCGTGGGTGACGGCGACACGGGCGAATTCACTCGGCGGCAACATCGAACTCTCGACATGCACATGGGCGTCCACAAATCCCGGTGAAAACCACGACGCGCCGGATTTGGGTGCGCCTTGCTCGGTCACGCGGGTGATACGGCCATGGGCGATTCCAATGGTGCCGGCAAACATTTTGCCGGCGACGACATCCACGATGTTGCCCTGAAGAGTCTGGGGAGTGGGCGACGGACTGGCCATGGTGGCAAAGGGGCGATCAGGGAACGGTGATGGTTTGGGTGCCGTCTTGAATGATGGTGCCTTCGGCTTTTAGATGAGCGCCGCCCGCATCGGTGGAGCCGGACAATTTCATAATCATCTTCAAGGATTCATCAAAAGTGCCTTTAGCGGTGGCGGGGAAAGCTCCGCCCAACAGCACCGTGCATTGCGCGGGTATGGTGTTCAGTGGTGGGGACAAGGGTGCAGTCGCGCCGAGGATGGAAAAGTTGCCGGAAATTCTCGCCACCTGGGCGTCGCCGCTGCCGGCCACGCTTTCCAGTTTTACCCCACCTTGTATACCCGCCACGTTGGGCATGGAATCCTGCAAATCGGCCAGCATGGCGGGGCCGGGCACCCACGTCGCGCCGACAGCCACCGGATCCTTGGTGCCATACATGATTTGGGAATTGGTGCCATCCCGGCCGACGGGGATAAACGTTTTGAGCAAATTGGAAACTGCGGGGTTGAGCGGTTGGCCGCTAATGGAAAAGGTTTTGTCCCGCTTGCCGGTGGATTCCGCGGTGATGACATCACCCGCACCAGGCAGGCCGGCGATGTTCTGGCCATTCTGCGAGGCTTTGAGCGCCTTCACGGTTAAAACCAGTTTTTTCGGCTGACCTTCGGCCGTGATGGCGAGGACTGCGCAATCGGCTTCGAGGTGGATGACATTGCTTTGCTTAATCTGTTGCACTTGCGGCGTGGGCGCGCCTGGAGGGCTAATCGTCAGCGTCACGTCCAGGTCACTCTTGGTATTGTTGACCAGCGTGTATTTTTGGCCGACCTTGAACGGCGGGCTTAAATTTATTTTGTAGGTTGCGGTTGGGGCAGGCGTGGAAATCGCCGGTGCAACGGGGGCCGTTTGGGCACCAGCGGGCGAGATGGCCGCGAGAGAAAATACGGCGAGGGCTATCGCGCGTAGGGAACAACAATGGGAAGGACGCATATCGGCGCGAAGCGTGAAAGCTATCGACCGCACTGTCAACCGAGGAGCGCAAACGGATTGGCCCCAGACGAAGGCGGATTACGCCTCATCGCCATCGTGGCCGATGGCCTCGACCGGGCAGCCTTCGAGGGCTTCCATGCACTTGTCCGCATCCTCTTGGTTCTCCGGCTGCTTGTAGACGTAGGAGTAGCCGCCGTCGTCACTGCGCTTGAAGAAATCGGGCGCGGTTTCGCGGCAGAGGTCGCAGTCAATGCACTGCTGGTCCACATAGAATTTACCGGCAATGTTGTCGGCCCACTTGTCCTTTTTGTCAGCCATGATGGATGGAAAAAGGAAAGCATCGCCGAGCCGGGGCGGGAGGTCAAGCTTGAGTAGCGTGGGGCTACAAGCGGTTCTTCCAGAACGACCAGAGGGCCTCGGCGCGGCTGAGCCAGTGGAGGGTGAAATAGGGAATCAAGGCGGCAAAGAGACTGAAGGTGTAGAGGAACATCAGAAAATGGCCGAGGCCGAACGAGCGCGGCCAGCCACACAGTTTCAAGGCAAGGGCGATGCCCATTACTGCGAGCGGGAGCGTAATCAAGTCGCCAATTTCGCAGCCGAAGACTTTGAGGCTGCCGTTGAGCAGCAGCTGGCTTGCGACCAGGCTATTCAGCAAAAACAGGGCGGCACTGGCGAGGCGCACGCGTTCTTCGAGCGTCGGGTTGGGTTCAGCAGAATGAATTTGCGCCCGCATGAATCGCCTCCTTGCCCGATATAACCCCGGCGGCGCGCGGAGTTTGCACGAAAACTTGGGCCCACACTTAGGCGCTTACTTGGACTCGGCTTTTTTCTTGGCGGCTTCCTCGGCGAGATGGAACTTGTGCAAGCCGCGATGAAAGGCTGGCGCGAGGAGCAGGCCCATGGAGGTCAAAAACACCACGCCGCTGAACAGGGCGTAGCAACCGGCGAAGAACATGCCATGGTCGGTCTTCGGGCGGTCAAGCGGGCCCATGCCGGAGAGAATCATCGAGGCGTTGCCAAAGGAATCCATCCACGAGAGCGCTTCGAAATGGTGGTAGCCAACCATGCCGATGCCGAGGCAGGGGAGCAGGATGCTGGCCACCAGCAGGGACTGCCTGGCCAGCCGCCGGTAAAACGCGCGGCGGGAAATCAGCGGGTCGTTCCGGTGTTCATACATAGGGGGATAGTGGAGGCTTTGGTGGAGCGGGGCAAGCCCGGCGTCCGGGAGGGACGACCTCCGTGCGTCCGTTCTTTTACCAATCACTGGGCCGCTGGCGGGTGTGTTTGATTTTCGCGCGGTGCTTTTTGCCTTCGATCATGCGGACTTTTTGGCCGTAGGATTTTTGGCGGGTGCGGCGGCGCTGGGCTTCGCGGGCGGATTGTTTTTGCGCGGCGGCGGTGGCGCGGCGGTCGGCGAGTTTCGCGCCGAGTTCGGCCCAGGCCTGCACGCGGTTCCAGACTTGCGAGCGGCCGTCCTGGCAGCGAACTTCGAGGCCCGTCGGCCCATGGCGCAGCCAGACGGTGGAGGACGTCTTGTTGATTTTCTGCCCGCCCGGCCCGGTGCCGCGCACGAATTTTTCTTCGACATCCTCCGGGCGGATGCCGAGGGAAAAAAGCCGCTGGCGCAAGGCGGGATCGAGGATGTCGGGAAAGGCAGACATGGATTTTTTCGACAGAATTAACAGAATTTACAAAATTAAATCCAAACCATGAACTGATGCGGAAAAAATAATTCTGTAAATTTTGTTAATTCTGTCAAAAAAGCGAACCGTGATTACGCCACAATCTTCGCAAAAATTCTCTTCCCAGCCTGAAAGATGTATTCCTTTTCCGGGGGGCCGAGGCGCTTGAAGGGGTCGGTGATTTTTTCGGCGCCGAGTTTGACGGCGCCTTGTTCGATGAGGCGCTTTACCTCGTTTTTCGAGGCGAATAATTTGGTGGCAGCGAGCAGTTCGACGATGGTGGCGTCTGCGGTGGAAGTCAGCGCGCTGAACTTGAATGTCGGCATCTCGTCGGGGATTTCGTGGCGGGCGAAGACTTTTTCGAACTGTTCGCGTTCGAATTGGCCGGGTTTTTCTTTCTCGTATAATTTATCCACGAGTTTGACCGCCAGCTGCTTCTTGGCCTCCATCGGATGAAGGGTCTTTAATTGGGCGACGGTGGCGTCACTTTCCAGCAGCAGCAGTTTATAGTAGTCCCACATGACCTCGTCAGAGATGGACATGATTTTGCCGAACATTTCCTTGGGGGCGTCGTTGAAGGCGATGTAGTTGTCCTGGCTTTTGGACATTTTTTTCACGCCGTCGAGGCCGACGAGCAGGGGCGAGCAGATGACGATTTGCTCGGGCTGGCCGGCCTCCTTTTGCAGGACGCGCCCGACGAGGTTGTTGAAGAGCTGGTCGCTGCCGCCGAGTTCAACGTCGGATTTGATCATCACCGAGTCGTGGCCCTGGATGAGCGGGTAGAGAAATTCGACGATGGAAATGGGCGAGTTGGCGGCGTAGCGTTTGGAGAAATCGTCGCGCTCGAGCATGCGGGCGACGGTCATCTTGCGGGAGAGGTTGAGCATGTCGCCGAGGGACATTTTGGCGAACCACTCGCTGTTAAAGCGCACCTCGGTCTTGGATTCGTCGAGGATTTTGAAGGCCTGCTCGAGGTAGGTCGCGGCGTTGGTCTTGACCTCGGCTTCGCTGAGCACCGGGCGGGTGGAGGAGCGGCCGGACGGGTCGCCAATCATGGCGGTGAAGTCGCCGATGATGAGCACGGCCTGGTGGCCGAGGTCCTGGAACTGGCGCAGCTTATTGAACACCACCATGTGTCCGAAGGTGAGGTCGGGTCGCGTCGGGTCGACGCCGAGTTTGACGCGCAGGGACTTTTTCGATTGCAGGCGTGCGCGCAATTCATCGGGGCTGATGAAGTGCTCGGTGTTGCGCTGGAGGGCTTCGACGGCGGGCATGGGAGGCCCAACCTTTAGGCGTGGACCGAGGGTATGTCAAACTCGCGCAGTGCCAGAAAAAAATTAGGCACGATTAGGCACGATTTGGGGCTATTTGCGGTGCGCGACGGAGTTGCCGGAGAAGAGGGAAGTGATTAAGGGATAAAAAGCGGGCATGGGAATCGATAGTTATGGCTTGGGCGAAAATTATCGATTCACAGGTTAACCCATAGCGATAAGGAGTGCCAGCGCTGGGTTGGCTGCGCTGGATAGGTTGGATGGGATTGATGGGTTGGCTAGGCGCGCCCTACCTTTCAATTCCGGAAAAGTAGCCTTCACGCCTCGAGTACGACGCGGTAGCGCATTTTGCCGGTGCGGACGCGGTCCATGGCGGCGTTGATGTCCTTCATCGGAAATTTTTCGATTTGCGCGTGGACGCCGCGGCGGGCGGCGAAGTTGAACATCGTGGCGATTTCTGCCGGGCTGCCGGTGCGGCCGCCGCAGAAGGATTTTTCCTGGCCGATGAGCTGGAAGGCCGATAATTTGACGTCCGAGGCGGGCACGCCGACGGTGACAAGTTTGCCCGCGGGCCGCAGCGCGGCGAGGTAATCGCCCCACGGCAAATCGGCGGGGACGGTGTTGAGGATGAAATCAAAGCGACTGGCGGCTTTTTTCAATTCATCGGTGCCTTTGGTGGCGATGAAATGGGTTGCGCCGAAACCGCGGGCTTCGTCGTCCTTGTCGTGCGTGCTGGAAATGGCGGTGACCTCGCAGCCCATCTGGGCGAGGAACTGCACGGCCAGATGGCCCAGGCCGCCGATGCCGACGACCGCCGCGCGCGTGTTGGCAGTGACGCCGTGGTGCAGCATGGGCGTGAAGACGGTGGTGCCGGCGCAGAGCAGCGGCGCGGCCTGCGCGGAGTCGAGGCCGTCGGGCAGCGGGATGGCGAAATTGGCGTCGGCGCGGACGCGGTCGGCAAAGCCGCCGTGGTGGTGGACGATGGTGTCGCGTTCCTTGGCGCAATAGGTTTCGTGGCCGACGCGGCAGAATTCGCACTCGCCGCAGGAACCGCATTGCCAGCCGATGCCCACGCGCTGGCCGAGGGCGAGCCCGCGCACATCGGCGCCGAGGGCGGCGACGGTGCCCACGACTTCGTGGCCGGGGACGAGCGGGTAGGCGGAGAATTGCCAGTCGTTGTCAATCATCGCCTGGTCGCTGTGGCAAATGCCGCAGTGGGTGACTTTGACTTCGACCTCGCGCGGACCGAGCGGGCCGGCGTCGTAGGTGAACGATTCGAGGCGGCCCTTGGGGGCCTTGGCGGCGTAGGCGGAGATAGGCATGGGCACGAATTTACGCGCAAATGCGGAAAAAGAAAGAGGGAATATTTTGCCAATTGCGTGACTATCTTTCCCCTTGCGGCGGAGCGGGCGAGGAGTATGTTTGGTAACTCCATTGATTCCAGTCGTTCACCTTTAATCAACACACGCTAGGCCCAGCGAGGACGCTGGGCCCTACCGCCCAACCCAAAATTATCATGGCTCTCCAACCCGGCACCAAGGCTCCGGCCTTTTCACTCAAGTCCAAATCCGCTGACGGCCTCAAGGACGTCGCCCTCGCCGATACGTTCGGCAAAAAGCAGACCGTGCTGCTGTTTTTTCCCTTGGCCTATACCAGTGTATGCACGGCGGAGATGTGCAGCGTGAGCCAGGACCTCGCAGCGTTCAACGACCTCAACGCGGCGGTTTACGGCATCAGCGTGGACAGCCCGTTTGCGCAGGAAGCGTGGGCCAAGGCGAACAACATCACCTTCCCGCTGCTCTCCGATTTTAATAAAGACGTCTCGAAAGCTTACGATGTGCTGTATACGGAGTTGCTGGGCTTCAAGGGAGTTTCGAAGCGCTCGGCGTTCGTCATCGGCACGGACGGCGTGATTAAATATTCCTCCTCGAACGACGACCCGAAGGTGCTGCCCGATTTCAAGGCCATTCAAGCCGCGCTGAAAAAGTAAAAATTTCTCCCCATGAGCCAGCCCACGATTCCCTTCTCCGCCCAAAAGCCCTTCACCGCGCCGGATGGCCGGAAGGGATTCATCGCGTCGCTCCCGGCGCTCGAAGCCGCGGGCCTCGGCAAGATCTCGCGCCTGCCGGTGTCGATCCGCATCGTGCTTGAATCCGTGCTGCGCAATTGTGACGGCCTGCGCATCAATGAAAATGACGTGCGCGCGCTGGCGGCGTGGAACGCGACGAAGCCCGTGGACACGGAGATTCCCTTCGTGGTCTCGCGCATCGTGTTGCAGGACTTTACGGGTGTGCCGCTGTTGGTGGACCTCGCGGCGATGCGTGAAGCGGTGGCGCGGTTGGGCAAAAAGCCGGGTCTCATTGAGCCGCTGGTGCCGGTGGACTTGGTGGTGGATCACTCGGTGCAAGTGGATCGCGCGGGCACGCCGCAATCGTTCCTGCAAAATCTGCA
>Ga0206859_1037_pt2 | contig 28579 bp, 15 predicted proteins | sample Alteio_BWOrgCont_47_FD_152882 | JGI IMG/M metagenome (GOLD analysis project Ga0206859, IMG submission 152882) | Enriched cells from forest soil in Barre Woods Harvard Forest LTER site, Petersham, Massachusetts, United States -... | ecosystem: Environmental > Terrestrial > Soil > Temperate forest >... | reverse complement strand
AAATATTCCTTATAGATACTTATTTTGCAGCAGCAAAGTAAAGTATGAAAAAACATTACCGTACGGAAAACGACTGCCTTAATTGCGGCGCTACACTACAGGGTAAATATTGCCATGTTTGCGGGCAGGAAAATTTAGAGATGAAAGAAAGCTTTGGCCACATGATGAACCATGCCATAAGCGATTATTTCCATTTCGACGACCAGTTTTTTCATACCATGCGGCCGTTGTTTTTTAAACCCGGTTTTTTAACCAATCAATATATGACCGGCCATAGGGCAGCATACTTGCACCCTGTGAAAATGTACATTTTTATAAGTCTTTTATTTTTTGTGGTGATGTTTCAAACAGATCATCAAATGATGACCGTTAACCAGCCCGAAAAAGTAAAAAAGGTTTCCCAGGCCGCTATCGACTCCATTCAGCGCGACCCTGACATCCCCAACTTTACCAAAAAAATATTAATTGATGGCATGAAAAAAGGACAAGCCACAGTTTCAAATACTCATGGTATCATTAGTGTGCAAGTGGGCAACGATAAGGCTTCAGGGGGCTTTCTTGATCCTACAACCAGCGATACCAGCTACAAAGCGTACCTCGCCTCACAGCAAAAATTACCTCCAGGCAAACGGGATAATATTTTTGAGCGGCTTTATAATAAAAAAGTGTTCGGCTATAAATCCGAATACGGTAGCATGGCCCGGCAGATAATTGTAGAGAACTTTGAGCATAATATCCCAAAAATGATGTTCGTGTTGTTACCGGTCTGCGCGTTGATATTGATGATAGCTTTCAGGGATAAAACAAAATATTACGTGGAATACCTGATCTACTCCTTCCACCTGCATTGCTTCATTTTTTTATTCGTTACCATATTAATGGTACTACAATGGATGATCCCATCCGAAGCAGTAAATAGTTTCCTGTCTTTTATTTCCTTTTTGGTGATCGTGTGGTACGTCTACAAATCGCTGCGGGTGGTTTTCCATCGCAGTAAGTTCCGCACCATTACAAAAATGATAGGTTCCTATTTAATGTACCTGCTCAGTTTCGTGGTTACCATTACATTGGTATTCTTTATTACCGCGTTATTGGCCTGATGCTTTATTTAAACGCGTCCAATGCTGCTGTGGGTTTACCGGTATTATCAAAAGCCCCCAGGCCATAATTTTGCCAGTTATACGCTTCAGGTTCCCAGTAAAACACGCCCAATCCCTGGGCATTGGCAACTGAGTTCACTTTCTTAATAATATCAGTAAGAAAAGACCTGGTTATAGTCGGCTGATCGGCTTCCATGCCCACTTCAACTATCATTACCGGTGTACTGTAACGCGCGATAAGGGCATTTATATTAGCTAAACATTGCGCGTCGAGTGTGGTGTAGTCAGTTGTTGAAGGATATAGCGACATGCCTATGATATCCCATTTGCCGCCGTTATTTTTAAGCCCGTCAAATAAATATTCAAATAAGCTATTATCAAATCCGTTTGATACGTGTACAATTACTTTGGTTGACGGGCTTGCCGCTTTAATCGCATTATAACCCGCCAATTCAAGCGCAGCGAAATTAGCCATATTGCTTGATGCAAGACCGTCAGGCCATAAAATGCCGTCATCCACTTCATTGCCAACCTGTGCCCAATCAGGCGTTACGCCATTCATTGCAAGGGTATCTAATACGCCTGTTGTATAAGTACTTAATGCATTTGTTAAATCGGCAAAGTCAAGGCTGGCCCATGCAGCCGGTGGAGTTTGATGGCCCGGATCGGCCCATGTATCACTGTAATGAAAATCGATATCTATCTTCATGCCCGCATTTTTCGCACGGATGGCTTTGGCTACCACATCGGCAGTATTGCACCAGCCGCCGACAGGGTTTACCCAGGCCCGCAACCTTATGGAGTTAAATCCAAGACTTTTCATCAACACAAAAAGGTCCTGCTGATTACCGCTGGCATCATAAAACTTATAGCCCGAAGCTTCCATTTGGGTTACCCAACTTATATCTGCTCCTTTATTAAAAGTAGATGCTACCGTTGGCGGGGTATAAGTTGCCGGTGGACTAATAAAATTATTTTTTGAACTGTTACTTTTTGAACAGCCAAAGCTGAAACATGCCACAGCTATCACACCTATCCATAAAAACTTTTGCATGGCTATTATAATTTAGATAATTGGTATAACAAATATAGTGATTTTACAATAACTGTAAAATAAACATTTTATTATTTTATCTAATAAAGGTCGTTGCCGAATGAAGAAAACAAGGTGTAACCAATGGTAAGGCTAACCACATTAAGGTGGGTACTTGAAGTTGGAGTAGGCCCGTAACCAACCGAGTTAATGCCATATTCATAGCGTGCATCAATGGTAAAAGGCTTAATATTAAGGCCTGCCCCTACTTGCCAGGCAATATTTTCATCCTTGTAGTTAAGCCTTTCAGGTTCTATATTATCGCTGGTGAAGGATTGCACCTTGCTTATTGCCAGCGAAAGTAAAGGGCCTGTATAAACCCTTACACCAAAATTCGGTGAGCCAAATTTACCGCCAAAAAGCAAAGGAATATCAACACTGGTAATTTGGGACCTTTCACTATAAATATTTCCGGGCAGCGTATAGGTAACATCTACTCTTTTTTCGGTACCGTATATCTCGGGTTGGAAATTAACAACATTAAAAAGGGTCATATTTGCCCAAAAGCCCCCTATATAGGCAAATTCACTTTTGTTTGTAAAAGTAGGATACGATGGAAAACTGGAATAATCAGCGCCGGCTTTTACACCAGCCTCAAAGGTGGGCGCATAGTCAGTTTGCGCCGATGCAAGAGCGGTAACAAACAAACAAATAAAAAAACTAAGTATAATTTTTTTCATAATTGGGTAATCAACGTATTAATAAGGGAGCACAAAAGTTTATGCTGATGATCAATAACATCAATTTTTATGCCCAAAAGCCCCCGATTTACAAAAAAAGCCTGTAAACCTGATAAAAATAGCACTTTTTAGCCAATCACAAAATAAATCGGGAATAAATTAAAAGGAAAGCTTACCCTGGTAATAATCTAATATCTTACTGTAAATGAAATAATCATACCGCGCGCTAATGAGGTTGAGGTTGGCAGCATCCATATTATTTTTCGAGGTGATATAGTCCACCGATGTTAATACACCAGCCTCAAAACGGATCTTTGATATGCGGAAACTCTCAGTGTATGCGGCAGCCTCGGCATCAAGCGCCTGGTACCTGTTATAAGCTGAAAGCATGTTGTAATAGGCTTGTTCAACACTTTGTTTTAATACAATTTTGGTGTTCTGTTCAACTACCTGTGCGTTCATCAGGTCGAGTTTGGCCAGTGATAACGCATTCTTTTTTAAACCGTTAGTAAAAATAGGTATGTTTATCCCCAGCCCTACGTAAGTACCATAGTTGTTTGAAAATTGGCTGGAATAACTTGCCGGGTTTGAATTGGAATAGTTAGTAGTCAAACCATAGCCAACGGACAGGTTTGGCCATAATAAACCTTTGTAATATTTTACCTCTTTTTCAGCGCTTTGGCGCATCAGTACGGCTGATTTTACATCAGCTAATTGCGCTAATGCAGTGTCATATACCTGGACGGCACTTACATCTTTATCACCACGCAGGTCGTCAGCATTCAATGGCTGCAGGCTTGCCGTAGGCTCATAAGGAATGTTCATTACCTGGAACAGGTTCAGCATAGCAGCGTTTAATGAGTTTTGTGCAGTTACATAATTTACATTAGCTGTTTGATATGATCCGCGCAGGTCAAAAATATCTGATGCATTTTTATTAGCGCCTTCTTTTTCCAATATTTCTCCCCTGTCGTCGCTTCCTTTAGCTACATCTAATTGACTTTTAGTTTGGTTAAGGATTGCCTGTGCATCCAGCACCTGCAGATAGCTGGTGATCACATTAACCGTAACAATATCTTTAGCTGCCTGGAAAGCCATTTTACCCGACTGGTAAGCAAGTGATGCCTGCTTTATTGCATTTTGATATGCAAGGCCGTTAAAGATGGTTACAGTACCTTCCAATGCGTAATTATCGTAAGCTACCGATTGATTGATATAGGTATTGGTTACCGGGTTAATGGTACGCCCTGTGGTATAATATCGCGAGTCTTGGCTGTATATTGATGGGATAATATTGTCTTTAGCCTGTACCAGGCCAATACGTGCCCGTTCTGTGGTAATGGCAGTTTGCTGTACGTTTAAATTATTTTTTATGGCGATATCAAGGCAATGCTGTAGCGAAAAAACGCTGTCCTGCTGGGCAAATGCCGGTATGCTGCCTGTTAAAAAAAGTAAGATTAAGATATATTTAGATCGCATGATGATATGTTATAGTAGCTCAGAATTTCCGTGAAGATTCGATCTTTCCGTCCAGCAAATTAATGATACGGCTGCCATATTCCGCGTTTTTTTCCGAGTGTGTTACCTGTATAATGGTTACGCCGTCTTCCTTATTTAATTTACGGAACAACTGCATAATTTCTTCGCCTTGTTTTGAATTCAGGTTACCGGTGGGCTCATCGGCCAGTAATAGTTTTGGCCTTGCTATTAAAGCGCGGGCAATGCCCACTAGTTGTTGCTGGCCTCCCGATAATTGCGCCGGGAAAAGATCTTTTTTACCTACGATCTGGAAACGGTCGAGAATATCCGCCACCATTGCTTTACGTTCCGAGCTTTTAAAATCCTGGTAGATCAGCGGGGTTTCAATATTTTCATAAACCGTAAGCTCATCAATCAAATGATAAGCCTGGAAAACAAAACCTATGTATTTTTTATATAAAGCCGAACGTTGTTTTTCTTTGAGCTGATGCACGGGTTCGCCTGCAAAATAATGATAGCCGTCGGAGGGCTCATCAAGCATACCGATAATGTTTAATAGCGTTGATTTTCCCGAACCCGAAGGGCCCATAATGGAAATAAACTCGCCCTCATCAACCTCGAGGCTGATATCGTTGATCACAAAATTACGTGTGCCGCCTGACTGGTAGTATTTTGAAATATGCTGAAGTGATAACATGTATAATTACTGAATTAGTTATTTATTGAATTATTGATTTGCTAATAATTTTCAATTTAGCAATATAAGTATCAATAACATACCAAAAATTCAATAAACTGATTATCAGGTAATTAAAAAAACATCTATCTTAAAAAACTGTTCGCTTATGTAACATGGAGCGTTCGGTTATGATACACCTTTTGTTTAGAGATTAGAGACTTGTGATTAGAGATTAGTAAAATGCTTCTAACTAATCTCTAATCAACTAATCTCTGATCATTCAGAGCGAAGGCTCTTCACCGGGTTGGCATTTGCCGCTTTTACCGACTGGAAACTGATGGTCACAAAGGCTATAATAAGCGCGGCTATGCCTGCCAGCACAAATACCCACCAACTGATATTAATGCGCGAGGCAAAATCAAGCAGCCATTTATTCATGGAGTACCAGGCTATGGGGAAGGCTATCACAGCGGCTATAAACACCAATTTTAAAAAGTCTTTCGATAGTTCGGCTACTATTTGCGGCACACTGGCACCTAATACTTTACGTACCCCTATTTCTTTAACCCTTTGGGTAATGGTAAATGCGGAGAGGCCGAAAAGCCCCAAACAAGCTATAAATATCGCGATAAAGGAAAATATGGTGAACAAACTGCCTTGCTGCTGTTCGCTATTATAAAGTTGCTGAAATTTTTGATCAAGAAAACTATAGTCAAACGGTATTTGAGGCAAGTATTTGTTCCAGGTACTTTGAATGGCGTTGATGGTTGCCGGGATATTATTACCGCTGATCTTTATAGAAATATAGCCGTAATAACTTTGCTTCGGCATATAAAATATAAGCGGTACAATACTTTGATGTAACGACTCGAAATGAAAATCACTTACTACCCCTATTATTTTGCCTTTAGTGGTCCCATACAACATATCTTTCCCGACGGCATTTTGATCATTGCCCCATCCAAGCATCTTTACAGCAGTTTCATTTAACACATAATTTGCTGTATCAGTGGGGAAGTCACGTGAAAAATTACGCCCGGCTGCCATGTGCATGCCGTAGGTAGGGACAAATCCATAATCGGTTGTCAGGCATTTAAGGTCGATCTTTAAAGGCTGGAGTGAACCGTTTTGAATAACCGAAGCATTGGATTCATCAAGTAACCGCCCGGACGGTACACGCGATGAACGGCCAATTTCTTTAACACCGGGGATGTTCAGCAGGTCGTTTCTGAATGATTCATATTGCCGGGTCAGGTCATTGGCGTAAGCCGTAGTTATGATATGATCCTTATTAAAACCCAGCGATTTTTGCTGGATATAGTGAAGCTGCTGATACACGACCGTTGTGGCGATAATGAGAATAATGGAAATAGCGAATTGCACAACCACCAATACCTTACGAAATGATAGACTGCCTGTGCCGATCTTTAAAATACCCTTTAATACGGTGATGGGTTTAAAAGACGACATAAATAAGGCCGGATATATCCCGCTTAACAAGCCAATAACAAAAGGCAATGCCAAAATACCTAAAAGGATATTCCACCTGAACAGCTCCGAAACCGATAACTTAAGCCCAGAAAGATCATTTATATAGGGCAGCAGTATGCAGGTAAGCAATAGGGCTAAAATTAAGGCTATCCAGGTGATCAAAACGGATTCACTTAAAAACTGGCTGATTATTTCTTTCCGCTGCGCGCCGATCACCTTTCTTATCCCTATTTCCCTTGCTCTTAATGCAGACCGGGCAGTAGAAAGGTTCATATAGTTTATGCATGCTATAAACAATATGAACAAAGCGATAACCGCGAATATGTAGATGCGTACAATATCCCCGTTTTCCTCTATTTCGTCGTCCAAGTGCGACATTAGGTGTATATCGGTTAACTTTTGTAAGGTGAGTTTTGTTACGGTTGTAGTTTTTACATTGGCCGGCATACCCGGAAAGTGTACATAGTTATTTAAAAACGCCGGAAGCTGGCTGCTGATCTTTTCGATATTATAATTTGGCGGCAGAAGCAGGTAGGTATAAAATGCATTATTGCCGAAATTTGTCTGTAGTTGCTTTGCACCATACAGGGCAGTATCATTTAATGTATTGAATGACATTAATATTTCGGGATGCATGTGCGCGTTTACCGGGAAAGGTTTGAAAATGCCGGTTACCTTATAGGCATGTTTAGTATTATCCAGTATAATAGTTTTGTTTATAGGATCTTCATTGACAAAATACTTATGCGCTATTTTTTCGGTAAGCATTACGTTGTAGGGGTCATTTAGTGCCGTATGTTTATCCCCTTCTGTTACCTCAACCGAGAAAACATCAAAAAAATGCTCATCAGCAAAAAAGCCGTTTTGCTCATTAAAAAGCTTGTCTTTATACCTTAATATCGTTGTGCCGTTAGGATAAACACGTGTCATTTGCTGTATATCCGGGAACGCGCTTTTTAGCAAAGGGCCAAATGGGGGCGCCACAGCACTTAAGTGTAGCGACTCCGCGCCACTACCGGTATAAAAAATACGGGTAACGCGATAAGTCCTGTCGGCGTTGGCGTTGTACCTGTCAAAACTTAACTCGTTTAAAATGTAAGTTAAAATAAGCAGGCAGCAGGCTATCCCTGTGGTTAAACCAAAAATATTTATAAACGAAATGTATTTGTGCCTAACGATATTACGCCATGCACTTCTTAAATAGTTTTTTATCATCTCTTTTAGTCATTAGTCATTTCACTTCGTTGTCATTGGTCATTGGCCGAAGTTCAAAATGACTACTGACCAATGACTAATAGCTTATTCCGAGCGAAGGCTTTTCACCGGGTTAGCTATGGCAGCCTTAATCGACTGAAAGCTTACCGTTGCAAAAGCAATCAATATAGCTCCTGCACCTGAGGCGATAAATACCCACCATTGAACATCGATACGATAAGCATAACCCTGTAACCATTTATGCATTGCCCACCAGGCTAAGGGCCACGCTATAAGGTTTCCAAGTAATACCAGGATCATAAAGTTTCGCGCCAGCAGCAAAACAATATTTTGTACCGATGCACCTAAAACTTTGCGTACACCTATTTCCTTAACCCGCTTTTCGGCAGAGTACGAGGCCAGGCCAAACAAACCTAAACAGGATATAAGAATGGTGAGTACCGCCAAAATCCCTAAGATCTGGCTAACCTGGTTGTCTGCTTTATACACCTCGTTAAAGTGATCGTCAAGAAACTGGTATTCAAAAGGATAATCAGGGTAAATACTGTCCCATGTTGATTTAATGAATGCAAGTGCGGCTTTGGTATCTCCGCCATTAATTTTTACCGAAACATCCCTAAAGCCCCATTGATTTTGACTGAACAAAAACATAGGCTCAACTTTATATTGCAACGAATTAAAATTGAAGTTTTTAGCAATACCGGCAATAGTACCCAATGAGTCGAATCCGAAACTGCTGCCTATAAGTGAGGCTTTTGTTAGCTTAGGATTACTTTTTAACAATTCATCGGCCAGTGCTTCGTTAATGATGTATTCCCTGCCATTTTTTGTTTTTTCCTTAGAAAAGTTTTGGCCGGCATCAATTTTTATATGGTATAAGTCGAGATAATTATTATCTACCACCAGTAAAGTAGTGCCAAATTGCTGTTGGGGGCCGTTAGCGGGTTTAAAATTTACACCTGTTTGGTCGAGATGGCTTCCCAAAACATCTTGCGAAGCAGTAACACCACTTACCAGGGTGTTACCCGACAATTCCGATTTAAGCAATTGATATTTTTTAAAAGTGACCCCATCCATGGGGATATTCACAATTTGATCGCGGTTATAACCGGGATCCTGGGTTTGCATATAGTTTAGCTGCTTTAATACGAATATGGTAGCTATCATCAGGAAAACGGCGCTTGCAAACTGGGTAACTACCAGCACATTACGTAACGAGGACTTATTTTTCCCAACCTGCACCGATCCTTTCAAAACCTTTGCCGCCTGGAACGAGGACAGGTAAATTGCAGGATAAATGCCCGATATCAACCCAATTAATACTGTACCACCAAATATGGTCAGTATAAAACCCGGACTGCTGAACAATGGCAGCGTAATGTCTCTTTGGCTCAGGTTATTTATATATGGCAATGCCAGTTCAACCAATACAACGGCAAGCACTAATGCTAAGAATGAGATCAGCACCGTTTCGCCTAAAAACTGCACCGCCAGTTGAAAGCGGTAAGCACCGATAGATTTACGGATACCTACCTCTTTAGCCCGCTCCGCCGAGCGCGCGGTGGATAGGTTGATAAAGTTAACACAGGCGATGATAAGTACAATAAGCGCGATAATGGCAAACAAGTTGGTCGATTTTCTATCAAATTTTTGATAATTGATATAATCCAGCCCAATATCAGCCGAATTGGCATGCACATCTTTTAAGGGCAGCACAAACAGTTTCATAAACTTGGGGCCATCCTTTCCTAAATGCCGTTTTAAATAATCCGGGAATTTTTTCTCCATTGCAGCAATGTTGGCATTGGGTGCAATATCGAGGTAAGTATTGAGCCAGTTGCCGCCCCAGTTATTGAGCATCCAGGGTTTATAAACGGTACTGAACGATGCCAGGCCATCAAACTGTAACTGCGAGTTTTTTGGCACATTAGCCAATATGCCTGTTACCGAAAAAGTACTGGTATCGTCACCAAAATGGTTAATGGTTTTACCCATCGGGTCGGTGTTTCCAAATAATTTTTTAGCAGTTTCTTCAGTAAGCATTACGCTGTGCGGCTTTAATAACGCGGTATTTATATCGCCACGCAAAACCTTAAAATCAAATATTTTGAAGAATGTTGAATCGACAAAGAACAACTGCGGCAGAAACAACCTTTTATCATTATAGGTCATTTGGTATTTCTGCATCCAGTGTATGCGGGTATAGTTTTTTATTTCCGGAAATTCATTTTTAAGGGTTTGCCCCATCGGGAACATGGAAAGCGCTACCTTTTGCGTAGCACCGGCAGTACCTACTGTTTGCACCTCGTTTAACCTGTAAATATTCCTCGTTTGAAAGTTATCAAAACTTTTCTCATACGAAACAAACAGCATAATTAACATAAAGGCAGCCATACCAACAGCAAGCCCAATAATGTTAATGGTTGAAAAAACCTTGTTTTTCCAAATGTTCCGCCAGGCGATCTTAAAATAGTTTTTTATCATCTCTTTTAGTCATTAGTCATTTCACTTCGTTGTCATTGGTCATTGGTTAAAGTCGACTAATGACTACTGACCAATGACTAATGACTTATAGCTTACTCCGAGCGAAGGCTCTTCACCGGGTTGGCCAGCGCGGCTTTTATGGCCTGGTAGCTAACGGTTAGCAAAGCGATAATAATAGTAATCACACTTGCCAGCGCCATGATCCACCAGCTTAACGTGATCCTGTTTTGATATTTCTGTAACCATTCATTCATCAGCCAAACCGACAGGCATATCGCAGGTGGTATTGCCCATGCTACAAGTATCAAAAAATCCCTTGAAAGCAATGCAGTAATACCTGTTACGCTGGCCCCTAACACTTTGCGCACCCCTATTTCTTTAGTGCGCTGTTCGGCAGCGTATGCCGCCAGCCCAAATAAACCGAGGCAGGAAATAATGATGGCCAGTCCGCCAAAAATATTTGATAACATGCCCAGCACCCTTTCATTTTCGAATTTCTTCTCAAAATCGGCATTTACAAAATTTATAACAGGCGGATAGGCCGGGTTTATTGATTTCAGGCTTTTATTAACCTGGTCGATATTGGCAGTTATGCTATTTGCAGGATTTAAACGCAGGGCTATTGCAACGCCGTTCCCCATATCGCACTGGCTTACCATAGGCGGCACCTTTTCATATGGTGAGCCACGCACAAAATCTTTGTAAACCCCTATTATGGTCACCGGCTGGCTTTGATATTTAATTTGTGTGCCAACGGGGTTCTTTAAATGCATGACAGCTACTGCGGCTTCATTTATCATAATAGTTTTACCCGCAGTATCAACCGGGTACTGACTTGAAAAATTACGTCCTGCAACTAATTTCACACCAATGGTATTGGTGAAATCATAACCTGTGTTTAGGATATCGAACAATATCTTTGAATTAGGGTCTTTTCCCGGCCATTCAACCCCCCATGTGTTATTGCCACTTTCGGTAATACTTAATGAAACCTGTGTACCGTTAGTTATAGCGCCTTTTTCTTTTAATTCATTGATCAGTATATCCGATTTTTTATCCAGGCTGCCTTCAATGGGCACTTCAACCATATTATTCTGATTATAGCCATTGCCCATATTTTGTACATATTGTATCTGGCGGTAAATGCAAATGGTTGCCGTGATTAAAAATATGGCGAAGGCAAATTGTACTACTACCAGTATTTTCCTCACAGGCAAAGCGCTTTTACCGCCTTTAAATCGCCCCTTAAGCACTTTTATCGGCTCAAAGGATGAAAGGTAAAACGCAGGATAACTACCCGAAATAAGCCCTGTAACAACCCCTATTCCGATGATTATGGCCCATGTGTACCACTCATTAACAGGTACCGACATTTTAATTTGCAGCAACTCGTTAAAAAACGGTATGCACAGGAATAAGATGACCACAGCAATAATTGTAGAAGCCATGGAAAGTATAAGTGATTCTACAATAAACTGCCATATCAGCGAGCTTCTTCCCGAACCTATAGCTTTACGTATGCCTACTTCTTTTGCCCTTTCTTCAGATCGCGCGGTAGACAGGTTCATGAAGTTTACGCAGGCAATGAGCAGGATACAAAGCGCCAGTATCTCGAACAAATGTATCTGGTCAATAGTGCCGCCTGCTGATTTGCCGTTGTCGAACTTGTCATACAAATGCAGTTTGGCCATAGGGAAAAGAAAAAGCTGGTTTTTATCACCATCAGCATGTTTACCTACCATCGGCGCTAAGATCGCATTGGCGCGGTTCAGGCTGCCCGCATCTTTTAATTGTACATAGGTTTGGCAAAAGTTACTTCCCCAGGTTGCTGTTTTTGTCCATGGCTGCTCCGCTTCAAACTGTGCGTAGGGTATAGCAAAATCAAACTGGTAGCTTTCGTTGGCAGGTACATTTTCAATTACGCCGGTTACTATAAGGGGTACTTTATTATTACGGGTGATGATCTTACCCATTGGATTGCTATTGCCAAAAAGCGTTTCGGCCAGGTCCTGTGAGATCACAATTGAATTTAACTGCGTTAATGCCTTCGCCGGATCGCCTTTGATAAAGTTGTAGGAAAATATAGAAAAGAACGCGGGATCGGCAAATATTCCCTTTTTCTTAAAACTATTGTTATTGTAGGTTAGTAAGCCTCCGGCGGTATAATTTTCGGCACGCGTTGTTTGCACTACCCCCGGCACCTCATTTTTTATAGCTGCAGCAGCCTGCCCCGGTGTGGCTGAGAAGGTATATATCTTTCCATCTCCTGGCTGATTATTCTGCACAACATAAATATTATCCAGGTTTTTAAATTGATGGTCATAACCTAAGTGATAGGATACATATAGCATTAACAGCATACAACTGGCTATGCCAAGCGTTAATCCGCCGCCGTTTATGGCCGAAAAGCCCTTATGCTTTTTAATATTTCTCCACGCGATGTTTAAATAGTTCTTTATCATTTTATTAGTTCATTAGTTCAATGGTTCATTGGTCTTATCAATTTATTCGCTTCTTAAACTTTTTACAGGGTTCGCCATCGCTGCTTTAACAGACTGGAAGCTTACGGTTACAAAAGCTATCAACAGGGCTAAAAAACCGGTTAGCACAAATACCCACCATTGTATATTGATGCGATAAGCAAAATCCTGTAACCATTTATTCATTGCATAATACGCTATGGGCGATGCAACTATAATGGCGATAATTACCAATATTAGGTAGTCTTTTGAGATTAGGGTAATAATATTACCCACACCCGCGCCCAGTACTTTGCGGATACCTATTTCCTTCACTCTTTGCTCGGCCGTGAAACTTACCAGGCCGAAAAGCCCCATGCATGCTAAAAATATGATGAGCAGGCTGAAACAGGTAAATAGTTGCTGTAGTTTGTATTCAGTTTTATATTGTGCATCAACTTCATCGCTGATCCAGTTGTAGGCGAAAGGCTTATCCGGATAAAAGCTTTTGAATTGTTTGTTTATAGCAGTTAACGCTTGTTTTTCATTTCCTTCTCTTATTCGTACCAGCATATTACCGTATTGCGGTGTAGTAACTGCCTGTATAAATGTAGGTTTTAAATTATCGTGGAGTGATTGCGAATTAAAATCATCCACAACACCTACCGCCGAGCCATCACTATCGGCCATCATGTTATTAAGCTTTACCGCTAATAAGCTTGCGGTGTAACTTGTTGCCAATACAGGGCGGGTCCTCATAATGGCCTTTGTTGCAGCGCTCCTGCCACTCATTGCTGAATCCGGATTAACCGCATCAGACTTTATCTGGGAATTAAACATCCTGCCGGTCTTCAACCTTAAACCTAAAGTTGCAGGTAAGTCAACATCGCCTTCAATAAAATATACCGTAATCTTGCCACTTTGCCCCGGTACTGAAATTTCTCTCGACATCGTCCCCGAGCCTTCTGTAGGGGCCCAGTTGGATATGCTCACATTTTGCACACCCGGTATTTGTTTAACATCCTGCTTGAAAGCTGCTGCACTTTTCTCCCAATCGGTAAATGAAATATTTAACAGGTTATTTTTATTATATCCCAGGTCCTTATGGCTCATGAAATTTAATTGATTATGGACGATGATAGTCGCCATTATGATGGTTATCGAAATTACAAATTGCCCTACAACCAGACCCTTTTTTAACAAATTAAGTTGCACATCTCCCGCTATATTGTTGCGTAGGATGATAACCGGTTTGGGGCGTGATAAAAACCATGCGGGATATAAACCCGTGAGTAAGCTCACCAAAATAACGCCGCCAATAGCTATGCTTAAAAACCCGCTATCGTATAAGTTAAGTACCAGCTTATGGCCAAGGTATGTTTCAACCGGTTTTAAAAATACAGGGTAAATTAGTATTGCCAATATAAATGACATCATGAAGAATATAAAGGACTCTGACAAAAACCGGATGATCAACTGTAATTTTGCAGCGCCTAAAACTTTACGGATACCTGTTTCTTTCGACCGGTTAAATATCCTTGAAACAGTAAGATTAACAAAGTTTATACAGGCTATAATAAGCAATAATGCTGCCACTGCCGAAAATATATAAACATTAGTTATACTACCCTGTACTGCATGTGCGCCATTAAAATCAGACCGTAAATAAACATCTTTTATGTTTTGAAACCGGAAAGTAAAATCGGGCACGTTCCCCTGTTTGGCATACCACCGGTTTGCTTTAGCAGTAAATTGATTAATTGAAGTACCTTGTTTTAAAACAATATACTGCGGGTAAAAACTATAGCCGCCATTTTTATCCGGCAGCCGGTTATCATTTACCTGGTAATTTAAAATCGTTAAAAAATCAGCCCTTAAATGCGTATTCTGTGGCAAATCATCAATCACACCTGTAATTAAAAATGGTTGGGGTGAGCCAAATTCAGGTTGCGAATAAATTATTTTACCTATGGGATCTTTACCGGCAAAATATCGCTTCTGCATTTTTTTGGTGATCACCAAGTTTACATAGCCCTTTACAAATTTCTTAGGATCACCGCTCAGGATATGAAAATTGAGCACGTTCCAAACCGTTGGCTCAGCATGCAGGTTCTGAAAAGCAATTCCTTCTTTGTTATCTCCAAATTGCAACCGCTCTTTGCTTACCGACATCCGGCAATAATCCTCAACTTCCGGGAATTCTTTTTTAAGTGATGGCCCTAATCCTGCGATGGCCATAGGCATAGGTTTATCGTTCTTAACAGCATTACTTACCGAAAGCACACGGTAAATATCATTAGCCTTTGACCATTGATGGTCATACGACAATTCATCAAATACAACTGTCGCTACAATCAAACAAGCTGTTAAACCTATACTTAGCCCTGCAATATTTATAACAGAATAAGCCTTATGTTTCCACAAACTGCGCCAGGCGATTTTTAAATAATTAATGATCATTCTTCTTAGTTATAGGCTTTATTAATTTATTCGCTTCTTAAACTTTTCACAGGATTCGCCAGCGCCGCTTTTACCGATTGATAACTGATGGTAATAAAAGCTATTGCCAATGCTATAATGCCTGCCAGTGCAAAAACCCACCATGGTATAGTTATGCGGTAAGCAAAATTTTGCAGCCATTTATACATAGCGTAATAAGCTACAGGCGAAGCAATGATGACTGACAGCATCACCAGTTTCAAAAAATCCCATGATATGAGCCCCGTTATATTTGCTACACCCGCGCCCAGCACCTTGCGGATGCTTATTTCGCGGATGCGTTGTTTTGTACTAAAGTAAACAAGGCCAAATAAGCCCAGGCAGGATATAAAAATGGTTAACATGCTAAATACCGTTAAAATATTGCCTTCCATTTGTTCGTCCAGGTACAATTTATTGTATTCTTCATCCAAAAAATGAGCCTCGAAAGGTGCATCCGGGTAAAATGCCTTCCAGTTTTTTTCAAGCTGATCCATGGTATTCACCACGTTTACACCTGATGTTTTGATCAGCAGTTTCCCGAAGTAATCATACTCGGGAAAAAGAACGATAGGTGTTATCCCGGTATGCAGCGATGCAAAATTGAAATCACGCGCCACTCCCCTAATTTCACCCATGCGACCGTTAAGGTTAATACGTTTCCCGATCGCTTCTTCGGGCTTCCAGCCTAAAGCGTTCACTGCCGATTGATTAAGGATAAAAGAATATACCCTTGCTGCAAAGCTGGTATCCAGTACCCGTTGTTCATCGCCCCGGGTAAAATCAGAACCGGCAATTAGCTGTATCCCCAATGTATTTACAAAATTTCGTTCAACAGGTACGCCGGTTACCATAATATCCAGTTTGCCGGGTTTGCCATCAGCTCCATTTATATCATAACCACCTTTAACATTTACCGGTGAATCATAAGTGGCACTCACATTTTTAATACCTTGCTGCTGCATTACCGCGTCCCTGAAGGCTTTTATTTTTGTGAAAGGCATTCCGCCGATATCGAGAACCATTACCTCGGAGCGGTTGATGCCTGTATCTGCAGTGCGGATATATGCCATTTGCCGCCCGGCAATAATGGTACAAATAATAAAAAACACCGATATCGCGAACTGGAAAACAACCAGCGATTTGCGTAAAACCCCGCTACCCGTGCCCGATTTTCCCTTTAATGATTTGATAGGATTAAACGCCGACAGATACAATGAAGGGTATGTACCGGCTATAAGTGTAACCAGCACAAACAGGCCAAAAAGGAACAGCGCCAATAACCCGGGTGACCATGTTTGCAGGGTCAAACTATGCCCGGTAAGATCACTGAACCACGGAAAACTTATAAAAGCCAGTAATGTACCTGCAATTAGTGCTATAAAGGTAATAATAGCTGCTTCGGTAATAAACTGAACAAATAGCTGGCCACGTACCGCGCCCATTACTTTGCGTACCCCTATTTCGCGCGAGCGTTCTATCGATCTTGCTGTAACGAGATTTAGAAAATTGACACATGCCAGCAACAGCAATATCACTGCTATAAATGATAGAATGTAGATATTTTTTACATTTCCCGATGGCTCAAGGTTATCGTCAGCCTGTGAAAACAGGTGTACACGTGTGAGCGGCTCCAGTTCGTACCACGAATGGTCGCTCTTAGCATCGGCCACCATGTGATCTGCATAAGCATTTATCTGTAGCTCAGTATTTTTAATATCTGCACCCGGTTTTAGCAAAAGATAGGAATAATCATTCGCAGAATCCCATTTTCTTGTCTTAGACCTGTCGAGCATGGCGTAATTACCCATGATGTCAAACTTTATTTGCGAATCATCGGGCACATTCTCTATCACGCCGGTTACCATTACATTATTGGCCTTATCAATCCTGAGTATTTTACCTACAGGGTTTTCATCACCAAAATACTTTTTTGCAGTTGCTTCTGTCAGCACTATGGATGCCACCTGGCTTAGCGCAGTTGAAGCGTCGCCATATATAAATTTGAAGCTGAATATCTTAAAAAAAGAATCGTCGGCAACCAGCATGTTATGTTCATGGAATAGCTTATCGCCATACTGAACCGTTGCCTGCCGGGAATTGGAATAATCATAAACACGTACGCCATCTGCTATTTGCGAAAATACCTGCTTAAACACCGGCACAGGAGCCGTTGGTGTAACCGCATATATTTTCTCATTATTATCACTTGCCGACTTAAAATGATGCACCAGCCTTACAATTCTATCCGCATTTACATTAAACCTGTCGTAGCTCAGTTCATTTAATAAATACACAGACAGCAAAAGAAAACAACCGATACCTATGGCCAGACCCGCCGTACTAATAACTGACGTTACCTTATTGTGTAAAAGGTTGCGCCACGCTGTTTTCAAATAGTTTTTTATCATTTCTTTCAGACATTAGTCATTTCACTTCGTTGTCATTGGTCATTGGTTGAAGCCGATTAATGACTATTGACCAATGACTAATGACATTTTTAACTCATTCAGAGCGCAAACTTTTAACCGGGTTAGCCAGCGCCGCTTTTATCGATTGGAAGCAAATAGTTACAAAAGCTATAATCAGTCCTATAATTCCCGCAAGTGCAAACACCCACCACTGTATAGTGATGTGGTAAGCAAAATTTTGCAACCAATTATTCATTGCATACCAGGCTATGGGTGTAGTTATAATAATGGATAATGCTACCAGCATCAGGAAATCCTTCGAGAGCATACCGGTGATATTTCCCACACTTGCGCCTAACACTTTTCGTATGCCTATTTCTTTTACTTTTACCTGCGCAGTATAGGTAGCTAATCCAAACAGGCCAAGGCACGATATTAATATTGCTATTCCGGCAAACCAGCTAAAAAGGGTGCCTGAACGCTCGTCGGATTTATACATAGCGTTGTAGGTATCATCCAAAAAGGTATAGTCAAAAGGAAATGACGGGTTATACTGTGTATATATTTTTTTCGCTGCCGCGATAGCCTGCGGAGCATCCTTACCCGTAGTACGTATATACATATTCCGGTTATCAGGTGTGTAAAAGAATATAACCGGCTGTATCTTTTCTTTCAGCGAAGCGAAATGAAAATCTTTTAGCACACCTATGATGATGCCGTCCTGGTTGTGAAGCTTAAATCTTTTTCCAATAGGATCAGTGATGCCTGCTTCCCTAACAGCGGTTTCATTTAATATAAAATGCGCGGTATCGGCTTTTATACCTAAAAAGTTACTGCCTGCAGCCAGTTTCAATTTGAAAAAATCGATGTAGTTTTTTGTTACACCAACCGTGTGGATCTCGAAGTTGCTTTTAGGGTCTTTCCCGTCCCAGTCGGTATCCCCTGTATTATTATTAATACCGGTTATATCAGAACTTGAGGTGGTTACATCTTTTATACCGTGTGTATTCAACAACTGTGAGCGAACGGCCTCATAGTTTTTTTCCATGTCGCGCATGCCAAAGCCGAACACATAAGATTTATCATATCCAAGTTCCTTTTCATGCACGTATTTCAATTGTTGATTGATGATGAGCGTTCCAACGATCAAACCGATAGAAAATATGAACTGGCAAACCACGAGGGTTTTCCTGAATGAGGCGTTCCCAACACCTAATGACATTTTGCCTTTTAACGCGCTGATAGGTTTGAACGATGATAATAATAGTGCAGGGTATATACTCGAAGCGGCAAGGGTTGCGGCTATGGTAATACCGATCACTTTCCAGATTCCTGCATCCAGCAGGTTGAATTCCATTTGCTTACCCGAAACGTTATTATATACAGGCATCAGCAGTTCAATGAGCCCAAAGGCTAACGCCAGCGCAATCGAAAAAAACAGTACGGTTTCGATAACGAATTGGATAAAAAGCTGAGCTTTTGGCGCGCCCACAATTTTGCGGATACTCACCTCTTTTGAGCGCAACATAGAACGCGCTGTAGACAGGTTAATGTAGTTGATGCAGGCGATGAGCAATATCAATATCGCTACTATCAAAAACACTTTTACTGTTTGAATGCCGGAAGGTGTACCATCCGAATTATATAAATGCATTTGGGTTATTGGATAAGCCAGGTAACTTATACCTGTACTCCCCGCCTGATTTTTGTTATGGATAAGGGTCATTTTATCGGCAACCAACTTACCGGATAGACCCGGTTGCAGCAGCAGGTAAACATCATAATAATAATTTCCCCAATCGCTGTCCATTGATTTCCAATAGCCTTTGCCGTCATAATTCTTTTTGTCGTTCACGTTAATGGAGAATAACATGTCAAACTTTATACTGGAATTCTCCGGCATATCCTGTACTATGCCTGCAACGGTGTAATTATCCTTATTGTCCATCTGTATAACTTTGCCCATAGGGTCAGCATTACCGAAAAATCGTTTAGCTGCTGCCTGGGTGATGATAATGGATTCATCATTGGGGAAGGGCTTGTTCACATTTCCCTGCAATAGTTTAAAGTCGAATACTTTAAAAAAAGAGCTATCAGTAAAAAAAGCGCCGTAATCACCCGGATCTATTGCTTTATTATTGTATTTATAAATTGAATAATCCCAATTTTGAGCCAGCCGTACCGCGTTAAGCACCCCTGGAATTTCTTTTAATCCAAATGTTGCTACAGGAGCTTGTACGCCTTTCCATATTTGGGACGTAGCGCCCGTACCCATACGCGCCTCTACCTTGTAAATATTATCAGCTTTGGTATTGAACCTGTCGAAACTCAATTCATCATTTACCCATAATAAAATGAGCAATCCCACAGTAAGGCCCACGGTAAGGCCGATAATGTTGATGGCAGAATAAAACTTGTTTTTTAACAGGTTACGCCAGGCTGTTTTAAAATAGTTTTTTATCATCTTATTTGGTCATTAGTCATTTTACTTCGTTGTCATTAATCATTGGCCGAGGTTCAAAATGACTACTGACCAATGACTAATGACTATTCGTTATTCACTTCGCAAACTTTTTACCGGGTTTGCTATCGCTGCTTTTATGGATTGAAAACTTATGGTGATAAACGCGATAAGCACAGCCGCGCCGCCTGCTGAGGCGATGATCCACCACGATATATTCACACGGTATGCAAAGCCTTCCAGCCATTTGTTCATTGCCCACCACGCTATTGGTGACGCGATGAGGATGGAAACAAATACCAGCTTGATAAAATCCATCGACAGCATACTTACAATTGCCGATACACTTGCACCCAGCACTTTGCGAACGCCTATTTCCTTATTGCGTTGTTCGGCAGCATAGGCAGCAAGACCGAATAAGCCCAGGCAGGCGATAGCGATGGCAAGCGCGGTAAATGAAACGAATATGGTGCCTATCCGTTGTTCTGAACGGTAAGTGGCATCAAAATCCTGGTCCATAAATGAATAGGTGAAAGCCTGGTTGGGCGACAGGCTTTTCCATTGAGTCTGCACCTGCGACATTAGCGCGGGCAGGTTAGCCGTATTAACTTTTGCAGTTATCGCTCCCCTGTCTTCATCGTAATAAAAAGCAAGTGGTTTTATTTCGTCCTTTAACGAACTAAAATGAAAGTCTTTTACTACGCCGATGATATGATAAGCCTGTATGCCGTAGGTATCACGATATAGGGTTTTGTTCAACGGATCCTTCTGACCGAATTTTTTAACAAAAGCCTCGTTTACGATCATCGCCCCGGTATCAGATGCCAGTTGATTAGAGAAGTTGCGCCCTGTTATTAGTTTAATTCCTAAAGTGTTGAGGTAATCTTCATCTACCGGCCAAAACTCGGTAAGTACGTCGTGTTTTATATCGATAGGCAATTCAGGAAATAAGCCGGTTATATTTCTGTCATCGCCGGTTGGCAAATAGATGGTCATGGTGGCATTGATCACACCGGGGATTTGTTTTAGTTCCTGTTTAAATATTTTGGCTTGTTTACCCAATGTAACCGCATTTTTTATGACCAGCATCTGGCTGCGGTTATAGCCTAAACTTTTGGTGTGGATATAATTTAACTGGTTGTAAATAACCAATGTACCAATGATCAAAAAAATAGAAATGGAGAACTGGAACACTACCAAAAAACTGCGCAGGAACCCGGCCTTAAAACCGGCCGCTATTTTACCTTTTAATACCTCGATGGGCTGAAATGCCGACAGGTAGAAGGCAGGGTACGAACCCGCAAGGAAGCCAATAACTAATACCACTATTGCTAAAGTTGGCAGTAGCCAGCTCAATGATTGCGGGCTGAATGCCAGGTGCTTATCAGCCATTTGATTAAATAATGGTAAAGCCAGCAACGCTAACACTACTGCAATTATGGTGGAAACCAGCGTAACTAAAATAGATTCCGTTAAAAACTGGGCGATCAAATATTTTCGTGCCGAACCTAACACTTTACGCACACCTACCTCTTTTGCCCGGCTTGATGAACGCGCGGTAGAAAGGTTCATGAAATTAACGCAGGCGATGAGCAGAATAAATATGGCAATGACCGAAAAAATGTATACATATTCGATGTTGCCGTTCTCGGTAAGCTCATAGGATGCATTTGAGCGCAGGTGGATATTCAGCAGTGGGGTCAGTTCAATCTTTAAATAATTACCGCCGATAGTCCAGATTTTGGGGTTAAAAGAATTTTTTATTTCGATGGCCAGTATCTGCGATTCCAGTTTTTTTACATCTGTACCCGGTTTAAGCAGCAGGTAATTATGGATACTTGCATACCCCCATCCTGTAGCTTTATATTCCGGGATAGACGAATAAGACAAAATAAAATCATAATTAAAATGCGACTGCGCGGGGATATCTTTTATTACGCCGGTTACTTTGTATAAGCCGGTATCATTAATGGTAAGGGTTTGGCCGACAACATCTGTCCTGTTAAAATATTTCTTAGCTGTACTCTCAGTTATTACCGCTGAATGAGGATCGGTTAACGAGGTTGAGGGATTGCCATGTACCATAGGCAATGTAAAAACATTAAATAACCCTGATTCAGCATAAGTGACATTTTTTTCGGGGATATCGGTATTACCCTTGCGGATATAAAATTTTTGAGGCGAGAGAAAAAGCCCCCCTATCGGTATGATCCTGGTTTCCTTTTCAATTTGAGGGAAATCTTTTAGGGCATCCAGTAATGGTTTTTCTGTGGAGGCCGAAAAGATGTGATTGCCGTTTAAACTGACATCTTCGGATACGCGGTAAATCCTTGCGGCGTTTACGTTGTAACGATCGTAACTGAATTCGTCAACCACATAAAAAACAATTAACAGGCAGGTTGCTAACCCTACCGACAAGCCCAGCACATTCAATAACGTGAACCCTTTATTTTTCATAAGGGAACGAACGGCGGTTTTAATGTAGTTTTTTATCATGATGATAGTTCATTTCTTCACTGGTGATCTATCCTAAAACATACCAAATTATAAGACACTAATAATCAGATAATTACATACAACGCTTACGATCATACTGTTCGCAAGTGTAACACCTTGTGTTCGTTATTGATACAGTGTTTTAATCGCTGGTCATTATTCATTAATCCACTTAATGACTAATGATAGCGTAGCGAAATGACCAATGACTACTCTGACCGCAAACTCTTCACCGGGTTGTTTAAAGCCGCTTTGATGGATTGGAAGCTTATGGTTACAAAAGCGATAAGTATTGCCGCCCCGCCTGCAAGCGCGATAACCCACCATTGTATGTTCATCCTATAGGCAAAGTCCTGCAGCCATTTATTCATGGCCCACCAAGCTACAGGCGTGGCTATGCAAATAGCGATAAGCACCAGCTTTATAAAATCCTTCGACAACATACCTACAATGGTCGGCATGCTTGCGCCTAACACTTTACGGATGCCGATCTCTTTTGTGCGTTGCTCTGCCGCATATGCAGCCAAACCAAATAAACCAAGGCAGGCTATAATAATGGCTAAAGAGGTGAATATGATAAATATCTCGCCTGTGCGCTGTTCGGTGCGGTAAATGCCGTCGAACTCCTGGTCCATAAATGAATATTCAAAAGCCTGGCCCGGCACAAATGATGCCCATTTATCTTTTATCCGGCTGATCAAAGCAGGCATATCCGAAGATTTGAGGCGGACGGTTACCGCGCCCATATCATTGCCATATACCAGTATCATTGCCCTCACCGGCTCTTTTAACGAGCGGTAATTAAAGTCCTTCATCACGCCTATCACATGGTACTGTTTAAAGGTTTTTCCCATCTGGTCGTTGGGTGAATACAATGACTGGCTTACAGGGTTGGTGTAACCTAACAATTTAGCGGCAGCTTCATTTAAAATAATCCCTGAAGTATCGGTTTTCATCTGGGCAGAAAAATTTCTCCCGGTCGCCATTTTTATACCCAGCGTAGGTATGTAATTTTCATCAACAAACCACTCTTCTGAAAGTATGCCCCGTTTTTGATCGATAAATGGGTCTTTGAAAAACGAAGTACTGTTATTTACGCTGATAGAAGTAGGCAAAAACCCACTTAATGACGCATTTTGTACACCCGGCAATTGTTTAAGCTCTTCCCTGAATGAATGATTTTTATTACCCAGGAACCATGCATTTTTAATGATGAGCACATGATCGCGGTTATTGCCAAGGTCCTTACTTTCAATGTATTTAAGCTGGTTGTAAATAACCAGCGTACCTATGATCAAAAATATGGAAATAAAAAATTGGAAAACCACCAAAGAGCTACGCAGCATACCCCCTTTAAAGCCTGAGGCGATTTTGCCCTTAAGCACTTCTATGGGCCGAAAGCCCGAAAGGAAAAATGCCGGGTAAGAGCCTGCCAGTCCGCCTATGACCAGCACCATCAAAGTTAAAACAGGAATTAACCAGCCTAATATCTGCGGGGTAATAGTCAGGTCTTTATTCGCCAAATTATTAAAGTAAGGCAACAATAACCATGCAGCTAATACCCCGATAATGGTAGCAACAAGCGTAACAATGATAGACTCTGTCAGGAATTGAGCTACGAGGTATTTACGCGGCGAGCCTAATACCTTGCGTACCCCTACCTCACGTGCGCGGTTTGCCGAGCGGGCAGTCGATAGGTTCATGAAATTGATGCAGGCAATGAGCAAAATAAATATGGCGATAGATGAAAATATGTAAACAGTACTCAAGCTGCCACCTGTGCTAAAATCGCCAACACGGTGCGATTGCAGGTGAATAGTTTTTAACGGCGACAGATCAAGCCTGAAATAATTACCATTTTTTTCAAAGTTGTCGAAATCTGTGTGGATCATACTTTGTAATTCCGGCCCGGCATGCTGCCGCATAAATCCTTTCAATTTTGCCTGCAAAGCTTGAGGATCGGCTCCGGGTTTTAATAAAATATAGGTCACAAAATTGTTGCTGAACCAGGTAGTTTGCCTGCTTTCCGCCAGGGTTGGCATCGACAAAAAGAAATCAAAATTGAAATGAGACTGTTGTGGTATTTTTTTTATAACACCGGTTACTTTATATGCCAGCGTATCATCAAATGTAAGTGTGCGGCCCACCACATTAGTGGCGTTAAAATATTTCCGGGCTATTTCATCGGTGATCACCACACTTCGCGGCTCTTTTAAAGCAGTAGCAGGATCGCCTTGTATCATCGGCAGGGTAAAAATATCAAACAAGGTCGAATCGGCATATATCATTTTATACTCCTGTATATCCTGGTTACCTTTTTTAACCTTAAAGCTGCCGCGGTCTATCATCCTGGCTACCTGTTCAACTTCGGGGAAATCCTGTTTTAATGCGGCGGCAGCCGGCGCCGGGGTCTCCGCGTAAGAATTCTCGTTACCTCCGAATTTAATATTGGCGTTTACCCGGTATATACGGTCGGCTTTAACATTGTACCTGTCGTAACTTAATTCATCAAATACATAAAAAACAATAAGCAAACAGGTGACAATTGCCAATGCAAGCCCCCCGATATTAATAGCCGTAAAACCCTTGTTTTTTGATAGGGTACGGAAAGCTGTTTTAATGTAGTTCTTTATCATGGGGATGGTTTATTAGTTCACTGGTTCATTAGTTCATTGATATCTATCCTAAAATACATACCAAAACATAATCTACTTATAATCAGCATATTAATAAATACACTATTTAATACACCGTTCGCAAGTGTAACACTTTGTGTTCGTTATTGATACAGTATTTTAATCATTGGGCATTTAATCATTTTTTTTATCTACCAATGACTAATAACAGCGTAGCGAAATGACTAATAACTACTCTGACCGCAAGCTTTTTACAGGGTTTGCCAGCGCGGCCCTGATGGCCTGGAAACTTACCGTGGTAATGGCTATGGTTATTGATAACATTCCGGCTATTGCGAATACCCACCAACCTATGTTTATTTTATAAGCATAGGCCTGCAACCACTTATTCATTCCAATCCAAGCCGTCGGGAATGCAATTATTGCAGCGATAATAACCAGTTGTAAAAATTCCTTCGACAACATATTGACGATACCCGGCACACTGGCGCCTAAAACCTTGCGGATACCTATTTCGCGGGTGCGCTGTAGTGTATTGAATGATGCAAGGCCAAGCAAACCGAGGCAGGAAATGAATATGGCGAGTACGGCAAAATACATGAACAGCTTACCAAAGCGCTCATCACTATCGTATTGTTTGTTAAAATTTTGGTCAAGAAAAGAATAATTAAAAGGGTATTGAGGGACAAGGGCCTTCCACATTTTTTGTATGGCAGTAATGGTAGCGGGAATATCTTTTGATGAGATTTTGAAAGTCATCAACCTGGCGTTTGATGGATTTACACGCATATTAAGCGGCTCGATATTTTCCTGTAAGGACTGGTAATGAAAATCCTTTACAACCCCTATTATCGTACCCTCCCGCCCCCATTGCGAAAACTTTTTACCGATGGCATCATTATTTGAAACATAACCCAACAGCTTTACCGTTGCCTCGTTTATTACCGTAGCTTTGGTTGAATCCGTTCCATAAGCGGTAGAAAAAGAGCGGCCAGCCACCACCTTCATCCCCAAAACAGGGATAAAATCATAATCAACATCATACATATTGAGGTTCAAAGGCTGCATAGCGCCTTGCCTGTTCTCAAATTCAGAGTGCGCGTTGGCACTCCCACCTCCCGGCCTGCCATGTGAAATGGTTGCCGCCAAAATGTTAGGAATACTTTTAAATTGATTTTTGAGGGATTCATAGTTTTTTTGAACTGCTGAATCTCCGCCGAAATCAATGGTCAGCATCTCATTCTTATCAAAACCAAGCGGCTGGCTGCGCATATAATTTAGCTGGTTATATACTACCAACGTACCGATGATCAACACAATGGAAATGGTAAACTGGAAAACTACCAGCCCTTTGCGCAGGAGCGCTCCTTTGGAAGAATTAGTGAATTTACCTTTCAAGATCAACACCGGTTTAAAATCAGATAAAACAAGAGCGGGATAAACGCCTGCAAATAAACCTATCACTACCGAGATAGGTAAAAGAACATAGATATAGCCCCCTGTAAAAATGTTATCAGCTATTTGCTTGCCTGCTAATTGATTAAACAATGGCAATAATAAGGTTACCAATACAACTGCAACCACAAAAGCAATAAGGCAAAGCACAACAGATTCACCTAAAAACTGTATTGTGAGCTGGCTGCGTGCTGCGCCTATCACTTTACGTACGCCAACTTCTTTGGCACGTTCTATTGCTCTTGCAGTAGTGAGGTTGATAAAATTAATAGCGGCTATCAGCAGGATAAATAAAGCTACAACCGAAAAAATGTAGACATCACTCAGGCTGCCCTGTTCTAAGCCGCCACGCGGGTCCATATAAATATCTTTTAATGGTTTTAAAAAAAGCGCGTAATTCTCTGCGCCTTTCCTGTCATTTTCATTAATATGCCTTATTAGGAAAGCCGGGAATTGTGCCTCCAGTTTATTCGGATCGGCACCTTTGGCTAATTTAAGGAATGTATAATTGTTAAAAGCGCCCCAATTCTCTAAACTTCCATGGTTCACCGTTTCCATTGTGGAAAGAGAATAAAGTATATCAAATTTAAATTGTGAATTTGTCGGTACATCCTTAACTATGCCGGTAACCAATAAAGGATATTTACCGTCATCTATTACTGTTTTACCCATAGGGTCTGCTGTGCCAAAATACTTTTTGGCAGTCGATTCCGTCAGCACAATACAAAATGGATTTTTCAGAGCGGTTTTAGGGTCGCCCTTTATTAGGGGGAAGCTGAAAATGTCAAAGAAGGATGGTTCAGCCATGAAAATATTATTTTCCTGGAACAGTTGATTGTTAACCTTTATCACTTCGTCGTCACCAAATATCCGTGTTTGAGCGATCACCTGGGGAAAATCCGCTTTAATGGCCGGCCCCATCGGACCAGAAGATTGAGACTCTTTCAAAACATCATTTGCCGATTTGATATCCACGTTCAGCCTGTATATCTGGTCGCCTTTGGTATGAAAGTTATCATAACTCAGTTCAAAACGGACGTACATCAGTATCAACAAACAAGCCGTCATGCCCACGGCAAGGCCAATAATATTGATGAGCGAGAAACTTTTGTGCCTCCACAAGTTGCGGAACGCTATTTTAATGTAATTCTTTATCATGTTATTTAGTCATTAGTCATTTCACTTCGTTGTCATTGGTCATTTATTCGCTTCTCAAGCTTTTTACCGGGTTGGCCAGTGCAGCTTTTACCGATTTATAACCTACTGTTAACCATGCAATTGTTATAGAAACTATGATTGCCAGCCCGAATATCCACACACTCAACTGAATACGATAGGTATAGATTTGTAACCAGCCATTCATTATATACCAACCCACGGGCACCGCTATAGCAAACGAAATGAGAATGAGCATGGTAAACTCTTTCGAGAACAGGTAAACAATGCTGCTTACCGATGCGCCCAATACCTTGCGTATGCCTATTTCCTTTGTGCGCTGCACGGCCATAAATGATATTAAGCCATATAAACCCAGGCACGAAATAAAAATGGCTATGCCTGCAAATAATTTGTATATCAATACCATTTGGTTATCCTGCCTGTAAAACTGGGCTATATCGGCATCTATAAAATAATAGTTGTAGGCATATTGGGGATAAGTAGCCCCCCATATTTTTTGTATGGATGCCATTGTACTATGTATATGTGCCGTACGTACTTTAACAGCCATCTCGAGCCCGTAACCGTCGCGCGGAAATATGACCATAGGCTGCACACCTTCGCGAAGCGATTTGGATTTAAAATCTTTAACCACACCTGTAATCACCGACCAGTACTTATTGCCCGCTTTTATGCTTTTGCCGATAATATCCTGCGGGTTTTGAAAGCCTAACTTATGTGCCATAGTTTCGTTAACTACTGCCTGGCGCGTGCTATCGCCATTTTCGCAGCCTTTACCCGCAA
>Ga0206859_1043_pt1 | contig 29092 bp, 32 predicted proteins | sample Alteio_BWOrgCont_47_FD_152882 | JGI IMG/M metagenome (GOLD analysis project Ga0206859, IMG submission 152882) | Enriched cells from forest soil in Barre Woods Harvard Forest LTER site, Petersham, Massachusetts, United States -... | ecosystem: Environmental > Terrestrial > Soil > Temperate forest >... | reverse complement strand
ATTAGCTCTTCAGCAAGCGATGGTATGCCTTTCATGCCCAGAAGCGTACTCATTTCACCTTCATTTACCTTGGCTTTGCCTGCTATGGCGGTGTCTTCGGGGTATGACATGATGAGCGCGCCAAATCCCTGGGTATATAATAACGCGCGTTCCATCAACCCGGCATCCTGTACAGGGCGGTTACCGTCGGTAAAGGCTTTGGCACCACTCAGGAACATATCATACATCTCGGCCAGATCTCTCCCTTCGCGTTTGTGCGATATGCTGCCCATAGGGTAAACATCCACTAAATTATGCCTGGCGCGGTTAAGCAGGTATTCCACTTCGGCCTTTGAGTGTACAGGCGGATGGGTATTCGGCATTAAAGCAAGCCCGGTAAATCCTCCCGCTGCTGCGGCTTTAGTACCTGTTTGCAGGTCTTCTTTTGTTTCCAGCCCTAATTCACCAATATTGCAGTTCAGGTCAAAAAATCCGGGGGTAACATATTTTCCGGCACCGTCGATCACTTCGGCTTTGGCATTTACCTTTGGCGCTATCAGTGAAATATACCCGTCCTCAACCAAAATATCGGCAACTTTTTGATGAAACGGCGAGTTTGGGTCGACAATGGTAGCGGATTTGATAAGCAAATTCATTTGCGCTGCTTTAAGGGGTGGATATATTATTGATTTAAATACTCCGCTCAACTACCTGTTTTACAGGCTTATAAAACCTCAACAGTATAATTTCGGCGGCTAAAAAGATCAATGCCAAAATTATACAAAGTTTCCATAATTGCGGGCCTATATTTAATTCGCTTACCGCGTTTTTTATAGAACCTTTTCCGCCTACTAATATCGAACTTGATTTTGGCATAAACTTAGCCAATTCTGCATCACTGAAATATACCAGGTCCGACTCACTACGGTTGTCGTTAAAAGCCAGTACGGCAACGGTACTGTCCTGCTTTTGCAGGTTATAAGTACCATTTTGCTGTACCTGGTCGGAGGTATAAAGCAAGGTGCTTCCCTCCTGTTGGCGTACATCAGGAATAATGCTGATGCTATCCTTTACCAGTTTTAGCAATTGCTTTTCATTGGTTTGGGTTGGGGGTATCTCTATACTTTCATCGTGCCCGATAGTGTAGAACAATGGCTGATCGTGCCCACTGAGTAAGGCCATTCGGAACATTACCGGCAAAAAAAGCGCGTGGCGCGGTAAGTTGCTAAAATCTTCGTTTAATGGGACTGCTGAAACATAAACCTTTCCCTTGCCGCTGATATCTTCTGCTAAAAATAATTGTCCGCCGGGCAGGTTCATTAAATTTTCGGTCCTTCCTTGCGATGGACTTAACTGATAATATTTTTTTATGACAGGCCGGTCGGGGTTTTGCGGAAAGGAATCGAATATACTTTTAAATACCTCGTTTTGCAGGTTGATGGACGATACTTTGGTGGCGGAGGCAATTAATTTTTCAGGATAAGCAGCACCCATCGGCTGTAAAAGATCGCGGTAAGTGGTTAGATCAGCGTCTGCCGCCGGAAATACCACTAAACTCCCGCCCTTTTGTACATAGCCTTTTAATTGCTGCGCCAGGCCCGTTGATACCGACCTTACATCGCTCAAAACTATAATGGGATAATTCCCAAGCCCGGCATAGTCCACATTGCCTGCAGGTACATCCTTAACCTCAAAAAAAGCATCGGCAGCAAAAACGGCTTTCAGATAGGGATTTGGTGTTCCATCGTCTATGAGCAAAACAGGCATTTGCTGCTTTACATCAAAGCTAAAATAAAACTGGTTATCAAATGTAACCGGGTTATCCTGTAAAGTGATCTCGCCACGCTGCCAACCTGATTGCAGGCCCGAGAATGAAAGCGTATCGTTTTGTGCCCATCGGGGATTGATGGTATAACTGCCCTGCGCTTTTGTTTCACCATTGATAAGTACCCTGAGCGGGATCTTTTCTGCCGGTGCATCAGCATAATTATGCAGGCGCAACACCAGCTTTTCACTTTCACCGGGGCGATGTACCGCGCTTAGCAAAAAAACAGAATCTACCGCTACGTTTGGCAAACTGCTGGCTTTGAGCTTGACCAGGCTGATATGTGTACTACTATCGGTTTTGACAGGTTGACCGTTAGCCATATTCTTCTGAAGATCAGAGATAATATAAATTGACTTAACCGCATTGGGTTGTGTGTTGAGCAAACTCTGCTGGCGGTCGATGATCTGCTGCAGGCTGCGGCTCTCCGGACCGATCTTTACCGCATCAACCGCATCATTAAACTCATCGCGACTTAGTAAGCGCTGATGTTTACCCTCAAAATCCTGCGTAAGCAGTTGAAAACGGTCGTTTATACCATAAGCCGAGGCAATTTCCCTGGCTTTTTCCTTAGCTTCATCAAGCAGCGAACCCTCGCTGTTGATGGTTTGCATGGAATAGGAATTATCTACAAAAATACTTACTGCCTGCTGTGTATTGGCATTAATGGCTTTCTGGTTGCTGAAATAAGGCCGCGCAAATGCCAGTACCAAAAAAGTAAGCGCTAATAAACGCGTTGCGAGAATGAGGCGTTCTTTTAAATTCCTGCGGGATGATTGCTGCTCGTTAACCTGTTTCAGGAACTGCACATTGCTGAAATATACCTTTTGATATTTGCGAAAATTAAACAGGTGAACAAGTATGGGGACAACCAGTGATAGTAACGCGAATAAAAAAGCGGGATACAGGAAGTGCATATTCAGATGTGCAGATTTGCGTGTGTGCAAATGTGCAGATTATGTTGGCGAATAGCAAAAATGGGGCGTAAGATCAATTTATTACTCATCTTCACTCTTTGCAGGATAAAACCTATCGTTAAAATTTACGAGGAACAATTCCTTTGTGGCACGGGTACAGGCGGTGTAGAACCAGCGCAGGAAATCGAGGTTAACCATTTCTTCGGTCAAATACCCCTGGTCAACAAAAACGGCATCCCACTGGCCGCCCTGCGCTTTATGGCAAGTGATGGCGTACGCAAATTTTATTTGCAGCGCGTTGTAGTATGGATTTAGTTTTAATTCCTCATGCTTTTGGCGTTTGTTGGTAATGTGGTCGTAATCTTTCATAACCTCCAGGTAAAATCGCTTTTGCTCGGTTGGCGGTAAGGCGGGCGCTTCGGAATACAGCGTATCCAGCATGATCTTGCAATCCAGCACGGGGTCTTCGGCATAATCCGTGAATTCCAGTTGCACATCCGCGAATCGGAAACCATATTGCTCCTCGTATTTGCGCACCTTGCGTACCCGTGCAATGTCGCCATTGGCAATAAAACCCGTGCTGCCCTCCTCCTGGTCCTGCAGCCAGAAATAATTGTTTTTTACCACCATTACCTGGTCGCCGCCAGTGAGTTCATCCTCGCGCCACAAAATACGCCCGCGTATCTGGCGGTTATACAGGTTGGCGTTTTTGTTGGAGCGGCATATGATGAGCGTATTCTCATCGCCGTATTTGTTGTAGGCGTAATTAATGCCCTCTTCCAGTTTATCGCTACCCATTCGGAAAACATCCTTGTAGCCTTTGGTAATAATCTGCGGGTTGGTAATATCTTCGGTGCGGATGATGTTGCGTATGTTGGTCACATTCAGCAATATGCCCGAGTCTTTTTGCTGTCGGAGTACGTCCGTTAGCTCATAACCAAATACTTTCAGGCCGAACTGCATTTTCATGAGTTTGGCATCCAATGCGGGACTTTCCTCGGAGCCGACCGGCGGTAACTGGGCGGTATCGCCCACCAACAGCAGCTTGCAGTTCTTCTCATTGTACACATATTTCACCAGGTCGTGCAGCAGGGTTTCGCGGTTGTTGCCGCTGATCTCATCCGAGATCATAGAGGCTTCATCAATAATAAAAATGGTATCCGTGGCTAAATTATCGCCTGCCATAAACGATTCATCTACATTCAGCGCCGACTTTTTGCGGTAAATGCGTTTATGAATAGTAAATGCCTTCCGCCCCGAGTAACTGGTAATTACCTTAGCCGCCCTGCCCGTTGGCGCCAGCAATACCGACTTATAATTATAGCTGCGCAAAGTCTTTACCAGCGCGCCCACAATCGTAGTCTTTCCTGTACCTGCATAGCCGCGCAAGATAAAGCAATCGTTGCCCTGCTCGCTTTTTAAAAAAGTATCCAGCTTGCCGAACAGCTCCAGTTGCTGCGCAGTAGGTTCATGAGGGAAGGCTTTGAGGATGGCATCTGACACAGGTTAAAGGTAATTAATTTGGTGTTTCATGGTACAGTGACACACTCATGGTACACTTGGTGCAAAACACGACATCAATTAATTGTAAACAAACTAATAATCAGCAACTTACAAAGTTCGGTAATATTTTTTGCATCAGTTTTTTATGATTTTTACATCAAAAAAAGTTCATTTTGGACTCAAAAAACGAGTATTTCACCTCATTTTATCCAAAATTGGTCGAAAAAAGTCAATAATTCACTAAAAAACAGGCTAAGAATTGATGATTTTTAGTGGTATATCCCGCAAAAAACGACCAGGGCTGGTACAATTTGACACACTATTTATTACAAATTACATCGCGGGAACAGCATGAATAGCGCCGATATGCCGCTGAACTATACGGTGAGTTTCCGCGCCAAAAGCCCGGAACGCGGCATTGCCGCCGTCAACAGCTTCTTTGGCAAATGCCGCGCCGTCCATATCATGCAGCGTCGCCATCTCGGATAGATAAGCTTTGTCAAACATCCCGCCGGACAATGACGATAAATATTTCATTTTAGCCGAAAATTTGGCATTCATCTGCGGCGAAATGGTAATACCTGCATGCGCCGCGATATTTTCCAGTTTTGAACCTACGAGCATATGATCGTGCACCTCGGCGGTGGCAAAATCTATAATATCCTGTGTCGAGCCCTTGCTCATCGCCAATTTGCCTGCGGCCACCTCGAACATACCGCCCTGCGATACCTTGGCCACAAAAGCCCTATCCTGCGGTGTTGCGCTTTGTGCATTTGCTGTTGAGCTTATAGCCAGAATTGAGATAATTAATGTTGATTTGAGTGAGAATTTCATAGTCAGATGGTTTGATGTTTGAATTTAACAACCTGGAAAGGAAAAAGTTCCGCGCTATTTACAACCAAACCATGGTTTTGTGGGTTCGTGAGGGAAGGCTTTGAGGTGGCGTTTTTACGAGGAAAAGTTATTGAATCGGATGATGGGGCTGAAAAGCTTAATTCATTCTTATATTGGTATTAATCCAGTTGCAAATATTTTCGTACAGTTACTGTTACCATATCTAAGAAAGAGGAATCTTTCAAATCTATTTTAACATCTTCTTCGTTATTCATTCTATTAAAGTAATTGATTATTTTATCATTTATATAAAACTGTAATTTGTCTTTTCTTTCGATCTCAAAAAATCTATGATCTAAATTTAAAAGAGAGTTTATTTCCTTGTTCTCCTCTTTGGTTGCTCCTGCGAGCCTTTTATACACATGTGTCCTTACATCATTGTAATCCAGCCCTTTAAAAATAATACCATAGTTTAAATAATAGTAATTACCAAAATACGATTTTTGAAGCTCTAATTTTTTAATTAATACCCCATTATCAATTGACCATGTATTATTTTTTTTCTTAAAAGACAATGGCTTAAATACTTCATGTAGAAATTTAATTAACTCTGTTTTTTCCATGTTCCAATCCTGCATAATCTATCAAATCTAAGATTTATTCTCGTATGTTATTTAGTATTACGACGATAACACCCCACTGGTTTAAGAGTTACGCAAAAAAGTCAATAGATAAGTTAGCTCAGATGAATAAACCAGCGGTTATGTACGCTTAGTTTTCCTTCGATATTTTTAATAATTTAGTCGCCTTACGAATCAATAAATTCACATGGCAGAATATCCAAAAGTAAAAGCTCCGGATTTAGTAGGTACTTATCCGGCTTTGGCAAAATCAGGGGGTGGTTACGTTTGGGATGCAGTATTGGAGTATAGAGTTTGGTGCCATCCGGAACGCGGAGCTCCCGACATTGAAGATGGAAATGATTATTATTATACTTTCGAAGAATGTGAAGATGCCGTTAAATTTTCAGAAGAAAATCCCGGGACCGAAACCCCATTAGCACTTATCGAACAAAATGAATATATCGATGAACCAGAAGATGGTGGATATACTCATATTAAAGAAAAAAGAATAACTGAATGGCCAATTGAATTCCTTAAGCGTCCAAAGAGAACTGAAAATACTATTCCTGACTTCTTATCCCCCGATGCTCCCACTAATAGACTGGAAATATTACGCGGACAAGCTTAATTAATTTCAATATTTCACACTTGCGCTCGTTTACAACGAGTGCTTAACATTTTTTGGCATTTGCAATGCCCTGCGCGATGCAATCCCACACTGGTTTAAGAGTTAGCGCAGCGCTCTTAAATCCAACATGAAAAACAAGGACTCCGTCCGGGTTTTGGAACAAAATCATTGTATTCAGTAAATTCGTGCTTTTAATTAAATTCGTGCAATTCGTGTTAACTTAAAATATTACTTTTGTTCAACAGCATGAGCGATCCTATTTACACTTACCTCCATCCCGGTTTTAACCTGAAACAGGTAAACAGCGGTTATACCCTGCTGCTGCAGGTATATGCCGGTTCGTTTTCCTACGCGGTGGTCCACGGCAATCAACTGATGGCCTGGGCACAGGATTGCGATTTGGGTTTGATGGATGAGCCCGGCGAACATGAGCTGCTCACGTACGACTACAAAAATGTGGTAACCGGTTTAACCGCGACCGGGTTTACGCTGGTGCCGAATGTGCTGTATAACGAAGGTAAAGTAGCCGATATCGCGCGTTATTTGGATGTAAAACCCGACGAAAAAGTGTTTGCCCAGGTACTGGACGATGAAAACCACATCATTTACAAAACAGCTAAATCGGTTGCAGATACGGCGGAAATATACGGCCTGCAAAAGACTGCCTTTATAAACAAGGGCTGGATTGAGGCCATTGCCAAAAGCGGGCCGACTGCACACGACCTGTATCTCGATATTGAAAAAGACCGGGTATCTATTCTATATTTCGAAGAAGGTAAAGTGCGTTTTTATAATTCTTTCGCGTTCAGCAACCCTGATGAACTGGCTTATTATGCCGCCTACGTGGCACAGGAACTGGAATTACAGCCCCGCCGCCTGAGTATTATCGTCAGCGGCGATTTCAACATACAGGATAATAATGGTATCCGCCTTTCGGAGTTCTTTGCAGTAGTTGAGGAAAATTATCTTGAAGTTGTAAATACTCCGCCCGGCGTACATCCTCATCAAATACTGGCGCTTACCGCTTTAAGTTTATGCGTATCATCGGAGGTACACTAAAGGGGCTGCGGCTTAACCCGCCAAAAAACTTACCCGTACGCCCCACTACCGACCTGGCCAAAGAAGCGCTGTTCAATATCCTGCAAAATAAAATCGAATTTGAAGGCATCAAGGTACTTGACCTGTTCAGCGGCACAGGTAACATCTCCATGGAGTTTGCCTCGCGCGGCGCAATCGAGGTACTATCGGTGGACCGCAGTATTCATTGTATCCATTATTTGAAAGATATAGCGCGGCAGCATAAGCTCCCGCAAATAAAAACCTTTAAGGCCGATGTTTTAAAGTACCTGCAACTGGAAACCCAACAGTACGACCTTATTTTTGCAGACCCGCCTTATGATATGAACCAGATCCCGGAACTTCCAAAGATCATATTTGAAAAAAATCTGTTGCTACCCGGCGGATTGCTGATCGTGGAGCATCAGTCGCTGCAAAACTTAAGCAATCATCCCGCGTTTGCGGAGCAAAGGACTTATGGGTACACATCGTTTTCGTTTTTTGAAGCCTCTTAATTGTCATTGCGAGGTACGAAGCAATCGCAAGGAAGCAAGGCCGTTATGCAAAGTTCGCGATTGCTTCGTACCTCGCAATGACAAAAATTAAGATTTCTCCTCGTACCTCCTCGAAATGACAACATAAACATATATTTGTACAACAAGTATAACTCATTATGAAGATCGCCCTTTTCCCCGGCTCGTTCGATCCTGTTACCAAGGCACACGTTGATATTGTGAAACGCTCTATCGGTTTGTTCGATAAGGTGTATATCGGCATTGGGGTAAATAGCTCGAAAGCGGGATTTTTAAGCATAGAAACACGTGAAAAAATGCTTAGGGCGGTTTTTGAGCATGAGCCCAAAATTCATATAATAGCCTACGAGGGATTGACCGTTAATTTTTGCCAGAGCATTGGCGCTGCTTATATGATCCGGGGCATACGTACCGTATCCGATTTTGAGTATGAGAAAGCCATCGCCCAAATGAACCACGCTTTGATACCCGATATCGAAAGCATATTCATTGTAAGTAAACCGGGATATTCTTCCATAAGTTCCACCATTGTGCGTGAGATCATGCGGCACAATGGCGATGTGGCCCAGTTTATTCCGAAAGAAGCGCTGGCTTATCTTTGATCAGGTCCTTTTCTACCAGTACATCCAGTATAGAGGGAAAAGTATTTGCTAAAATAGCATCGATATGCCCCTTCCTAAACCAGCGCACATCGGTTATCCCCTCTTCTAACTGCGGTTTTAGCTTATCGTTGCCTTTATATTTCATGCTGTACCAATGCGTTTTTTTCAGCACCACTTCGCCCCGGCTCACGTAGGCATGATAAGTTTTGCAAATTTTTTCTCCTAACTTGCTGACGGTTATCCCGCACTCCTCCTCTACTTCGCGCACGGCAGCCACTTTGGTTTTTTCGTCTTTTTCTATCTTGCCTTTTGGCAGGTCCCATTTGTCATTCCGGTAAATGAACAGGTAATCGTCGTGCTGGTTTTTCACCAGTCCGCCAGCGGCTTCTATTAAAGTAATACCAGCGATAATGTTTTTAAGATAAACACCCGCATCGGGGCAAACAATGTAAAAGTTTTTATTGTGGTGCGCCAGTATCCAGGTGTAAATTATTTTCAGATCAAACATCTGGGCATCAATCTTTTCATAGCTTTCTGCCTTCTTCGGTTCGGATTCTGTGAGCAGAATAGCTTTTTCGTTGATATAAATTCTGTATTTTTGAGCCATATGTTTAATAATAGTGAGGCCGAACAACAGGTGGCCGAGTTCCTGCTGCAAATTAAAGCAATTAAATTACAACCTAATAATCCGTTTACATGGGCATCAGGCTGGAAATCGCCTATCTATTGCGATAATCGTATAACCCTGTCGCACCCTACCGTGCGCACCTATATCCGTCAGCAATTAACAAAGCTGATACAGGAAAAGTTTGGCGCTGTTGGTTGCATAGCAGGTGTTGCCACTGCTGGCATACCACAGGGTACACTGGTTGCGCAGGAATTAGGGTTGCCATTTATTTATGTGCGCGCCAAACCTAAAGAACATGGCCGTGGAAATATGATAGAGGGTGATGATATGTCGGGCAAACGCGTGGTGGTAATCGAGGACCTGATCTCTACCGGTAAAAGCAGTTTGCAGGCAGTTGATGCGCTGCGCGATGCAGGTTACGAGGTATGTGGCCTCGCCGCTATATTCACCTACCAGTTTGATGTAGCTACTGAAAATTTTAACGAGGCTAAATGTCCGTTCGTAACCCTGTCAAACTATGGCGCACTGATAAAATATGCTGAGCAGCACCATTATATCACCAGTGCCGATGTGGATATGCTAAAAAAATGGCGCGAAGATCCGTCAGTTTGGGGAGTTTAATAATAAGTGAAGCTACTGATCTCTAATCACTAACACCTGATCACTAACCATGACCACCTTCCAAAGCTCAATACATATCAACAAACCCGTTGACCAGGTTTACGCTTTTTTGGCTGATTTGAATAATCATGGCAAATTAATGCCGGAAGATGATATATCTGATTGGTCGTCCACTATGGATACAGCGAGTTTCAGTGTCAGGAATATGCTGAAGTTGTCGCTTAAAGTTGAAGAAAGGTTAATTGATGAAATGATCAGGATTGTTCCTGCTGAAAAACCGCCGTTTGATATGGAACTGAAATGGGAACTATCGGCCGACGGCGAATATAATACCGATGTGGTGTTTACCATAAATGCGGATCTGAATATGATGATGAAGATGCTTGCAGCCGGCCCTTTACAAAAATTGGCCGACGATGAGTCGGCCAACTTGCTAAAATTGTTGCAATAATAGATTAATATTATAGAGTTTTTTGTTTGTCGAAATAATGGACGAATATCACAAATACATTAATGATAATTAGTCCTGCAATTAATAATCCCATATTTTTTCTTCTCTCCCTTCTAAAAAATTATTTTTCAGCTATATGTACGTAATCAAAATACGTTCCAATATCTTAAAAATTAATTTTCTTCCTAATAACGAAATATTGTAACGGATATTTTACTTTTCTACGAATTATTTTTTAAAAAAGTTGCCCACTATTCTCCCCTTTGGGGAATATATGGGATTGTACAATAATCACGCCTGCGCTACTTAATTATAAGTATTTAGCGTATTTTTGCACAAAATATAAGGGGCAGCATGATCACGGTATCCAATCTATCGCTACGTTACGGCAAAAGAACATTATTTGAAGACGTTAACCTGAAATTTACCCAGGGTAACTGCTATGGCATTATTGGCGCGAACGGGGCCGGGAAATCAACATTTTTAAAAATTCTTTCAGGCGATATCGACCCTACAAGCGGTTCGGTGAGCTTTACCCCCGGTGAGCGTATGGCCGTGTTGAGCCAAAACCACTATGCCTTTGATGAATTTTCGGTAATAGAAACTGTTATGATGGGCTACAAGGAAATGTATGCCGTGATGAAGGAAAAAGATGCCATTTACCTTAAAGAAGATTTTAGCGATGCCGATGGCGAACGCGCAGGTGAACTGGAAAACCTTTTTGCCGAAATGGATGGCTGGAACGCAGAGAACAATGCCGCTACCCTGTTAAGCAACCTCGGCATTAAAGAAGAATTCCATTATAAACTGGTGAAAGAACTGGATAATACCCAAAAAGTACGTGTTTTATTGGCACAGGCGCTTTTTGGCAAACCTGATATTTTACTACTGGATGAGCCTACCAACGACCTGGATATCCACACCGTTAGCTGGCTGGAAGATTTTTTGGCAGGATATGAGGCAATCGTATTAGTGGTATCGCACGACAGGCACTTTTTGGATACCGTTTGTACCCACGTGGTGGATATCGACTTTGCTAAAATGACCATTTACACCGGCAATTATACTTTTTGGTATGAATCGAGCCAGTTGGCCCTGAAACAACGCAGCGATCAGAATAAAAAGACCGAGGACCGCGTGAAGGAGCTGCAGGAGTTCATCCGCAGGTTCAGCGCCAATGCATCTAAATCAAAACAGGCCACCAGTCGTAAGAAAGCGCTGGATAAGATCAATATCGACGAGATACAACCCTCCAACCGTAAATACCCCGGCATCATTTTCAACAACCTTGGCCGCGAGGCGGGCGACCAAATATTACAGGTAGAGAACCTCTCAAAAACACTCAATGGTGAGCTTTTATTCGCCAATATCAGCTTCACGGTAAATAAGGGTGATAAAATTGCTATCCTCTCACAAAACAGCTTAGCTACCACCGCTCTTTACGATATTTTAACCGGGCGCGATAAAAATTATAAAGGCAGCTTTAAATGGGGCATTACCATTAACCCGGCGGATATCCCGATGGATAACACCGAATATTTCAAGGGTAAGGATACCAACCTTATCGACTGGCTGCGCGATTACTCCACCGGCGACAAAGACGACCAGTTTATCCGCGGTTTTTTAGGCCGGATGTTATTCTCGGGCGAGGAAGTGCTGAAAAAGAGCAATGTGCTTTCAGGTGGCGAAAAAATGCGCTGTATGTTCAGCCGCATGATGCTGCAACAGGCCAATTTATTGCTGTTTGACGAACCAACCAACCACCTCGACCTCGAATCTATCACCGCACTTAATAATGGCATGAAGGACTTCCGTGGCACCATCCTGTTCACCTCGCGCGACCATGAGCTTACCGAAACCGTTGCCAACCGCATTATCGAGCTTACACCGGGCGGTTATATTGATAAACTGATGGAATACGATGAGTATATCAACAGCGATGCCGTTCAAAAGCAAAAAGATGAATTATACGCTTTAGCTTAAACTACTCATGTTAAAAAAACTCCTTATCCTTACCGTCTTAGTTTTTATATCTGTAGCTGCTACTTTCGCGCAAACTATTGAAGGTACGGTAAAAGATGCCAAAACCGGTGCGGCGTTGGAATATGTGAATGTGGGCATCCCTGGTAAAAATATTGGTACTGTTACTGATAACAGCGGGCATTTTCAGTTGCCCATTAACAATAACAGTTCCGATAGCCTTAAAATTTCCATGATAGGCTATATTTCAAAAACCTTTAAAGTAAGCGATTATATACCGGGCAAAACCATACTGCTTGATATCAACAGCCGTGAGCTTACCGAAGTAAAGATCTTCAGCAAAAAGCCTAAAATGGCTGTTTTGGGTAACACCACCCGATCACAATCAACCGATGCCGGGTTTACCAGTAACGAGTTAGGTAACGAGATAGGTGCTGTGATCAAAATAAAAAGGGCACCAACCCATTTGCTTCAGTTTAATACGTCCCTTGCCCACCCTGCAACAGATTCAGTAAAACTTCGGCTCAATTTTTATACGGTTACAGATGGGCTGCCCGACAAGATAATCCAGGATCAGAACATTTTTATTACGGTTAAAAAAGGACAGGATAATATATCTGTCGACCTTACCCCTTACCACATCGTAGTGCAGGATAAGTTTTTTGTGAGTTTGGAGTGGATAGAAAATGCCAAAGGCAGTGGTTTGATGTTCTCGGCGAGCCTTTTAAGCAGTGCCATCATCGCCAGGGAAACCAGCCAGGCCAACTGGGAAAAAATGGCTATAGCCGGTGTGGGTTTTAATGTTTTGGCCGAGTATTAATTGCGTATAAACGCTCAAATTAACGTGTTTTCCAAAACCTGTTTTCATTATAGCCAAATTCCGCTATATTTGCAGCCCGGTAAAAAACGACTTGGTAGCTCAGCCGGTAGAGCAACTGACTCTTAATCAGTGGGTCGAGAGTTCGAGCCTCTCCCAGGTCACCCAGCGAGGTATAACGTCATTTTTGACGCTTTTCCTCGCTTTTTTTTGCCCAAAAACGGCCCTGGCGCTATAAATAAGGCCGATTATGGAATTTAGCCGAATAGTTCGAAAATTATTTTTTTCAAACACGAAATTTTCAGGGAATATCGAACTAATTATCTCCCTTTTAACCTCAATAGTGCCTTCCCGGTACTTTAAATGCAGATTTTGCAAGTTCGATACCGCATTGGGGATAATTGCAGAAACATCGGGCGTTTCACTATTTAAGGAAGCCAATCTGCTTTCCAGATCAGCAATCTTTTTATCACATTGATCTTTAATCTCATGAAATTCATCATTATCCAAATCACCTACCAGCCGCATTTCCCTTGCATTCAATTTACGTTTCGTCAGCTCATTGATTTGCTGGGTGATTGCTTTAACATCACGTTTATAGGTGCCTGTTTCCTGCTCAAACACATCACGCACAACTTCTTCGTATAACTCTGTTACCGCTGGTTCCAATGAAAACAAACTTAACTCCTCTTCAAAAAGCGCATTGACTTTCTTCGCATTCGCCCGAAACCCGCAAGCTGACGAACAGTGGTAGTAATGATAATGCTGGCGACAACCCTTTGAAGCGCTCGCAATCAATCTCGCACCGCATCGCGGGCAATCCAAAAAACCTTTAAGCACAATGACGTCATTCAATACTATTTTCTGACCGGTGATACTCTTTCTTCTCCGCCCGTCGATAATGTCCTGTACTTGATAAAATAACTCTTCAGGCACAATAGGTTCGTGCTGTCCCTGAACAATTCTTCTTTCCTCGTCCTTATACGCACTAACTACAATTTTACCGCAATAGACCGGGTGCCGCATTAATTTTTGGAAATTGTTCCTGGTTGTCTTCAACCCTTTTTCCCTGGCAATCCGCCACACAGCGTCAGTCCCAAGAATTCCCTTAGATAATTCTTCAAAAGACTCGCGCATGATTCCTGCTATAGGGTCGACCGGCGCGATGAATTTCTGGCCGGACTCTGAAACCTTATTTTTATAACCCATTGGTGCCGTTGCCATCCATCTTCCCTCCTTTTTTGCACGCCTCATGCCATTAATGGTATTCAGGGCGCGCCGGTCATTGTCAACTTCAGGCACTGCGAGGTAAATTGCCAGGATCACCTTGCTTTCTGGCACGGAGATGTCAAGGGGTTGCTCGATAGCAACAGGCTCTACAGACAGGGCCTTCAATATTTTGATCATGCCATAAGCATCGGCCGTGTTCCTGCTGAAACGATCCCACTTAGTAAACAGGATAAGGTCTATGTTTTTTCCTTTTGTTCGTTTAAGTTCACCAAGCAACTTGACCCACTGCGGCCGGTCAAAAGTCTTCGCTGAATAATCCTCAAAAATCACCTTATCAACCAGTATGTTATTGCGTTCGCAATATATCCTTAAACGCTCGTCCTGGTCCCTTTGAGAATAACCTTTATCAGCCTGCTCATCAGTGCTAACACGGATATATAAAATCGCATTTTTCATTTTTTCAACATCTCCTTCACCTCTAATTTAGCCATTTTATACAGAAAATCCAACACTTTTTGCGCTTCTTTTACAGTTAAATTCAACCCGCCTTTTTTCAAAATCTCCGCTGCTTTTTCAGCAGAAATAGTTTGTCGCACCATCACTTCCAAATAATTCAAAAATGCAATGATGGCGATGACTATCATGAAAAGATGGTAGCAGAGAGGTTGGTAACCTAAAATAAAACCAAGAGAATCTAACTTGCGATTTTTATAATTGCAAATTGGCGAAGAGTTTCTTATTGCAGTGGATTAGGTAAAAAAACCGATACAAAAGTTAAACTTAACTGATTGTAATAATATTCACTTGTTCCGATTTGACTTAGCACTTCGGCGGCATCTGCCCTCCCCTGACATTTTCCCAGCCATAGCGTAATATGTAATCCATCACTAAACGTTCTTTTAACTCAAGATAGCCGCCGGTACCGGGCTTTATCGTTATCAATTCTAACACCTTTACGACGCGGTTATCTTTAGTCCAGGCGATGCTTTTGCCATCAAAATGCTCACCGAGCGATTTACCTAATTTTTGGCAGCTTCCGATGTAGTATCGGTCATTTTCAAGTTCAAGGACATAAATATGCCATTCACCAAATGAACCAAACAAATAAGGGCAATCTGACACAAAATACCTGATTTTATTTTTATCGCAGTCATAAATGTGGCTAATCCGTTCTTGCAACTTAAACGATTCAACAACTAAAAAATCTCCGCCCCTGACATTTTCCCAGCCAAATCGCTCCATATAATGCAAAGTCATCCAATTTTCGTACAACATTGCTTCGGCAGCGCTATTCACTGATATACTTCTTGTTAACAATATATGCAAAGGTTTGTGCAGTCGCGTCCACCTTGCACCCTTGCCTGATAAATGTTCATTAAACCTGAATGCAGGATCTTCCGTTTGGCCAACATAATACTTGTCGCCGGTGAGTTCAAGTAAATACAACTTTAATTCTATTGCCATCGCACGCTGTCGGCAAAAATAATGCACATAAGTTTTCATAGTGGTAGATAACTGTTCAGTAATGTATTTTCAGATAATAAGTTTAATTTCAGCGCAAAAACCTTAATAAAGAAATGCAAGGCGATAACTTAATTGGAATCAGTACCATAACTGTCATTTTAATTTTCATTTTGTTATTGGGCTTCCTTTATGGCTGGAAACGTTATATCAGAAATAAAAAGGCTATAGAAAAAACAAAGGCATTATTACCGGCGATTGCTGATGCCATTAAAGACTACCTACTACTCACGAACTACGACAATTACTTTTCTAATTTCCAGGAACAACAATTTTTGCAGGCCTATTCGGCCATTTTCAGTGCCATCCCAAACTATTACAACAAAACAGGTTTAGCCAAAGCAGATAATGCAGTCATTGCGAAATTTTTAACTATTTATAAAAGCACCGCCAAAGATCGAACAACCTATAACGAACTTTTTGTGAAAGCCGAATCCGAAAAGTATGCCCATTTATTTGATACACTTGAGACCTACCCCTTGTCGCGGGATCAGGTTGAGGCTATCGTAAGGGATGAAGACAATAACCTGGTCATTGCCGGAGCCGGAACCGGCAAAACCACCACCATTAGCGCCAAAGTTGCCTACCTGCTCACTAAAGGTCTTGCCAAACCCGAAGATCTTTTAATCATTTCTTTTACCAAAAATGCAGTAGATGAAATGTATAAACGATGCGTCCAATTCTGCAGCGCCATTCCCGGTGCGGAGCAATTGGATGTAAGGACTTTCAATAGCTTCGGTTATTTTGTTACCAGGTACTGCTCTCCGAGTGAAATCTTACTGGCGTTCGACGGGAAAGAGGGTCCCACCAAAGTTTTTCTCCAAAAAGCCTTTAACGAGTTATTTATTAATGATGCTGACTTTCAAAAAAAAGCCATCAGCTTCATTGCCTTCTTCAGCAGGCCGGAACGGGATGAATTTGAATTTGAAGACAAGAACGAGTTTCTTAAATACGAAAGAAGCTTTGAAAACGAAACCTTAGACGGAAAGGTGGTCAACAGCAAGGAAGAATTACAAATCTGCAACTTCCTTTGCCTCTTCAAAATCGATTACGAATATCAAAAGCATTATCCCTTAATGCCCGAAGACCGGAACGCCAACTATGCAAGTTACCAGCCCGACTTCTACTTTTCTGAATACGAAATATGGCATGAACATTATGGCATCGACCGCAACGGGGACGTTCCCAAATGGTTTACCGCTAAACATCCGCACAAAACCGGCAGGGAAACCTACCACGCGGGGATCTTATGGAAGGAGGCGATCCATCAAAAATATGGCACCAAGCTGATCAAAACCTACTCCTACGAAAACAAGGAAAACACCTTATTGCAAAATTTAAGGAAAAGGCTGGAAGAACTGGGCGTTGAATTCAAAGAAAGGACACCGGAAGAGCTGCAGGAAATCATAGCATCCTCCAGCCATTTTGAGGATTTTATCGGATTGGTGTATACTTTTTTAGGGCTGCTAAAGTCCAATGGCAAGCAGCCCGCAAATATCAAAGTGCCATTAACAGACAAAAGGCTAAAAGTCTTCCTGGAGGTATTCACCCCACTTTACAACGAATACCAGCGGGAACTAAAAAAGCAGAATGCGATCGATTTTAACGATATGATCAACCTGGCCAGCGAACACATCACAAACGGTCATTATAACAAACCCTACAAATATATCCTGGTCGACGAGTTCCAGGACATGTCGCTTGGGCGTTATGAACTCTTGAAAAGTTTGCGAAAACAGAATCCCGAAGCAAAACTGTACACGGTCGGCGATGATTGGCAATCCATATTTCGTTTCTCCGGTAGCGACATTTCCATCATCACGGAATTCGCTGCGCATTTCGGGTTTACCAGCCAGTCTGCCATATTGAAGACCTACCGCTTTAACGATGAAATATTAAAGACCACCAGCGAGTTCATTCAAAAAAATCCCTCCCAACTCAAAAAGACATTATCAGCGATCACAATTGCCGAACAACCTTCTTTTGTATTCCACGAGCTTGATCTGGCCGGTCAGTTTTTGCCAAAGAAGAAAGCCGCCAAACATGAATGTATCAGACACATTCTCGAAGGCATCCAAACTATACAATCAGACGCTGTTGTTTTCCTCATTGGCCGCTACCACGGTAACTGCCCTGATACGCTGCCGCAGCTTAAGCGTGATTTTCCAGCCTTCACACTCAATTTTTTCACCGCGCATAGTGTTAAGGGCCTGACTGCGGATTATGCCATCTTGCTGGATATGGATTCGGGCGTATATGGTTTCCCTTCAGAGATCGCCGACGATCCCATTTTAAACGCGGTTTTGCATGAAGGGGATAAATTTGACAATTCCGAGGAGCGCCGCTTATTTTATGTGGCTACGACCAGGGCCCGCCATCAGAATCACCTGCTATACGACCAGACGAACCCGAGTAAATTTGTGGAAGAGCTGCTAATGCTTGAATCTAACCAGGCAATTTTGCAACAAAGGAGATGCCCGGAATGCAATGGCATCCTGATAAGGCGTAAAGGAATCTTTAGTGAATTCTATGGTTGTGTCAACTATCCGCAATGCTCCGGTAAAATATCGATAAATGCAATGAATTCTTAATTTATAGCCTATTCAATTCCAATTATGGATACTGAAACCTGATCAACAATAGCTGCTCTTAACCAAAAGAGCCGGCAAGATACCGCTGCCAGCTCTTTAAATAAACCATAGACTAGCAGGGATCTTTTCTCCAATGATCAGGGATATCCCTGTTTTGCAGGTGGCGTTCCCGGGCAACATGCACAGGACGGTAGCCCTGATTACACGCATAGTCCTTTGCCTCAAGTTGGGTTTTAAAGTTACCGCCAACGGACGCACCGTTAACGATGACCACATGGTGGTCGGTAGGCGCATCCTTATCTGAAGAAATAGGCCTGTGTTCCACAAAAGCTGCTGACATAATGAAATCGGATTTAATAAATGAATTTTAAGATTTAAAATTCAAATATAGCGAGCGACCCGGCGTGTTTTTTACGGTTTCCCGTAAGCTCACTTTTCCCAGCCACAAAGGGTAAACCCTTTTTTTTGAGCATCTTCCAATTTCATCTTTACGATTTTATGCTGGCAATTGCTCAATCCGCGGCAATCGGCCCGTAGGTGGTATTTCTTGCCCTTTGCGCCCTTGCAGATGTACACAATGGTTGAAGGGTCGGGGGTATTAATAAACAAAAGCAGTAATAACAGGAATGTCTTCATGCATTAAAGTTAAATCATATCAGCCCTATTTCCTTACAAAAAAGGACAAGCTGTTCGTTTTTTGTAAAACCCATGGCCGTTTTCATCAGGTTAAGCCGTTTTTCGACACTGCTCAAGCCGGAGGGCCGTATATCATTATCTTCCAGCCATACAGGAATATCCTTTTGCGCATACCCATCGGCAAGCAGGCGGATAATTGTTTTATCATAGCTTGTAAAGGAGTGCTGGTTATCCTGTGTAGCGGCCGAGCGGTAGTCCCGGGGATAATACCGCCTGTTATTGGCAATTTGTTCAATCGCATTTTTCAGATCTTGTACATCACCTCGTGCCTTGCGGACAAAGCCGTCAATATGGAATTCGTCGTATAGGCGGCGAATGGCGGCCTGGCGGGTTTCTGTCGAAAAGACCAATACTTTCAACCCGGGTTGCAGCTGCCTGGCTGATTTGATCAGCCCTATTCCGTCCGGTAGCTGTTTGGTCATACCATCCACCTGGAAATAAAGATCAGTGACCAGTAAATCATAGGGACGGCCATCCCGTAGCGCAGTCGTGATCAGCGTCAAGGCATGATCACAATAATAAGCGTGGTCAGGCCGGGGAAATTGTAATTCTTCCAGCGTGATGCGCAGCGAAAGGTTCGCCATATCCTGGTCTTCAGTAACAAGTATATTTTCAAATTTCATGACGAAGCAAGCGGCAATTGAATAAAGATGCAAAAACCCGTTGCGGCTTGTGTATCAAATGTAACACTCCCGTTCAGCCGCTTAATACGGGAAACCGTATTCTTTAGTCCCTTGCCGGATTGATCAGGATTGGTCACCCCCACCCCATTGTCACGACATTCAATTTTCAGATCACCCTGGTCAATCATAAAACCGACATGCGCCAGTGTCGCCTGGCTATGTTTGCTCATATTGACCATCAATTCCTGCAGGACGAGTTCCAGTTGCTGCTTTGCATCTTTGTTGACGAGCTCCCAAAGTTCCGGTTCGTTTCCGCTAACGGCCAAACGGATAGCAGGCTTTTTAAAAGCGTTCAACAAAGCGTTGATCCGCTTGGTAAAGTTGTCATCCGCGCCCGGCTCATCGTGCGCAATATTTCTGGATACCTCATATACAGTGTCCAGCTTATCGATCAAAGCGGTTTTGTCCAGTTCCTGGCTGTGCTCTACTTCACTCATGATACTGTAAATACCATTAGCCACCTGATCGTGTACTTTTTGTGACAATTGCAGACGGCTCTCGCGGATCTCTTTATCGGTTTCCGATTGCAGGCGCTGTTGACGTTTTCTGTAAAGCCATATGCCAAATGCGGATGCCAAACCGGCGGCGGCAAGCACAGCGATAAGTTGATATTGCCTTTCCGTATTTTTCTTTTGCAGCTGCAAATTTTCAGCTTTTGATTTCTCGACATCGTACCTTATCACGGCGAACTGACTTTTTTCCGCGCTGCGTTTCGATTGCAGACTATCCTCCAGGCGCTGGTACCGCAGAAAATAAATCTTTGACTGGTTGGGAACGAGTACAATGAGTTTTCGCAAAGCAGTTAATTCGTCGTCCGGACTTTTTAATTTGCTGGCCGTACCAAACATTTTTCTCGCGTACCATAAGGCCGAATCTGGTTTGCTGTCCATATAAAAGTCTGCCAGGTGGGCATAGCTTGAATTTTCACCCCAAATATCTTTTTGTCCTAAACGGATGGTAAGTGACCGCAAAAGTTCCGGCGCGGCATTGTAATGAGGATTTTGCAACCATTTCGCATTGGCCAGGTTAGTCAGCACGCGGGCGTAAATGATGCTATTATTATCTATCAGCCTGATGGCTGACTGATAACACGCCAGCGCCTTACTATAGGATTTCGCGTCTTTATAAGCATTGCCCTGATTATTCAGAATATTCGACCGCAGCTGTTTAGCATTGGCAAACTGCAACGCCAGCTGGTAATAAGTAAGGGCCTGGTCATACTCATTTAAGTTGGAATAGGCCATGCCAAGTCCATTGTAGTCTCTCGCTAAATAATCCTGGTCCTGGGCGTTGCGTTCATCCAAAGACTTGAGGGACATAATTAAGCTTTCCTGCGCACCATAATTATCCCCGGCATTGGATTGAATAAAAGCCATGCTTTGATAGGCTGATGCGATTTGTTGTTTGTTCGTGGAACTTGTGGCCGAACGGTTGAAATAGTAAAAAGCAGCATCGGGATCGTTCGTTAATAGACTATACGCTTTCCGGTAATCGGCCCACTCGTCTATAGCTTTTACAGGCGCTTTATCACGGCAAGCGCTGAGCATCAGCAGTAAAGGGATCCATATGAGTGATAAATTCCTCAAGGTTTTTACCACTAAAGTACGACTTATTAAAAAAATAAGGCAGACTTGCGCCTGCCTTATTTTTACACATTACATGATCAGTGCGGCGGAGGTGGCGGAGGCGGAGGTGGGTTTCCGTTATCGCCGCCCGGGTCGCCATCAGCAATTATCGTAATGGTATGATCGTTATTATTACCGGAATGGTGGTGCGCCGGGCCTGCACAGGCCAAAAAGAGCGCTAAAAAAAGCTCAAACATTTTCTTAAAATTTAAAGGTTAATAAATCCCGCAGGCCGCGCCGGGACCATCCCGGCGCGTAGCTGCAGACCGCGTAAGAGGCGCCTCTTACATTTTTTGGGAAGTGTGCGCATTGACAGCGGAAGCAATTAACCGCTTCCCAAGCCGGGTGGCTGCCGCCGCTATCTTTGCTCGCAGTAATCGTTCGAATCGATCACCAGGGCAAATGTGCAGCGGGATAACCAACTTACTGTCAATCGATTCCGGTATTTCCATTAAATCCGGTACGATTCCGGGAAGACCGGTTGGATTCCGGAAAATCTCTTAGCTTTATCCTTAAATTTTTAGAGAAAATGTCTGAGCGTGAGTATAAAGAAATGGTTTTAGCAGATTATGACAGGCGGTTTGCGTCCGGCTTGCTGCCCTCAGAGCTGCTGTCACCTACACCAGCAGGCCTTAAAGCAGAAGCCGTAAAAATCTGTGAGCGCAGATTTAGCACCAGGGACGAAACCATACTGAAATCTTTTTTTAATCAAAAAGAGGATATGGCTGGCTATAGGATGGCCATTCAAAATTGTAATGCTGACTTATTTAAACCCCTGATCTTATTTTTGAGAGACAGGTCGATTAACACCAAACTGAGGAACATTGACTTGTTAGCATGGCTGATTGATTTTAACCCAAGGCCATTTCACCCCAATTTGGTATATAAGCAGCAGGTAATATCTCCGGTCTTACAACCGTTGCCTGATTTCCCTGAGATTGCCGGCGACACTGGGCAAAACACTACAGCTAAATCATCAGGAAAAATCAAAAAGTGGGCGGTTCTATCTGGTTTGTTGATCATCGTCATGGCTGTGGTAATTTATTTATTTCTGCAGCGCGGAACTCAACAGTTAACCGGGCGGGAAGGTTGTATGGTCTGGCGCGATGATCACTACCAGCCTGTCCATTGCGATGACCAATCGGCCGGAAACCACTCTTTATTTATAGATCATCAATTGGTAGATCATTTCAGGCGGATCACGCGGCCGGATACTTTAACGGTATATTCCATAGGAAAAGTTTGGTATGCAAAATATAACGGCCGCGTTGAATTTTACACGGCGGCCGGGATGCACCCCTTAGATAGCAACCGGCGCTTATTACCCATGTCGGATCACATCTTAAAGAAATATGTGTACCACATGACCAATTAATGATTACGGTTTCCCGTAAAAATATCCCCTTTTCCTACCCTACTTTTGAGTATTAATAAAATTAATACTTATAAAAATGGCTAAATACAAAATTTCAGGAATATGGAAAGATAAAGACGGTGTGATCACACATTATGCTTTCCATACGGTAACCGAGAAAGGGTTTACCAGGGCAACAAAGAAATCTAAGGCTGAAGCGGTGAAGTTATTGAATGAATCCTCAAACGAGGCCGTTACATGGATTTGGAATTATCTGACCGCGTTCTGGAAAGATGGAGAAAAGGTAACAGTTGTTGACGGCAGTTACTTGCGGTCCAATCCTGATAATAAACTTACGGACAACCTGGCTCATTTAATCGACTACGACTGGCTATCTTGATTCATGGAAAGATATGCAAACAGAAGCGGGAATTCGGGAGTTGTCGCTTTCCAAATTGGCGCTGACTATATATTTGTGCAGTTCACCTCTGGCCGCGTCTATGAATATACCTACTTAAGCGCCTGAGTCGATAATATTGAAACAATGAAATCGCTCGCAATATCCGGCAGCGGTCTTTGCCGTTTTATACAGCGAAATGTAAAGAACGACTACGTCAAATAAGACTTAACAGAAGCGAAAAAATCAAATGCCTAAACCTTATCACTTTAATAGAAACCATCGACCAGCAAGTCATCGACGACAACAAAGAAATTTACCCAAAGATCCAGGCTGAGTTAATAAAAGCCAATATGAGATCCTGATAATCACTGCATGGTTTAAGGACGATGAACTGTTTAATATCTTGTTAAGTAAGCTCGCTGAAGGTGTGCATGTTGAGGTTATCGTGACCGGCAACCAGGAAAACGAACGGCTGGACCTTAATCTCCTCGAATCCAAAGGCGCATATGTTTATAAAATCATGAACATTGAACACGACGGTATAAACCAAAAAATCTTGTTTAATCGACAAACATTGTCAAAAGTCGGAGCAGCCACCATTCATCCCACAAACATGAAAATCATCCGGCTTTTTCGGACGCATTCGTTAAAGGAATCAAAGGTGGGGCGATTTGAGTTAAAGCCTTGCGCGAGTTCAAACGAAGAAGCCGAAAAGACCATTCTTGATGTTCTCCATATAGATAAAATCGATAATTTGTAAACTCCTTGCAAACTGTATACCGGAAAGCTTGCTCAAGAGTCTCCGTGATACCGTCCAATATGCCTAATAAGCAGTTATAAGTTACAACATCCTGCCAAGATGGCATGGCGATAAAATCATGAAATCTTTTATTAAAAAAACCAAGATACTCATATAGTTCGCGCTTGTCACTAAACTAATGTTTAGTAAGTAATAATTAAATATAGCCAGTATAATTTGATTAATAAATAATATTTGTCGTTATTAATAAATTCACATTAATCATTAGAAATGGCCTACATATAAATATTTACAACTGGTAGGAATATTGCAGGCAGAGTGGCAACCAATATAAACAACAACATATGGAGATTATTACTAAATCACAATTAAGCGCAGTCCGGGTAAATTATGAGCAGCCACGTACTTTCAGCGCATTCCAGGAAGCATCGACTATAAAAAACAGCAGGCGCAGTACGGTCACAGAAACCAGTATTTTTCTTTCGCATAAACATGACCAGCAAAGAGAACTGATGGATGCCATCGCCCTGTTAAGAAAAGTCAATGTTAACGTCTATGTTGACTGGGCAGATGAAGGGATGCCCAAAACAACCAGCGGCGCAACCGCAAAAAGGTTGAAGGAAAAAATCCAGTCCAATAAAAAGTTTATACTGCTCGCCACCGAACAGGCGATTGCTTCTACCTGGTGCAACTGGGAACTGGGCATTGGCGACGTACACAAATATCCCAAGGATATCGTGTTACTGGTGATCAAAGACGATTACAGTGCCTGGTCAGGAAGTGAATATTTACAGATATACCCCGTAACTGGCAGAAAGTATAGCTATAGTGAAGACCAGTATGAGGTGCAGTTCCCAGATGGTAGAAAAGTTGACTTGATAAGGTGGCTGAATTCATAAAAACATGACAAAACATAAGGTATTTATAAGTTTCCATAGCAAGGATATGGCTTATAAGGAGGAATTTATTGAAAGGTTCGGGCACTTGTTTATCAGCAAATCTGTCGATGAAGGCGATATTGACGAAGATCATTCTTCGGACTACGTAAAACGTTTGATTAATGAAGGCTATATGGATGATTCTTCTGTTGTAATTGTATTGATCGGTGCTAAAACTTATTGCCGGAAGCATGTGGATTGGGAAATCTATGGCGGTCTATCGGTAAAAGTAGGCGGCCGGTCCGGCTTGCTGGGTATTTGTTTGCCGACTAACCAGGATTATCCTGGCCCTACTTACCAGGCATCACGTACACCTGCCCGGTTTGCAGATAACCAGCAATCGGGGTATGCAAAATATTATGACTGGACGCAAAGCGAAGCCGCGATCGAGAGATGGATAGAACAAGCCTTTCAGGCACGGGTTGATAAATATGATGATGCGGACAACAGCCGGCTGCAATTGAAAGATAATTTATGTAACTAATGGCAAAAGAATTATGTTTTGTGATCATGGGCTTCGGGAAGAAGACTGATCCTTCCAATGGAATTACGATCGACCTGGATCAAACTTATAAAAACATCATTAAGCCCGCAGTAATTGAGGCGGGTTTTGATTGCGTAAGGGCAGACGAAATAAAAGAAAGCGGATTAATAGATAAGAGCATGTACGTGCTCTTAATGCAGGCCGATCTTGTAATTGCCGATATATCTACTTATAATCCTAATGCCCTGTATGAATTAGGCATCCGCCACGGCGTACGCCCCTTTTCGACTATTATATTGCGGGAGAAATCAGGTGGCAAAATACCCTTCGATCTGGATCATAACCGAATGTTTTATTACACCCATTTGGGAGAAGATATTGGTGTGGATGAAGCTGCCAGGTGTAAAAAAGAATTAATTGAACTTATCGCTGAGGTATCGAAAGTAAAGGAAATAGACAGTCCGTTATATGGCTATTTGAAAAATATTGAACCACCCAGGCTTCCGGAAAGCGAATATCGCAAAATTATAGGGGAACTCGCCGATAAAGAAGAACGCATATTTGCTATAGCTGAAAGGGCGAAACACCTGATGGACACAGAAAATAATGCAAAAAATGCGGCGATATATTGGGCCAAGGCTACCAAGCTACTACCAAACGAGCCTTACTTTATACAACAACTGGCTTTCTGCACCTATAAGTCCAAGCATCCTACTGAAAACACTGCCCTCACCGATGCCTTGCAAATCATACTGGAACTGGACCCTGATGGCAATACGAATGACCCGGAAACTTTGGGCATTACCGGCGCAATTTATAAGAATTTATGGCTGGCGCAAAACGATATAGGGTACCTGGACAGGGCTATCGAATATTATGGAAAAGGGTTTAAAATCAGGAATGACTATTATAATGGCGAGAATTATGCTTTGTGCGCCAATATCAAAAGTAATCAACTGGAGAATCCTGATGATAAGATTTATTACAAGATCGAAGCAAAAAAAACCCGTGAGTCTATTATCGAATATTTAGTACCAATTAGTGAAAGTGAAGATTTCGAACAGCGGTTAGATAAAAACTGGATCTATGCCACATTGGCCAACTGTTATTTCGCAATCGGGAATCAACGCAAAGGGAATGAATTCGAGGCGCTTTTCATGAAGATTTCGCCCGAGGCATGGAAACAAGATACTTATCAAAAAAACAAACAACAACTTTTAGAACAATTGAATTAACTATGGCAACTAATTTTAAGATCTTCATCAGTCATTCCTGGGCCTACCACGAAGACTTGACCAAACTGCAAAACCTGTTAAATAGCAGGGGTTATTTTAACGTTGAATTTTTAGAGGCGACCAGGGAGGTACCTATCAATTCCGAAAACGGCACTTATGTTAAGCAAGCTTTAAAGAAAAAAATACTCGACTCGCATATTGTTCTGGGTTTAGCCGGGGTATATGCCACCCACAGCGAGTGGATGACCTGGGAACTGGAAACAGCTTATAATAACAATATTCCTATCGTAGGTGTTGTGCCATGGGGACAGGAAAGAATATCTTCCCTTGTACAAAATTACGCGGAAGTAGTGGTCAGGTGGAACACGGAAAGTATAGTCGAGGCCATCCGTACTTATGCACTATAGATTTTATTTATATTGCCTTACTTCATCAAACAGGTAAAAATGGAATTAACAGAAAATGATTTCCCTTGCTATTATATTGACAGTAATAAGGCTTCGAAAAAGGCACAGAATAAATATAAGGGTTTAATATGGCTGACGTTATTGTTGATGTTAGGCTCAACCGTACTGGTCAGCATCGACCCTGCGCTGACCGCGAAGTGGCCGCATTTTGATGAGATCAATGGCGCTATTTTGTTTTTCTCAGGCTTGGTAACGGTCTATTTGAACCTACGGGCGCCTGAACGTAAATGGTACCTGGGCAGGGCTATTGCAGAATCGATCAAGACCTTATCCTGGCGATATATGATGCATGCCGAACCATTCGTAAATGGCGATGATCAAACCGACCTCCAGGTTTTTACGGACAGGATACTGGCCATCAATAAACAGGCCAATAAGAGCAAATTTATTCCCAAGCCTAATAAAGCACACAGCCAGGTCATCACGCCAAAAATGGAGGAGATCAGGGCGTTAAGTTATGACAAGCGAAAGGCTTTTTATGCAGCAAACAGGATCGATGAACAAATCGAATGGTACGGGAACAAAAGTGAAAAAAATGGGCGCATTGCAAAAATCTGCACTTTTATCATTATCATCTGCCAGTTCCTGGCCGCTATCTATCTTTTTGAATTTATCGAAAAGATCAAAATTTTAAACATAAATAATATGTTGATTTTCCTGGCGACTTCGGTGATCAGTATTGTCGAATTGAATAAATACAAGGAAATATATCAATCCTATGCATTAACCAAGCAGGAACTGAACATCATCCGCACCAGGTTCCGGCAAGTAAAAGATGATACCGAGTTGAATGAATTTGTACTGGAAGCCGAGCAGGCGATCTCCAGGGAGCATACGATGTGGCTGGCAAGAAGGGGAAGCGCAGATTATTAATATTTATTTTTAATAAAGTCCATAACGATACCCTTATTAAGATAATACCGCTGTACCGAAGATGGAAGTAATTTAAAATCTGTAACGATCTTCCTGCATGAAGGAGTTCCGCATAAGCATTCCATCTGGTAATGGTCTTCGTCCATGGAAGTGGAATAATCAAAAGTTATTTCATGGTGAATAGGTATATCCACAATTGCTTTCAAATCAAAATTTTGAAATAAACCTGCGTTAGGCTCACAAGAATGATTGACAAATCGGCCCGGCACTTCGGTATCTATATACTTATCCTTTTCATATTGCAGTGACATGCATTCACACTCTCCCCTGGTGGTGGTTTCCAGAAAAGAGATGGTGCGCCCGGCAAACCTGTAAATGAATTCTCCTTCGCTTATATTTCGTTTGGCCCGTATACAATAACCAAGATTACAAAACCCCACATAAATATTGGGGTCTGCATCCTGATGAATAAGTATATCCAGATGTGTTTGACGGTCAAGATACAATTCTTTTTCTTCGTTATGTCCTACCAGTTTCATAGCTAAATTTAATGAGAACAATTGTCTATAATCTTTATAGCGCTTCTATAAAGTTGGATTTTTTTATTGTCGTTTATTGATTTGCTTTTTGCCTGGTTCAACAGCTTCTGCACTTCTTTGGAGCACTTACTAACAGAGTTCATATGATGTGATCTGTCTTTAATAGCGCGATCTTTGGGATTATGCATTTCTTCCAGCTTGGCTTCTACGATCTCATACCAAATGCCGGAGGTGAGCTTCATTGCATCAGCTACCGACTGCTTGGCGATCTCCTTTATTTCATCTCCAGACTGTTTTTTATAAACAATCGCTTCGAGTACATTCCAATATTGAACAAAAAAACGATCCAGGCTGTTGGCAAACTTTCTTTCTGTTTTCCAATCCTTCCATATGATATGTTCATCTATATGATCCAGTTGATTATCCCATATATTGTCCATTTGTTTCATAAAAGAGTGAAGTATATCACCGATCATTTTTGAAGGTATTTCGTGCCCAGAGGATACCTCACTTAAGTATTTTCGGGATTTAAGATCTTTTAACAGTTCAATGAATACACGATGGAATTTATGTCTTTCAAATGTTATGGAAACATAATTACCCTGAAGATTACTGCCGGTATCGGCAGTTATGCCATCCTTTGATTCCAGGAGAACAATTGTGCTTTTTTGCAATTGAATGCAAAGTGTCAATTCATTA
>Ga0206859_1041_pt1 | contig 29513 bp, 27 predicted proteins | sample Alteio_BWOrgCont_47_FD_152882 | JGI IMG/M metagenome (GOLD analysis project Ga0206859, IMG submission 152882) | Enriched cells from forest soil in Barre Woods Harvard Forest LTER site, Petersham, Massachusetts, United States -... | ecosystem: Environmental > Terrestrial > Soil > Temperate forest >... | reverse complement strand
CATCCTTTTGATAATTACGGTGCGCAACGGAACTGGGCATTAAACAACCTGCCCATTGCTTCCAATTGGGTATTGAATATGGATGCCGACCATCGTGTTACACCCGAACTGGCAGAGGAACTCACTGAAATTTTCAGTAAACAAATTAATCCTGGTATCAACGGATTTTTGGTGAGCCGCCGCACCATGTTCATGGGCAAATGGATAAAACATGGCGGCCACTACCCTACCTATCACGCGATTTTGTTTAGGAAAGAGTTCGGGCAATGCGAAGACAAATTATACGACCAGCATTTTAAAGTTACCGGTAAAACTCAATTAATGAAGGGTGATATGATAGATATCATCACCGATTCGCTGACTACTTTTATCGCACGCCATAATCATTGGGCCACGCTTGAGGCACGATATCATTTTGATGAGTTAAACAAAGACGAAGCAAATGAAGGGGTAGTTAAAGCCAAATTTTGGGGTAATCCTATCGAGCGAAGAAGGTATATTAAAAAGCGTTATGAGAGTTTTCCGCTGTTTGCACGGCCGGTTATTTATTATTTGATCAGGTATTTCATCCGGCTGGGGTTTTTGGATGGGCCGGAGGGATTGATCTTTCATTTTTTACAAGGATTTTGGTTCCGTTTCCTGATCGATGCTAAGATTTATGAGCTAAATAAGGCTCATCATTTGAAAAGCGGGAATATGGTAACGAGATTCATTTTCACGTTTTTATTCCTTTTCCTCTTATTCTATTATTTTAATATCCTGTTTTTTGGGTTGACGAACCCCGGAGGGCATTACAGCCCTTTTTTGGCCAATCACTTAAATTATATACAAGGATTAAGATGGCTTTTGCTGAATGCAAGTACAGGTATCCTTAACCTTTTAGGTTTCTCAGCCATATGTAATAATTACGACCTGCTGGTTGCCGGGCGGGGTAGCATACAAGTGGTTTATTCGTGCCTGGGATTGGGGGTAAGTAGTTTTTTCGCGGCATTTGTATTGGCGTATCCAAAACCGTTAAAAGCAAAGATCATTTTTATTATAGCGGGCATATTAATCATCGAAATATTGAATATAGTCCGTTTTGTATTGCTGGCTTTGTTCTGGAACAAGTCCGACAGTAAAATAATCGACCATCACACCATATTTAATTTAATTATATACATTCTTATCGCCATAAGCCTGTATTTTTGGGTAAAAAGTGACGATAAGGAAAATAACCTATATGCAGCAAACTGACCTGTTTATTTATAATAATTATCCGTTCAATCCCGGTGGCAATGGCTTTAAACGCCTATTGTGGCACTACGTGAACACAGTTATTTTTAAAACCGGGTTATTGCCTGTAAGCGGAATAAAAGTTTTTCTATTAAGATTATTCGGCGCGAAAATAGGTAGCGGCGTAATGATCAAGCCTTTTGTGAATATTAAATATCCCTGGCACTTAACTATAGGTAACTACACGTGGATCGGCGAAAATGTATGGATCGATTGTTTGGTACCTATTACCATCGGCTCAAATGTCTGCCTTTCGCAAGGCGCGGTTTTGCTTACCGGCAGCCATAATTATAAAAAGCATACCTTCGACCTTATTACAGGCCCTATTACACTGGAAGACGGCGTATGGATAGGCGCCCTCGCAATTGTGAACCAGGGGATTACAGTAGCCTCACACGCGGTATTAACGACCGGCTCTGTAGCGACCAAAAATTTAGAAGCTTATTCCATTTATCAAGGTAACCCCGCCGTTAAGATACGCTCGCGTGAAGTGAGCTGAATTTCATGAAAAAATTTCCCGTCCATCGTATCATCCTCATTGCATTATCCATGCTGGTAATCGTTATGGGTATAATGATTTTCATTTACCCGCCATCTATTTTCCCGGATGCCAGCCGCGGGTTCCAGGTGATGAGATCAATGGAAAGAGGCGGGGGTTTTAACCGGCTTGTCTCCCCAAACCAGTACGATATAACAAAAGATACCGCTAAATTTTTAACATGGTGGTCGCCGGGGCAATATCTCGTGCCGTATTCCATTAAATCAGTACCAGGATTCAACACTGGGCAGGCAACAGCAATAGCGATTACTTTACTGGAGCTATCAGGATTGATGGGACTATATCTATTTTTTAAAAAGATAGGTTTTACACCTATTATAGCCGCCTTGAGTTTAATCTTCATCGCCTGTCAGCAGGCATTTATTACGCCTTTTGTTTTTTATAACGGCGGCGAAATATTACTCTTTGGGTTCGAGGGGTGGTTTTTGTATGGATGTGTGGTTATTAAGAAGGCCGACTGGAAACTGCTGCTTTTTGTTTTACTATCCGGGTGGATAGGTTTCTTTTGCAAGTCATCATTTCTTTGGATGTACACAGCGGGAATGGCCTGCTTGTGGCTGCGCTTATCGTCTCATGAAAATAGGGCAACTCTACCACGTTTATTAAAGAACGGCATCTGGATAGCTGTGCCCGCTGTGGTTTCGCTGGCTTGTATCTATATTTTCTTTCTTTCAAAAGGTGACAATCCCGCGGCGGCTTCAACCGGCCTTAATTTAAGCTGGCAAACATTTAGTTTCCCTGTGGCCGCGCCATTGATCTCCGGTTTTTCGGTGGATGAATTAATGCACGGGTTGTTATTCCCAACTTTTAGCCCATTTTTATCGCCCATACATCTAATAATTATCCTGATACTAATAGCCTTGCTAAGTATAATAATATTGGCGTGCATCGTATATTATGTGCCCAAAAACAACTATCGCTTGTTTGTACTGGTATTTTACGCTGTTTCAGTTCTGTTTTTCAGCACTGCTTATTTAAGGCAGCTAAATATCTCTTTTGAAGCAAGGCATTTCAGGATATTGAGCTTACTTATTGCGCCGGGGATCATCTATCTCATCAGCAAACTGAAACCGGCTTATTGGTTGATTTTTGGCTTATTGTGCGGGGCTTTGGCTTTTACCAATTACGCGTTCTTTTTAAGAGGATACAGGTTTAATAAAAATATAAGCGCGAGGGGCAGTTCAGGTATGGCGCAGGAATTTATTAGTCAGCCTGCATTGAACGAAATATTGAAACTCGATAAGCAAAGCTACAACGCGATATTCGTATTTGTTACTGCGGACCTACCGCTGGAAATTCAGCATAACCGCGCTATCACTATCGATCCGCCTTTACCCGGCGCTGTGATAGATTATGATGATTATATTTATAACGGGCACGCCGGGCCGCTGTATATAGTATTGCCTCAAATAGATACTTCAAAGGCAGGTATGTTCATGAAATTTTTTCCTGATTATAAAGGCTTTACTCAACAGACTTTGGATAAAGGTTATATGCTGTATTCGGCCAAGTAATCTCAAACAGATCTATGCAGAAGTTTGGCTAAAGCCAGACTTTTTTTGCATTATATATCCGTTGGCTGAAGCCAACGGCAATGGTTTGCGAAATATTTTATAAATTTTATTGCCGTCCCATTTATGGGGCGGATTAGAGTGCAAAAACTACCCGGCTTTAGCCGAAAAAATAGACAAATATCTTATCGTTCTTTATTTATCTCTGTCCACAGCAAATCCTTCAGCTCATTGATTCCTTTTTGAGCCACTGAAGAGATAAACACCGACGGCACATCTGCCGGCAGTTCCTTTTTCATTTCCTGCTGCAACTCATCATCCAGCATATCCGATTTAGTGATTGCTAACAGGCGCGGTTTATGTATTAGTTCGGGATTGTATTCTTTTAATTCACGTAGTAAAATTTCATACTCTTCCTTTATCGATCTTGTGGTATCAGCAGGAACCATGAATAATAATACGGAGTTACGCTCGATATGGCGAAGGAAACGGATACCCAAACCTTTTCCCTGCGATGCACCTTCAATAATACCGGGGATATCGGCCATCACAAAAGAGCGGTTATTACGGTAAGCCACAATACCCAGGTTGGGCACAAGTGTGGTAAAGGCATAATCAGCGATCTCGGGCTTTGCTGCAGATACCACTGAAAGCAGCGTTGATTTACCCGCGTTCGGGAAGCCTACCAAACCCACATCAGCCAGTAATTTTAGCTCGAGGATATTCCATTCTTCCTTGCCATCCTCGCCGGGTTGCGCAAAGCGTGGAGTTTGAAATGTTGAGGTTTTGAAGTGCCAGTTACCCAGGCCACCCCTGCCCCCATCGGTTAATATGCGGGTTTCGCCGTCTTTGGTGATCTCGAATAATATTTCGTCAGTTTCCGCATTTTTGCAGATAGTTCCCAAAGGCACTTCCAGTATCTCATCCCTACCTGTCTTGCCACTTTTTTGTGAACTTCCGCCCGGCTCGCCGTCACCCGATATTACGTGTTTTCGAAATTTAAGGTGAAGTAAAGTCCAAAGCTGTGCGTTACCTTTAACAATCACATGGCCGCCCCTGCCGCCATCGCCGCCATCCGGGCCACCCATAGCGGTAAACTTATCGCGGTGCAAATGCGCGGAACCTGACCCTCCGTGACCGGAACGGCAGCAGATCTTCACATAATCAACAAAATTGGAACCCTGGGACATTTTGATTTCGGATTTACGAATTACGATTTCGGATTTTTAGTTCCGATACAAGCGGTCAACTTATAATCCGGATTTACTATTTTTTTAACCAGTTAGCTATAATATCACAAACAGCAGAAAATATTTCTTCCACTGTACCTATGCCATTAATGCTACTAAATTTATGCTGTTTTTTGTAGAAATCAGCTACGGGGGCTGTTTTATCGTTGTATTCGTGAATGCGTTTGCTGATCACTTCAGGATTGGCATCATCAGGACGGCCCGAATCCTTACCTCTTAATAATAAGCGTTTTAATAGTTCATCATCATTAACTTCCAACGCTATCATGCCTGATATAGCTTCGTTTTTGCTGCTTAATAGATCATCTAACGCTGTTGCCTGTGCAACTGTACGCGGAAAGCCGTCGAAAATAAATCCCGCAGCATTTTTATTATCGTCCACCTTATTACTGATCATGCCGATAACTACTGCATCGGGAACAAGTTTTCCTTCGTCCATCAGTTTTTTTGCTTCGAGGCCAAGTGTTGTTCCGCGTGATATTTCGCCACGCAGCAAATCACCGGTTGAAAGATGGATCAACCCATATTTTTCAATAAGCTTTTGTGACTGTGTACCTTTACCTGCGCCGGGCGGGCCGAACAATACTATGTTTAGCATGCTGTTTTCAAAATTAAAAGCCTCCCGGTATGTTTACTGAAAGGCTTATTCGGTGAGTCGTAAGTCTTGAGTCGTAAGTTTTAAGCCATAAAATGACTAAAGACTCGAGACTAATGACTTAGGACTAAGTTGAGTGCACTTGAAGGGAGTCGAACCCCTAACCTCCTGATCCGTAGTCAGGTGCTCTATCCAATTGAGCTACAAGTGCGATATACCGCTTAAACCGGGTTTATTTAAAATACCCATTTTTAACGGACTGCAAAAATAGGATTTTTCTTTTAATCCGCTATAAAAAGTTGAAATTACTTCACAATGGCATCTATTGCTGCAAAATCGGGCAGGTCGGTTGGCACTTCAAGCACTTCTGCGTAAATGATATTTTGCTCTTCATCAATTACAAAAGCCGAGCGTTTTGATACACCTTTCAGGCCCAAAGCAAAGTTTTCGTACAAGGCGCCATAAGCTGTGGAAACTTCCTTGTTGAAATCAGAAAGCAGGTCGAACTGGTATTTGTATTCTTCTTTAAACTTTGCCAGCGTAAATGGTGAATCGACTGAAATGCCTAAAACCACCGCGTTAAGCCCTTCATAATAACTAAAGTTGTCGCGTGCAGTACAAAGTTGTGTAGTACAGGTACCTGTAAACGCGAATGGGAAAAAATGGATGATCACTTTTCTTCCTTTAAAATCTGCTAATGAAACCGATTTTAAATCAGCTGATACTAAAGTAAATTGTGGTGCGGGTTGGCCTATATTTAATGACATGTGTATTTTTTTCCTGCAAATAAAACCATAAAAGTTTTGTTTAATGGCTTCATCCTGTTTTTCTACATTAAAATGGCTTTTTATAAAAAATAAGTGAGAAATTTATTTTAATAAACCGATTTAGCAAATTATTTATAAATTCGCAAACCAGTGTTCAATAAACCATTATGAAAAAAATTCTTTCTGCCGCGGCCATTTCATGCATGTATTTAATTTTCGTGTTATCTGTAAATGCGCAGTCATCCATCATTCATTTAAACTGGAAACTCGCCCCTCAAAATGATTCCTCATATACGGTAGGCCAGGTCTCAAAAAACGGCTTGAATACACATAACTGGATACCTGCCATAGTGCCGGGAACTGTTTTTTATTCGTACGTCGTTGCAGGTAAAGAGCCTAACCCCGATTATGGCGAAAACATTTACAAAGTTGATAAAGCCAAATACAACCGCCCCTATTGGTATCGTACTGAATTTTCGGCTGCCGGATTTCCTGCCGGAAAAAAAATATGGCTGAATTTTGCAGGCATCAACAAACGTGGTGAGGTTTATATGAACAGCCGCCACATAGGTACGGTTGAGGGGTTGATGCAGAGAGAAAAATATGATATAACTGATCTGCTTATTAGAAATAAACTAAACACTATCGCAGTATTGGTTTTTACACCAAATACCGATCATAACCTGGCTAACCGCGAAGCCCCAACCTACCTGAGCAGCGGCAGTTGGGACTGGATGCCATCCGTACCGGGATTAAACAGCGGTATTACCGATGTGGTGACCATAACCGCGACCGGGCCTGTAACTGTTGAAGATCCGTGGATACGCACCGATTTAAAAAACAGATCGCTTGCAGATCTTTCTGTTAATGTAAAGCTCAACAATAGCATTAATCAACCTGTTGTCGGTAAGTTAAAAATGGTAATCAATCCGGGCAATATCACGATTATAACGCCTGTCAGCTTAAATGGTAATAGTAGCCGATCTGTTGAGTTAAATAAAGATCAATACCCCCAATTAAGTATCAAAAATCCAAAATTGTGGTGGCCCAATGGTTATGGTGGCAAAGCAGATGACACACAATATATATACACCTGCTCGGTGCAATTTGAAACCGATGGCGGCAAACCATCTGATATGGTGGAAAAAAACTTTGGTATAAGAAAGATCACCGCTGATACCACTGCGCTTAACGGGCCTGTACGGGTTTATGTAAATGATGTGCCTATACTGATAAAAGGCGGTAACTGGGGTATGTCTGACTATATGCTGAAAGTGCGCGATAAGGATTATGACACACGCATCCGTTTTCACCAGGCCATGAACTTTAATATGATCAGGAATTGGACAGGCGAGGTTACCGACGAAGCGTTTTACGATTACTGCGACAAATATGGCATCATGGTTTGGGACGATTTTTGGCTCAATAACTTTGGACATATAGATAGCCTGGAAGTTTTTAAAAAGAATGCGATTGAAAAAGTTAAACGTCTTCGCGATCACCCTTCAGTAGTGATATGGTGTGGCGCTAATGAAGGCGTGCCGGGGGGCGACCCGAAAGGGCCGTTAAATACCGCTATCAAGGATGTAATTAAAGAAAATGATGGCGAGGACAGGTTATATTTCCCGCGTTCCAATGCCGGGGTAAATAACCCGAATTTTTCCGCACATGGCGGTAGCCGAATTTTATCAGGCAGTGGTATATGGGCCAATGTGGACCCGAAAACTTATTTTACAGATCCGCATAATGGTTATTTATTTTCCAAAGATAATTATGGTTTAAGAAGCGAGTTGGGTACGGCGACCTTTGTCAATATAGAAAGCTTTAAAAAGTTTATGCCAAAGGATTATTGGGTGGCACCTACGCCTGAGGCCGTAGATAGTAAAACCAACATGTGGGCCAGGCATTATTTCAGCACCGATGGCGGCCTTGGCGGTGGCTCTGCACCTGCGAAATATATAAAGGACATCAATAAAGAATACGGTGAGGCGACCTCGCTGGAAGACTTTTGTAAAAAGGCGCAATTATTAAACGTGGAAACTACCAAAGCCATGTACGAAGCCTGGAACGACCATATGTGGAACAATGCTTCGGGTATGCTGATGTGGATGAGCCAGTCGGCATACCCATCAATGATCTGGCAAACCTATGATTATTATTATGACCTTACAGGCGCTTACTTCGGTGTTAAAACGGCCTGCGAGCCTATTCACATCCAGTGGAATCCGGCAACAAACGTAATTAAAGTGATCAACAACAAGCCTTATGAATTAAAAGAGTTGGCCGCAGTAGCCGAAGTTTATAATATGGACGGAAAAATTGTACCCGGCTATACTCAAAGGAAAAAACTTGACGTAAGTGCTACAACAGCAGCCGATGCTTTTACTGTATTTGAAAACACAACAAATTTGCCGCAATTATCCGCAGTTCACTTTTTAAAGCTGAAACTGTATGATGCCGCCGGTAAATTACTGTCGGATAATTTTTACTGGATTGGCAACACCTATCTTGATTATACCGCGTTAAGTAAAATGCCTTCAGCAGGTGCAAGTTTGCAGGTAAGTGCGCCTAAAATTAGCGTAGCGGCAAACGGGGTTAACAGGGTGCTAACTTATGTTATTACCAATAATTCAAAAACAACCGCTGCGTTTGGTATAAGGGCACAATTATTAAACCATTCAGGCAGTCAAATATTACCGGCATTTTTCAGCGATGGCTACTTTTCACTGATGCAGGGCGAATCGAAAAAATTGGTGGTGGAAGTCGACCCGAAATTATTGGGGAATAATTATAAGTTAGATTTGAACCCGTATAATGATTAGGGCTATTTTTCGGTAAGGGCAGTAACATAAAGCACATAATGATGCGGTGGCATGCGCCAGTCGCCCTGGCTGCTGTTTCTGTAAAAACTCTTTGTTGAGCCTACCACTTTAATATTGTAATTGATCGGTTTATTAACGGGTGAATTCGGAATAAATTCAATTGCGACTACGAAATCCCCTTTTAAATAAACATTGTATGGCTTCAAATCAAAGGTCAGCCATCCTTTTTGAATAGCATGAGTTTCCGTTATATTTTTATCCACGATCCTTGCTGAAGGATGTTTACCATCATAGCCATAAAAGTTAATCCGGAATGTACCGCTGTCAGGTCTTGTGGCGCTGATGTAAAGATTAACAGAACTTAACTTTGAAAGAATAGTATCTAAATGTATTAATTGCGCTATCTCAAAAATATCTTTTTGGTTTGTACTACCATCTGTAAACTGAACAAGTGCATGATAATTTGACTCACCAAATTTCTTTTCGACCAATTTTGGTGAATTAATTTTCACTTCGTTCAATTGTGTGATCCCGGGAATGAGCTTAACATCTACATTACCTGGTATAGCACTTAGGGGCAGTTTTTGATCATTGTACCCAACCATTGAAAAGGTTAGGGTATCCGTTTTGTTTTCCGCAGGAACGATAATATTGAAACTGCCATCTTTTTGCGATATGCATCCAATGTTTTTGTGCTTTATACCAATATTTACATATGGCAGCAATTTATTATTGGCTGAATCCCGCACTGTTCCATGAATTGATATCTGCGCGATCACAGAAGTAAAACCAGTAACAAGAATGGCTAACAGGGTCAATGTTTTTTTAAAAAGCATACCAGGTTTGTTTGATGTTAAACTACCGGCAAACATACTTTTTGCAAATCAATACACTGATTGTTAGTTTGTTAAAGAATGTTAAATTAATAAATGGTAAAAAATAGGATTAAATTGGGGTATAGTTTACCTTCATTTTATCCGGTAGCTAATCCCCATACGCAGCAATTCACTGTGTACATAATCACCCGATGAGGCGCTATACAAATAGGGCAACTGTTTGGTTAATCCATGTGCATAACTAACATTTAAAGCCGACCTGCCATAACCTGCGGCTACTCCAAATTTAATGCGGATATCCGTTGGCGCTTTGCCAAGGTTATAATCTGAGGTATCGTTATAGACGGCACCTGCTGATGCATAGGTAGTGGTTGCCGTGCCTTTATCGTATGAATTAATATGAAACCCGATATCCACACCGGGCATCAGGTCGATATTTACTTTTCCTTCTTTAAGGCGATAACCAATATAAGGGCTAAAATTGATCAGCTCACTCTGTAAATAGGTGTGCCCGCTGGCATTATTGGGGCCATTTGATTCCGCTGCCTGGTCAGTTAAAAGCACATTCGGGTTAAAATAGACCTCAAAAGGTATAAGGCCTGTAATATTTACCTTACTGCGCAGCAGATCATACCCCAATTGCGAACCGATAATAAAACCGCCTTTAGTAACGTACTGTAACTGGGTGTAAGCGCCGTAGCTAAAGCCATTCACATTACCGTAGGGGTTATTTGTGCGGTATTGGCCATTGCCTTCAACGGGGAATATATAGCTACTTGCCGCTGAACCACTGCCTCCATAATGGAACAGGCCCGTATTGATGCCTTCTGAAAATTCAAAATTTTGCGCGTGCAAAGTCGTTATTAGGATGATGCCGAACAAGGTTAGTATTAGTTTTTTCATTTTTTTATGGAAAAGTTAAATTTCAGGTTGATCCCGCTCGCGCCAAAACGCAATTGCTCGGCACCAAGCCCCTGCAGCGGGTATTTTACAAAAGGCTCAATTACTATCTGGTCTTTACCCAGCGGGTAGCCAACACCAAGCGCCATATTTATCGTGCGGGCAAAATAAAAATCATTCAATCCTTTATCCGATTGCAACGAAGCGGCGGTGCTTCCATTGTTGTTAAGGTAGGCGTATGATTCATTTATAAACGTACCGGATTCTACACCCGCTAAAACATATACCTGGTTTTTCCGGTTATTCAACACATATTTTAAGTCTAACGGTATATTAAGTCCGAGGAGACTGGCTTTTTGCGTATAAGTACTAATACTGCCCCCCGAACCCGCATTGCCATAATTAGCAGCCGGCACCGCCGGATTAACATCGCTATTATTATAAGCAAATGAGTTTTGGTTAACCGACAACCCTGTTACCAGTTTCAAATTGCCTGTAAGCACTATATCGGCAGTAAAACCCGCTCCAACGTTAACCTGGTTATTACTCCCCTTTGCATAGTTAAAATAGCTTGCGGCATAAACTCCAAACCGGACCTTTTTATCTGCATTTACCCTTGTTTCCTCGCTTGTTTTGTCCTGATCGGCAGCAAACATATCCTGTATCGTTTTCGATGTTTTAGGCTTGATAACCGGGAATGCTTTTGCCTGCGTATCCGGCACAACGGATCTTTGCTGAACATCAGTTATTAAACCGGATGTATTTGGTGCAAATATTTTTTTCGCGCTATCGACAGGTATTGCAGTTGTACTGTTGGTTTGATGAGCAATTTCGCCCCGCGAAGAATAGACTGCCTGTGACTTGTCCCCGACAGTTTGCTTAGCCGTAACTGAATTTGGTTTTGAAGCTGCTGTAGCCATTGATCGGTTTGCAACGGTTAACCGGGAACCAGTGCTGGAACCAGTTGGCATATGAACAGGGTTATGTGTGATATCTGTTTTGGGCTGATATACGATAAAAGGGTTTTGTTCTTTCAATACGGGTTTTAAGGGCTGTACCGATTTTATATGATAGCTTATTTTTTTGTTATCAACCTGTTTGTTATTTATTTCATACAATCTTATAGCAAAACCCAAAAACAGCAGCAAAACCGCCGCTGCGGACCATATCCACAGCACAGCGCGCCGGCGACCGCGCTCCGGGAATTTCTCCCGCAACTGTAGCCAACCCTCATCGGCAGATGCGTCGCCGTAATTGTCGAACACCTCCTTAATGCGCTGTTTTAGTTGATCATCCGGTTGATCGTCCATAATTTTGTGCTTCGTCCTTTAATAAATTCCTTAATTTTTCTTTCGCCCTAACCAGGTACACCCGCGATGAACTGGCAGGGATAAATAACAAATTGGCTATTTCGTCGTGGCTGTAACCATCTATCTCATGTAAATTAAAAACGGCTGATTGTACGGCAGGCAATTGCTTCATCAGCATTATAATATCTTCGGCATTTAACTTGTTCACTACGCTTGCCGATGTACTTATTATCATGGCATTATCCAGTTCTGTACTCAGCTGGAATTTTAACTCTTTCCGCCTGCGGTCGATAGCTGTATTTACCATAATCACACGCATCCATGCTTTAAATGGCCTGCTGCTGTCGTAAACTTTTATAGTATTGAATAGCTTGATAAAACCATCATTCACCACCTCAAGCGCATCCTCCCTGTTCAAACAATAACGCAGGCTAATACCCATAGCATAGCCATAGAAGTGCTTATAAAGCATTTCCTGGCCCTTCAGGTTGCCTTTTTTGCATTGGCTGATGATATCTTCTTCAGCAATGCCGGGGGGGTGGTACATTAAGTTTATTTAGTTCAGCAAATTAATTTAATCTTTTTGATTGCCTATACGTGAAAAATCAAAGGTTCGCTACAAGGTGGTGAAAAAAATTGTTTTGTGTTTAACCCGAATCTTTAACATTTTAAATATTTATTGAAAAAAATTGGGATTGATAAAAATTCCTATACATTTGTAGTGTACTACTTAACTAATACACTATGATAGAATTTAAGAATTTATCTTTTGGTTACACAAGTAAAAAGCTGCTATACAAAAACCTGTCGCTAACCATTGAAGGCGGATGTATTTATGGACTTTTAGGAAAAAACGGTGCGGGTAAATCAACTTTACTTAAAAATATGGTTGGCACTTTGTTTCCGCTTGAAGGTGAAATCACCATCAACGGCAAAAACCCTAAAAAAAGACAGCCTTCATTCTTACAAACCATCTATTACATTCCCGAAGACGTATTTGTCCCATCTCTGACTATCAAACAATATAAAAACCTGTTTGCTCCTTTTTATCCTGAATTTGACGAGGCCAATTTTTACAACTACCTAAGCGAACTGGATGTTAGCGTTGATGGCAAGCTGAATAAGTTATCTTTCGGCCAGCAGAAGAAATTTGTAATAGCTTTTGCTTTAGCGTGCAATACCAAAGTGTTGTTGATGGATGAACCTACTAATGGCTTGGACATACCATCAAAAACACAATTCAGGAAACTGATCGCATCTATTATGTATGATGACAGGATCATTTTCATCTCTACCCACCAGGTACGCGACCTGGAAAACATGATAGATAATGTAATTATTGTGGATAATGGTGACCTGCTGTTACATTCATCCATTGTAAACATCGGCAATAAACTTTGCTTTAAAACCATAACAGAGATACCGGCTAACGCCAAAGTATTGTATAAAGAACAAATGCTAAAAGGTGCGACAGTAGTAATGGAAAACATTAACCGCGAAGATTCCAAACTTAACCTGGAGCATCTTTTTACCGGGGTTACTGAGAACCCTGCGCTTACAAAAGAAATATTTTCAGCCAATTAATCCGCATTACTATGAACGATATATTTGAATTTAAACGTTTTGGTTTACTGTTTAAAAAAACCATTGCAGAACGCTATGTACAATTAATAGGCATAACCGGGCTGGCACTTGCAGCAACGCTTGTTATTTATTCGGCTGTATTATATTTTACAGGTGGCATGGGCAGGAATCTTGCTCAAAACTTGTCGTTTGTATACGGTATTATTGGTGGCGGGTGTTTTTTAGGGTCAGTAATATTCGGATATTTTAATACCAATGCAAGCGGTGCTGCTTATCTTACTTTGCCGGTATCAGCATTCGAAAAATGGTTTTGCGGAATGTTAATCATTGGCGTGCTTTTCCCCTCTTTGTTTTTAGTTTTTTACAGGCTGATAGATTCATGCTTTGTACTATTTTACCACAACGGGCTAAATAAGAACGACCCCCGGTATAAGGACATGTACGATGCTGTACAAGTTTACGATTTCAACAATAATTTTGCAAAACAATGTGTCATGATCTATGCAAATTTTGCAAGTGCGATGATGCTGGGTTCCCTGTATTTCAACAAAGTGAGCGCAGTTAAAACGGCATTGGTTTACGGTTGTGTTTTAGGCCTTTTGTATATTCTTAATCTAACGATAGCTAACATGCTGTTCCATAATGTTGATGGAACTTTCCCTTTCAGCGCTGTGTTTATTAAAGTTGGAAATGATGTTGGAATACTTGGTTTGCCGGATGCAATTGCAAACCTGGTACTATTAGCTATACAATTTATTATTCCCGGCATATTATTTCTTACCGTTTTTATCAGGTTAAGGGAAAAGGAAATTTAATATGGATTTTAGAGAAGGACAGTCGATTTATTTACAGATAGTAGAATATGTGTGCGAGCAGATATTGCTTAAGCAATGGCCAATAGGCAACAAAATTATCAGTATACGGGATTTGGCGGTGGCTATGGAGGTAAACCCCAACACGGTACAACGGGCTTACGATTTTTTGCAGCAGCGTGGCATCATCACCAATAAGCGTGGGGTAGGTTATTTTATTGAAGACAACGCTATTGAACTGGTAAAAGCTTTTCGTAAGGAGCAGTTTATTGAAAATGAATTAAATGTGGTTTTCAGGAATATGTACTTATTAAATATAGATGTGGCAGAAATAAAAGCCCGCTATGAAAAATTTATACAACAAAATTTTAAAGACAAATAATCATGATCAGGAGAAAAACGGCGGTTAAGTTAAGTACTGCGATAATAACCATATTGGTAATATTATTGGTAGTAAGCGTATTTGCAACAGAACTGGTTTTTAAAAATGAATATAATAAACGCGACAAAAATGATATCTACTGGAACTATGATAAGATATTACAAAAACCCTATAAATACCTTAAAATAGTTGGCGGAAATGTCACTAACATTATATTCGAGCCGGGTAAAAATCCATCCGTGCGTGTATTAAAACGCTGGGAGAGTTTTAAAGAACACAACAACGTAACTGCGTGTGTGAAAAATGACACTTTATACCTTACATTCAAAAATAAGTATAACAATATAAACGAAAAAGACTGGATGCAAAGCGAGGTACTGGTAAGGCTTTTCGCGCCTCAATTATTATCGGTAGATGGTTCAGATACCAATTTCGAGTTGCAAAAAATGAAACAGCGTAGTATAAGTATTAACTTAAAAGGCAAATCCCGCCTCGAGGTTGAAACTTATAATCACGACTTCGATACGCTTAATGTGGTGCAACGCGATTCATCACAGGTAATATTTGAAATGTCTCCTGATCTAAATGGTTCGCCACTCATGCACTTTAATAATGTATCCGCAGAAATGACCGGTTATACACTACTTGATGTTGGCCGAAGTTACATCGATCATATTAAACTGAATATATCGGATAGTTCGGCAGTAATACTATCAGGCAAATCAATCAGGGGCATACCAAAATAAATTCAACTAAAACATACCCGGTTAAATTGTAGTTATCATACATTTAACCAATGAAAGCCATCATCATCACCCAACCCGGACCGCCGGATGTACTTCAACTACAGGATCGCCCCATACCCGCGTACCATGCTAACGAAGTACTTGTAAAGGTGTATGCGGCGGGAATTAACCGGCCCGATGTGGCACAGCGTAAAGGCAATTATCCCCCGCCTGCAAGCGCTCCGCAGGATATACCCGGACTGGAAATAGCGGGCATTGTTACCGAAGTAGGTGCTGAAATTACCCGCTGGAAAGTGGGAGGTAAGGTATGCGCGCTCGTAATTGGCGGCGGCTATGCGGAATACTGTAGTGTGCCTGAAGGGCAATGCTTACCGATACCGGGAAATCTGTCGTTTACCGAAGCGGCATCCCTGCCCGAGACCTTCTTCACCGTTTGGAGCAATGTGTTCGACCGCGGGAAACTACAACCCGGCGAAAGCCTGCTGGTACATGGCGGCAGCAGCGGCATAGGCGTTACCGCTATTCAAATGGCTGTGGCACTGGGCAATACGGTTTACACAACTGCCGGGACTGAAGAAAAATGCAAATTCTGCGAAAACCTCGGCGCAGCAAAAGCCATCAACTACAAAACACAAAACTTCAAAGATGAGATCCTGAAACTCACTAATAATAAAGGTGTTAACGTTATAGTGGATATGATCGGTGGAGATTATACGCCCTTAAACCTGCAATCGCTGGCGGATGAGGGCCGGTTAGTGATGATCAACACCATGAAAGGCAAAGATGTAAACGTCGACTTGTCGCTGGTCATGCGTAAACGCCTGGATATCACCGGTTCTATGCTGCGCTCACGCGATGTGGCCTTCAAAACCGCTATCGCCGGGGATCTCGAAAAGCACATCTGGCCCTTGCTGGCATCGGGAAAAATAAAGCCGGTGATCTGTAAAGTGTTCCCTGCAAGTGAGGCGGCAGAGGCGCATCGACTTATGGAAAGCAGCGAGCATATAGGCAAGATCGTTCTTGATTTTTCCTGATTTTTTTCGATTTTTTTGAAAAAATGGCCCTTTTTTTCGATTTTTTATCAAAATTTACAACATGAATTTCATCGCACTATTTTTATGCATTGAAAGCTCTGGTCGCCAAAAAAATATTTGGAAAATATCGATATCGTCGCCCCGACCTCGTTAATAATACCCAAAATCAAAACCTCAACATTTGCCAAACATTTTTCATAATCCGCTTTGAATATTTACTGATAAATCATAACTTTGCGCCTCTGAAATAGTGTCTTACCTCGGGTAAAATAATATTTCGGGCAAAATTTTAAACACCAGGTATATATGCCAAAGAACATTGGAAAAATATCACGGATCATCGGTCCGGTAGTTGACGTAAGTTTCAGCGACAACGCGCATCTTCCCAAAATTTTCGACGCGTTGGAAATCACAAAGGATAACGGCCAAAAAATTATTTTGGAAGTTCAGCAGCATTTAGGCGAAGACCGTGTACGTGCCATCGCGATGGACTCTACAGACGGCCTGTTACGCGGAATGCCTGTTGTTGATAGCGAATCGCCTATAAAAATGCCGGTTGGCGAAGACATCAAAGGCCGCGTATTCAACGTAGTTGGCGATGCGATAGATGGTATCGCGCAGTTAGATAAAACTAACGGCCGCTCTATCCATAACCTGCCTCCAAGATTTGAGGACCTTTCCACTGAAACTGAAGTTTTATTTACCGGTATCAAGGTTATCGACTTATTAGAGCCTTACTTAAAAGGCGGTAAGATCGGTTTGTTCGGTGGTGCGGGTGTAGGTAAAACGGTATTGATACAGGAACTGATCAACAATATCGCGAAAGCATACTCTGGGTTGTCAGTGTTTGCGGGTGTTGGCGAGCGGACACGTGAAGGTAATGACCTTTTGCGCGAGATGCTGGAATCAGGCATTATAAAATATGGCGACGCTTTCATGCATTCCATGGAAGAAGGCGGCTGGGACCTGTCAAAGGTTAACCAGGACGACCTGAAAGATTCAAAAGCGACCTTCGTTTTCGGGCAAATGAACGAGCCTCCCGGTGCGCGTGCACGTGTGGCGCTTTCAGGTCTGACTATCGCTGAATATTTCCGCGATGGCGATGCAGAAGGCAAGGGCCGTGATATATTATTCTTCATCGATAACATTTTCCGATTTACCCAGGCAGGTTCCGAAGTATCGGCGCTGTTAGGCCGTATGCCATCAGCGGTAGGTTACCAGCCAACGCTGGCCACCGAGATGGGCACCATGCAGGAGCGTATTACTTCAACCAAACGTGGTTCAATCACCTCTGTACAGGCGGTATATGTGCCTGCAGATGACTTGACCGACCCTGCGCCGGCAACAACATTTGCCCACTTGGATGCTACCACTTCATTATCACGTAAAATTGCCGAGTTAGGTATCTATCCTGCGGTGGATCCATTGGATTCAACCTCGAGGATCATGAGCGCCGCCATTTTGGGCGACGAGCATTACAATACCGCTCAGCGTGTGAAAGAAATATTACAACGCTACAAAGAGCTACAGGATATCATCGCCATCTTAGGTATGGACGAGCTTTCTGAAGAAGATAAGCTGGTTGTATCCCGTGCTCGCCGTGTTCAGCGTTTCTTATCTCAGCCATTCCACGTTGCCGAGCAGTTCACCGGCTTAAAAGGCGTATTGGTTGATATTAAAGAAACCATCAAAGGCTTTAACATGATCATGGATGGCGAAGTCGATGAATACCCTGAAGGTGCGTTTAACCTGGTAGGCGGTATTGAAGAAGCTATTGAAAAAGGTAAAAAATTATTAGCGGAAGCGAATAACTAAGATTTGAGATATTAGATATGAGATTTGAGACTCTTATCTAATATTTAATATATGGTTTGGATTGAGTTTGGGACAAATATCTCACATCTCATATCTCAAATCTCACATCTAAAAAATATGACTTTAGAAATTCTAACTCCTGATAAAAAAGTTTACGAAGGCGAAGCGACATCCGTCACTTTACCGGGTACGCTTGGTTTTTTCGAGATACTGAACCACCACGCGCCTATTATCTCCACTTTGCAGGATGGCAAGCTGGTGGTACGCGGCGGAAGCTCAGGTAAAGAAGAAGTGTTTTATATACAGGGCGGTGTGGTTGAATGCCTGAACAATGTGGTAACCGTATTGGCTGAAGGAATAACTACTAAATAAGGATATTCTTTATAAGAATTTGAAAAGCTCACCGGTTCCGGGGGGCTTTTTTTGGTAAAAAATAACGTCATTGCGGCGAGGAACGAGCGTGGCAATCCCCGATTAGCAAAGTCGCTATGCAAGTTCGCGATTGCCGCACCGCTTATCAGCGGTTCGCAATGACGGCTTAAATAAAACTTTTAATCATTGCACCCGTTGTTTGTGTCTCCACAAACAACAACCGTTCAACCAATAATCCCCTCCCCCAACATCAACAAAAAAGACAAAGCCTTATCATAATCCAAAAGTTCGTACTTCAAACCCAGCACCCTGATGTTTTTATAATACAATTGATGCTGATCGTAATAGTACTTCTCGGATTGCACAAACCAGGCTTTATCGCCCAATTTCTGCGCGAAGAACCATTTCTCCAATAATCGCGCGGTGCGGCCATTGCCATCATCAAGCGGGTGTATCTTTACAAAAACCAAATGGATCATCGCAGAGAAATACAATATCTCTTCAAAACTTAGTTCGGCTTCTAATAATAATGCGATATCACGATATAACTTATCCAGTTCGGTTTTAACCATCCCCGGCGGACAAGCCACGTACTCAATTTTACCATCAGGCGTAGTAACATACATGTTACCGCTGCGAATGGTTCCCCGTTGCGGTTCCTGTAAAATGTGCCGGGTAAGTAAAGCATGCGCCTGCATCACCGTCATGGAGTTTAATTCTGACTTTTGCGCAAACTGGTAAGCATCGTACAGGTCGTCTATTTTTTGGGTATGATCGGGCAGAAATTTCACCCCCCATTTCTTGTGCTTGATATAGGAATCCAGTTCGATTTCCTCTCCCTCGATTTTCGAAGAAAAAACCACCGATACCGAAGTATAGAAGCTGAATGCATCGGCCGAAAGCTCGCTTTCCTTCAACTCATCAAATTTATCGCGAATAGACCTGTCAATTTTTGACAAATATTCATCCAATAGCTTTACGGGCAATATTTCAAATTGAAGTTTTTCCATGAATTTTCCATGTGCAATATACAAATTGAATTAAGCCGAATTCTCTTGATTGATGTTTTGCATATACATTATAAATAGCTTAAATTTGTTTAAAACTGATATCTCATGACCATATTAGCTATCCGCCAAAAATTAATAACTTACATTGCTGATGCAAATGATAGCAAAGTAAAGGCACTATATACGCTTTTAGAAAATGACATTGATGAAGATCATGGATTTACTTTGAGTGATGAACAACTGGAAATAATAGATAGAGAACATGAAATGTATCTTAGAGGCGAAGGAAAATCATACACAGTTGAAGAATCATTCCAAATCATTAGGGGTCAACGCGATTTTTAATGTATCGTTTAATCATCAGGGCTAATGCCACTAACATGGCCAAAAATGCCTATAATTGGTATGAGAAACAAAAAGAAGGTTTAGGTGATCAATTTTTGGATGAATTAGAAAGATGTTATAAAAAAATTAAAGATTCACCTGTTTCTTACACCAACATAAAGAAAGACTTTCGTCATATCCTTTTAAAAAGGTTTCCATACATTGTAATATATACAATTCATAAAGAGAATGTGATCGTATATTCTGTATTCCACACCAGCCAGAATCCCCTCAAAAAGTTTAGAAAAAGCTGATTTCAGCTTCCCGCACAAAAAACTAACTTTTCCCCGCCACTCCCCCATTTCACGCCGAAAATCGCGCATTTGCTATGCATGCATAAAATACGTACCGAATACCGTTTTAAACTTTGGTATGTTTATATAAATATTATATATCTTTATTTATATATAAATCAATACATAATTTTAATTTATATTTAAATAACAGAATAAAATACTTAATTAAAAAAATTAACTATGGGTATTGTTATTCGAAACTGCTATTTCTACCTTACAAATACAAATTAGTGCTACAACTAACAGTGCTAATTTATCGACAGACCCAAAAGATATTTTATATAAAATGAGTTCGACAGGCACCATTGAACAAGTGGAATTGAATAAGTACAGCAAAACTTTCACCCAGGATGAAACCCAGCCTGCGGCAAAAGCCATGCTGTATGGGATAGGCTTAACCGACGACGACATGGACAAGCCGCAGGTGGGTGTGGCCAGTATGGGTTACGATGGCAATACCTGCAACATGCACCTTAATGATTTGGCCAAACTGGTTAAACAGGGTATTTGGGACGATGGCATGGTGGGTTTGATATTCCACACCATTGGCGTAAGCGATGGGATGAGCAATGGCACCGAAGGCATGCGCTATTCATTGGTTAGCCGTGATATTATAGCCGACTCGATCGAAGCCGTTACAGGCGCACAATATTATGATGGATTAATTACCCTGCCGGGTTGCGACAAAAACATGCCGGGCTCTATTATGGCGATGGGAAGGCTTAACCGTCCGTCGATAATGGTGTATGGCGGCACCATAAAACCCGGTCACTGGAAAGGTGAGGATCTGAACATTATATCGGCATTCGAGGCTTTGGGGAAAAGAATGGCAGGAACCATTGCTGATGAAGATTTTATAGGCGTGATAAAAAATGCTTGCCCGGCTGCAGGCGCTTGCGGCGGCATATACACGGCCAATACAATGGCCGCAGCTATTGAGGCTTTGGGTATGAGTTTGCCCTATTCGTCCTCAAACCCGGCGGAAAGCCGGGAAAAAAAGGATGAGTGTTTAGCCGCAGGCAAAGCCATCAGGATATTATTAGAAAGAGACATCAAGCCGTCGGACATCATGACCCGCGAGGCGTTCGAGAACGCGATAGTGGTAATTATGGTATTAGGTGGCTCTACCAACGCGGTACTGCACTTAATTGCGATGGCAAAAAGCGTTGGCGTTAAGTTAACACAGGATGATTTCCAGGCGGTGAGCAATCGCATACCTGTGTTGGCGGATATGAAACCAAGCGGCAAATACATGATGGAGGACCTGCACAATATTGGCGGCGTACCTGCGGTGATGAAATATTGCTACGACCAGGGCTGGCTGCACAGCCATTGTCTAACGGTAACAGGTAAAACTATTGCCGAAAATTTGGCTGATGTAAGTCCGCTTGATTTTGAAACGCAAAAGATCATTTTCCCGGTGGAGAACCCTATCAAGGCAACCGGGCACTTACAGATATTATACGGAAACCTTGCCCAGGGCGGCAGCGTAGCCAAGATCACCGGCAAGGAAGGCACCAGCTTTGAGGGCCCTGCAAGGGTGTTCGACGGGGAATTTGAATTGATACACGGCATACAAAGTGGTCGCGTTAAAAAAGGCGATGTGGTGGTGATCCGCAACGTAGGCCCGAAAGGCGCGCCGGGCATGCCCGAGATGCTGAAACCGACATCAGCCATATTTGGCGCGGGACTGGGCAGTTCGGTAGCGTTAATTACGGATGGCCGTTTTAGTGGTGGTACACATGGTTTCGTGGTGGGGCACATCACCCCCGAGGCTTATGATGGCGGCGGAATAGCTTTGGTGAAAGACAACGACAGGATATTTATCGATGCCATTAACCGCACCATAAATGTGATGATAAGCGCGGAAGAATTCGCCGCCCGTAAAGCTGCCTGGGTAAAACCGGCGCTAAAAGTAAGCAAAGGCGTTTTATATCGCTACGCGAAAACAGTTACCTCAGCCGCTGAAGGTTGTGTGACGGATGAAATGGAGTAGTAAATAATATGTCATTGAGAGGCACGAAGCAATCGCAAGTAAGCAAAGCGAATATGCAAAGTTCGCGATTGCTTCGTACCTCGCAATGACAAGAAGTAAGTAAATCCGATCCGCCTCGGTGGACGAAATCCGAAATAAAGAGAGACATGGAATTAGCAAACGAAATACTAACAGCACCTGCCGAAGAGAAAAAAGTAGTTGAAATGACGGGCTCTGAAGCATTATTGGATGCGCTGATAATTGAAGGGGTGGATACCATTTTTGGTTATCCGGGCGGAGCGATTATGCCTATTTATGATGCTTTGTATGATTATAAGGAAAAGCTGAACCATATACTGGTGCGCCACGAGCAGGGTGGCATTCATGCCGGGCAGGGTTATGCACGTACTTCGGGCAAAGTGGGTGTTGTATTTGCAACAAGTGGTCCGGGCGCTACCAATCTCGTGACCGGTTTGGCCGATGCACAGATCGATAGCACACCTTTGGTATGCATCACCGGGCAGGTGTTCGCGCATCTATTAGGTACCGATGCTTTCCAGGAAACTGACGTGATCAACATCACCACCCCTATTACCAAATGGAATTACCAGGTAACCGACGCGAACGAGATACCCGAAGTGATTGCCAAAGCATTCTACATTGCTAAAAGCGGAAGGCCCGGCCCTGTATTGATCGACATTACCAAAAACGCGCAGATACAAAGGTTTGCCAATCCCGGTTATGTAAAATGCGATCATATCCGCAGTTACAGGCCGAAGCCGATAGTTCGTAAACAATATCTTGAAGAAGCCGCTGCTTTGATCAATCAAGCTAAAAAACCATTTATTATATGGGGGCAAGGCGTAATATTAGGCAGTGCCGAACAGGAATTCAAAGCATTTATTGAAAAAAGCGGCATCCCATCCGCCTGGACGGTATTAGGCGCAGGTGCTATCCCGACAGATCACCCGTTAAACGTGGGTATGCTGGGCATGCACGGCAATTATGGCCCGAATGTACTCACCAATAGCTGTGATGTATTGATTGCCATAGGCATGCGTTTTGACGACCGTGTAACCGGTCGCTTAGATAAATATGCAAAACAGGCACAGGTGATCCATTTGGATATCGACCCTGCCGAGATCGACAAAAACGTAAAAACCACCGTTCCCGTTTGGGGCGACTGTAAGGAAACCCTGCCTTTGCTTACCGCCTTGGTCGAGCAAAAAGAACACACCGAATGGCACAATAAATTTAAAGAACATACCCGCCTGGAAGTGGAACTGGTGATAAATGAGGAACTGAACCCAACCACGGAAGAAATGACGATGGGTGAAGTGATCAAACAACTAAATGAGCTAACCAAAGGCGAAGCTGTGATTGTTACGGATGTTGGTCAGCACCAGATGGTGGCTTGTCGTTATGCGCAGTTCAACAAAACACGCAGCAATGTGACCAGCGGCGGTTTAGGCACGATGGGCTTTGCCTTGCCTGCGGCTATCGGCGCTAAGTTTGGCGCGCAGGAACGGGATGTTGTCGCAATAATAGGCGATGGCGGTTTTCAAATGACCTTGCAGGAATTGGGTACCATTATGCAATCAGGTGTCGAGATAAAAATAATTATCCTGAACAATCGCTTTTTAGGAATGGTGCGCCAATGGCAGGAACTGTTCAACGAGCGCAGGTATTCGTTCGTCGACATCCAAAGCCCCGACTTTGTAACCCTGGCAAGCGCCTATGGCATCGCAGGAAAAATGATAGATAATCGTAAAGACCTGCCATCTACCTTAAAAGAAATGATGGAGCATAAAGGCTCGTACCTGCTTGAAGTAATGGTGACCAAAGAGAACAATGTGTTCCCGATGGTACCACAGGGATGCAGTGTAAGTGAGATAAGGTTGAAATAACCCCAAATTAAAAGAACATGAGCAACGAAGAAATAGAGCAACAGGAATATAACATCACGGTTTACACCGAAAACCAGATCGGGTTGCTGAATCGCATCGCCATCATATTTACGCGCCGTAAGATCAATATTGATAGTTTGAATACTTCGCCGTCGGAGATAGATAGTATTCACCGGTTTAATATCGTGATCACAGAATCGGAAGATGTAGTGCGCAAGGTATGCCGCCAGATAGAGAAACAGGTGGAGGTATTAAAAGTATATTATCATACCAACGAGGACGTAATATGGCAGGAAATGGCGCTTTACAAGGTCTCTACCGACGTTATTGCCGAGCAGGTAAGTGTTGAACGTCTGTTGCGCGAAAATGGCGCACGCGTGGTGGTATTGCGTAAGGACTATACCGTGTTCGAAACCACCGGCCACCGCGAGGAAACTGATGCGCTCATTAACATATTACAGCCTTACGGATTGATAGAATTTGTCCGCAGCGCGAGGGTGGCTATTATTAAAGACAGTGAAGGTTTCAACTCCAAACTGCGTGAATTTGAGCGGCTGGAACCGGGTGAGGAAGTAATTGAAAATGAATATTTGAACCAGGGACAGAAAGTATTTACAATGTAGATGCAGCCCCCTAACCCCCTGAAGGGGTAACATAAAAAAGAGAAATAATAAATTTAAAATAATGTAATCGGTGAAATCAACGCTAAATCGGTGAGATCACAAAAAAACAAAAAACAATGGCAAAATTAAATTTCGGCGGAACTGAAGAAAATGTAGTAACCCGCGAGGAGTTCCCTTTATCAAAAGCTCAGGATGTATTAAGGGATGAAGTTGTAGCGGTAATTGGCTATGGCGTTCAGGGTCCGGGGCAGGCGTTAAATCAAAAAGACAACGGCATAAACGTAATTGTTGGTCAGCGTAAAGGCACCAAAACATGGGATAAAGCGGTAAACGATGGTTTTGTACCCGGAGAAACCCTTTTCGAGATAGAGGAAGCACTGCAAAGGGGCACCATAATTTGCTATTTATTGAGCGATGCTGCGCAGATAGCGTTGTGGCCAACGGTAAAAAAACATTTGACCCCGGGCAAAGCATTATATTTTTCTCACGGTTTCGGTATCACTTTCAAAGAACAAACCGGTATCACCCCTCCTGCGGATGTTGACGTATTTTTAGTTGCGCCTAAAGGATCGGGCACTTCATTGCGCCGTATGTTTTTACAGGGCCGCGGTTTAAATTCAAGCTATGCCATTTTCCAGGATGCTACAGGCAAGGCTTTTGACCGTGTTATCGCTTTAGGCATTGCAGTAGGCAGCGGTTACCTGTTCGAAACCAATTTCAAAAAAGAAGTTTACAGCGACTTAACCGGCGAGCGTGGCACCTTGATGGGTTGTATCCAGGGTATTTTTGCGGCTCAGTACGATGTATTGCGTGCTAACGGGCACTCACCTTCGGAAGCATTTAACGAAACCGTTGAAGAGCTGACCCAATCATTAATGCCATTAGTTGCAGAAAACGGTATGGATTGGATGTATGCCAATTGCTCGACCACTGCACAGCGCGGCGCTTTGGATTGGTGGAAAAAATTCCGTGACGCTACAAAACCGGTATTCGAGGAATTATACAAAAGCGTAGCCACAGGCAAAGAGTCACAGCGCTCAATCGACTTAAACAGTCAGCCCGATTACCGCGAAAAATTGGATGCGGAACTGAAAGAACTTCGTGACAGCGAATTATGGCAGGCAGGTAAAACTGTACGCAGCCTAAGGCCGGAAAACCAGGTGGTGGAAGCATAATAGCAGCCCCTCCTAAATCCTCCCCGGTAGGGAGGACTTTTAAACTTCTTTCCTCATATAAGGATATAACAATCAATGAATGGAAAACAACGGATTAAAAAATAAAAAAGTCTCCCCTACCGGGGGAGATTTAGAGGGGGCTGGTGCCACTCTTTTTGATAAAATTTGGGATGCGCACGTCGTCAGTAGCAACGAGGGGTTCCCTGATATTTTATACATCGACACACATTTCATTCACGAGGTAACCAGTCCGCAGGCATTTGATGGCTTACGCGACAGGGGCTTACCTGTTTTCAGGCCAAAACAAACGGTCGCCACTGCTGATCATAACGTTCCTACATGGGATCAGCACTTACCCATCAAAGAAGAACTTTCCCGCTACCAAGTGGATATGCTCACCAAAAACTGCAAGGAATTTGGCATCGAGCTATATGGTTTGGGCCACCCTTACCAGGGCATTGTACATGTGATCGGGCCTGAATTAGGTATAACCCGTCCTGGTGGTACTTATGTTTGCGGCGACAGCCATACCTCAACCCACGGCGCTTTTGGCGCTATCGCATTTGGTATTGGCACCTCGCAGGTGGAGCAGGTGCTGGCAACGCAATGTTTACTGCAATCCCGCCCGAAAAGGATGAAGATCGAGGTAAACGGCAAGCTGCAAAAAGGCGTGGGGGCTAAGGATATCATCCTGTACATCATATCGCAAATATCCGCCGCAGGCGGAACAGGTTACGCGGTGGAATATGCAGGCGATACCATCCGCTCATTAAGTATGGAGGGCCGTATGACCATCTGCAACATGAGCATCGAAATGGGTGCGCGTTGCGGGCTGATCGCCCCTGATGAAACTACATTTAGCTATGTAAAGGGACGTGAATTTGCACCAAAGCATGACGAATGGTTTGAAGCCCTTGCTTATTGGAAGACTTTGTACTCGGATGAAGATGCCGTATTTGACTCAGTTTTAAGCTTTAAAGCGGAAAACATTGAACCGATGATCACTTACGGAACAAACCCCGGCATGGGCATTGGCATTACCAAACAAGTACCGGAGACATTATCATTTGCTGAAAAAGAACAGGCATCCTACAAAAAAGCGCTGGATTACATGGGCCTGCATGATGACGAGCAGCTATTAGGCCGGGCAATAGACTATGTGTTCATCGGGAGTTGTACTAATTCGCGCATCGAGGATCTTCGCCAGGTGGCTGAGTTTGTAAAAGGCAAACACAAAGCCCCGCATGTTACCGTTTGGGTGGTTCCGGGATCAAAACAGGTGCAGCAACAAGCCATCCGCGAAGGGTTGGACAAGGTATTTGAAGCCGCCGGTTTCCCACTGCGCGAACCTGGTTGCAGTGCCTGTTTAGGCATGAACGAGGACAAGATCCCGGCAGGAAAATATTGCATCTCCACCTCGAACCGGAATTTTGAGGGCAGACAAGGCCCGAACTCACGCACGTTTTTAGCCAGCCCGCTTACGGCTGCGGCAAGTGCGATTACGGGGAGAGTGACGGATATAAGAGAATTTTTGAAAGAAGAAGAATTAATTGCAGAATAAAAAATATGTCATTGCGAGGCACGAAGCAATCGCAAGGAAGCAAGGCTACGAGATTGCTTCCCCGTACATCATCGCAATGACAAAAAAAGAAATATGATACTTGAAGTCGCCATACTAAATGTAATACCCGGCCAGGAGAATGATTTTTTAAAAGCATTCAGCAAAGCGCAGGGCATCATATCAAATATGGCAGGTTATATCTCCCATCAGCTAAAAAGATGCATTGAAAAGGAAAATCAATTCATTTTACTGGTGGAATGGGGGAAATTAACCGACCATACTCAAGGCTTCAGGGGATCAAACGAATACCAGGAGTGGAAAGGTTTATTACATCATTTTTATGACCTCTTCCCTACTGTTGAGCATTACGAATAGAGATTAGAGGCCAGAGGTTAGAGATTAGAAAATCAAATGACTAATGACCCAATGATTAATGACATATAATTATGGCAACTAAAATATTCAAACACATACAAACAAGCGTGGTACCGCTGCCTATCGAGAACATCGATACGGACCAGATCATCCCTGCCCGGTTTTTAAAGGCCACTACCCGCGAGGGCTTTGGAAATAACCTGTTTCGCGACTGGCGTTTTGATGAGAATGATAACCCCAAACAGGATTTCATCCTCAATAACCCGAATTATAGCGGCAGAATATTGGTTGCAGGTAAAAATTTTGGTTGTGGGAGCAGTCGCGAACATGCGGCCTGGGCACTTGCCGATTATGGCTTTGATGCCGTAGTAAGCAGCTTTTTCGCTGATATTTTTAAAGGAAACGCCTTAAATAACGGCTTATTACCTGTACAGGTAAGCGACGAGTTTTTGAAAAAGATATTCGATGCAGTTGATGCGGATGAGCATGCCGTAGTTGAAATAGACCTGGTAGATCAGTTCATCAAGATAGTAGCCTCCGGCGAAAAGGAAAGCTTTGAGGTAAACCCTTACAAAAAGGCATGCATGACCAACGGCTATGATGACATTGATTATATTTTGAGTAAGAAGGAATTGATAGAGGAATTTGAAGGAAAATAAATTTTAAACTAATTGTCATTGCGAGCGAGGAACGAGCGTGGCAATCTCCTCGGAGGCATAGCGAATATGCATAGTTACGAGATTGCTTCGTACCTCGCAATGACAAAAGAAAAACAAATGGGATTAACAAAACACATATTAGTAATACCCGGCGACGGCATCGGCCCTGAGGTAACCACCTGGGGTAAGGCTGTATTGGAGAAAATTGGTAAAGATTACGGCCATACCTTCACGTTTGATGAAGCGCTGATGGGCCATGTCGCTATTGAGGCGACAGGTAATCCGCTGCCTGGTGAAACTTTAGCCAAAGCAAAGGCCAGCGATGCGATACTTTTCGGCGCTATAGGGCATATCAAATATGATAACGACCCTTCAGCAAAAGTTAGGCCGGAGCAGGGTTTATTGAAGATACGCAAGGAATTAGGTTTGTATGCCAACCTAAGACCCATTATGCTTTTTGATGAGCTGTTAGATGCATCAAGTTTAAAACCGGAGATATTAAAAGGAACGGATATTTTGTTTTTCCGTGAACTGACAGGTGATGTTTACTTCGGCGAGAAAAAACGCAGCGAGGACAGGAATTCCGCATCCGACCTGATGATCTATTCCAAATACGAGGTGGAACGCATCGCCATAAAAGCTTATGAAGCAGCAATGGTGCGTGGCAAGAGATTATGTTCGGTAGATAAGGCCAACGTACTGGAAACCTCACGCTTGTGGCGGGAAGTAGTACAGGAGATAGCCAAAAAATATCCCGAAGTAGAAACCGAGCACATGTTTATCGATAACGCGGCCATGCAGCTGGTTAAAAATCCTAAAAAGTTTGATGTGGTATTAACCGCCAATCTTTTCGGCGATATTCTAACCGATGAAGCATCCCAAATTGCAGGCTCGATGGGTATGCTGGCATCGGCATCCATTGGCGACGGCACCGGGTTCTTTGAACCGATACACGGCTCGGCACATGATATTGCCGGG